>Ga0182030_10005685_pt1 | contig 26407 bp, 24 predicted proteins | sample 812S3MmetaG_FD_121299 | JGI IMG/M metagenome (GOLD analysis project Ga0182030, IMG submission 121299) | Permafrost microbial communities from Stordalen Mire, Sweden - 812S3M metaG (Illumina Assembly) | ecosystem: Environmental > Terrestrial > Soil > Wetlands > Permafrost | place: Sweden...
CCCGAACTATCTCGGATGGCGCCGCACCCTCGAGGCGCTGGGACAGAACGTCACGTCTACCGCCATGATCCTCGGGGCAATCGGAATGGGACCATATCAACAAGCAACGCTATAAGAGCCATAAATATACTTCGCGAGATTGTCCTCGCTGGTGAACTCGCAACCAGGAAAGCGACCCGCCGCTTTCAGCGATGCAAGATGCTTTATTTGGACGGCGCTCGACTCAGCCGTTGGCGCGTATTTCGGGCCGCGCTCGGCGTCCTCCGCAGCCCTCGCGATCAGCAGCAGCTTGCCGTGATAAAGCGCGAGCCAAGCCTCCCATTGCGTATAGGACGAGCCAAGCCTCCCATTGCGTATAGGAAATGGCGGCGTCGTCTTTCAGCGCCTCGCCCAGCGGCGGCAATTCTTTCGCGATATCCGGATATTTGGCGACCAGCGCGCTTTGCTCGCGCGCATCCGGGCAAGAGCCGGTCATGTCGCCGACAAGATGCACCACCGCGTCGCAATGGGCGATATAGACATCGAGCTTGTCGAGCGTGTCGCCGCCGAGGTTCTTAAAATCCTCCTGCACCTTCACATGGACATCGTGCCGGGTAAGATCGACGCGCAGCGCATCGCGATAGGGACGAAACTCGTCCGAAACCGTGGAGAGAAAAACCGTCACCGACATTTTTTTTGCGCGCCTGCGTAAAATTGTGGCGGCAATATTTCATGCTTTGGCCCGCGCTACAAATCGCTTAAGCTTCTCGGCGCAAATTCGCCTAAATGCGGGTCTAATCTGAAAAACCAACGGGCGAGCGAGGGGCGGCGTGAGGACAAGACTCTTTATCATTCTGGTCGCGGCATTCGCGGCGCTCGCTTTGCGCCCCGCCTTCGCGCAATCCGTCGACGCGCCGCAAGTTCAGCCCAAGAAGAAGCCCGAGCAAAAGCCAAAGCAAGCCAAAGTAAAACCCGCGCCGGTCGCCGCGACGACCGCCCTGCCGTGCCCCCGCGCGAAGTGGAAGGACGATCCGGTTTGCTTTGGCGAGAACGATGCGGCGGCGCTGCCGTTGCCCTCGGCTCGGTCGACGCCGCCCAAGGAAGGCGCTGCCCGTTCCGGCGACATCACGATTTCGCCCAAGATGAAGGTCAATCAAGAGTCGCCGGAGCCAATCTATGGAAATAATCCGGACCCTCACCCGAGCACCTCGGAATTTGGCGGCGGCCTCGGCGTCGGTTTCCATTTTTGACGCTTGATGCGCGTTTATGCGCGTTTATGCGCGTCCATGCGCGCGGATGCGCGGAAAATGCGCTAAAATGCGCGCATGAGCATCGAGTCAAAACCACATCCTCGCGCGCCCGCCCCCGGCGGTCTGACGCCGGCGCGGCGGCAGGCGCTCGACATCCTGACCCACGCCAACCGCCCGGTCGGGGCCTATGAAATGATCGATATGATGCGGGACGCAAAGGGAAAACGCCCCGCGCCGATCTCGGTCTATCGGGCGCTGGGCTATCTGCTCGACCAGGGGCTCGCCCATCGCCTCGCCTCGCAAAACGCCTTCGTCGTCTGCGGCCACGCCCATGGGGCCGAGGAGCCAGTGGTGTTTCTCATTTGCGAACAATGCGGTGAAGTGAAGGAGGCGACCTCGCCCGGCCTCGCGCGCGAACTCGCGGCGCTCGCCGGCGCGGCGGGTTTCGCGCCGCGCAGCCGCGTCGTGGAAATCGCCGGACGTTGCGAGCGTTGCGCGGCCGGATGACGCGCGGAGAGGCCTTTTAAATGAAGCGGAATCAAGTATTTATCTTTGCGTCGCCGGTCCTCGCGCTGGGCCTTTTGGCCAGCATCGCGCTGGCCGCGTTTAACTTCCCTCAGCTCACGGGCCGGGTGACCGATCAGGCCAATATCATCTCGGCGCCGGCCAAGGCGTCGATCGAGGCTAAGCTCCAGAATTTAGAGGATAAATCCAGCATCCAGCTCGTCGTCGCGACAGTGAATTCGCTGGAGGGCGCCGACATAGAGAGCTACGCCAACGGCCTGTTCCGCGCCTGGAAACTGGGCATGGCCAAGAAAAACAACGGCGTGCTGTTCCTGATCGCGCCGCATGACCGCAAGATGCGGATCGAGGTCGGCTATGGGCTGGAGGGCGTTTTGACCGACGCCGTGTCGAGCGTGATCATCTCCACGGCGGTCGCGCCGCGCTTCAAGGCCGGCGATTTCAGCGGCGGCATCGAGCGCGGCGTCGACGCGATCATCGAGACGCTGTCGATCGACACCAGCGAATGGACCAAGCGCGCGGCCCAGCAAAACACGTCGGAGACGCTCGACCAGCTCGCGCCGGTCATTCTGTTCATATTGTTCATGTTTATCATGATTTACATGTCGCGCAACGCGCGCGGCGGCGGCGGCGGCCCGATGATTTTCCTGCCGCCGGGCGGCGGTTTTAGCGGCGGCTCCTTTGGCGGCGGCGGCGGGTTTTCCGGCGGCGGCGGCTCGTCGGGCGGCGGCGGCGCCTCGGGGAGTTGGTGATGCAAGTTAGCAGGCAAGACTATCGCCGCGTCGCCGAGGCGATCCGCGCGGCGGAACAGAAAACCGGCGCCGAAATCGTCTGTGTGCTGGCGCGGCGCTCGTCGGATTATTCCTATGTGCCGGCGCTGTGGGCGAGTTTCGTCGCGCTGGCGACGCCGTGGCCGCTGATTCTATTCACCCATTTGCCGGTGCGCGAAATCTTCGCGGCGCAAATCGCGGTGTTCATCGCCGCGGCGCTGCTGTTCCAGCTGTCGCCGTTGCATTCGCTGCTGACGCCGCGCCGGGTAAAACGCGCGCGCGCCCACCGCGCCGCGCTGGAGCAGTTTTCCACAAGGGGCGTCGGGCGCACCAGCGACCGCCGCGGCGTGCTGATCTTCGCCTCGCTGGCGGAGCGCTATGCGCGGATCATCGCGGATGTCGGCGTCGCGGAAAAGATCAAGGACGAGGAATGGCGCGCCGCGCTCGATCTGCTGCGCGGAGACTTGCGCGAGGGCCGCATCGCCGACGGCTATGTCGCCGCGATAGAAGAAACCGCCCGCCTGCTCGCCGGCCATTTCCCGCCAGACGGCAAGGATGAACTGCCGGATAGACTGTTTGTGATGTGAGGTTGGGCGCGCCGACTATTGTTGAGCGCCGCGCCTCGGTGCGTCGCGACCTGATGCATTCGCGTTTTCAGGGCGTTGACGGCGGCGTGGTCGAGGTTGCGCTCCGCTATCGCGGCGACGCTTTCCGCAAGCGGAGGTCGATCTTATCCGCGACCGGCTCAAGCGACTGGATGAGGCTTTGAAATGAAAAACGACGACATCGAACTGGTGCGCGGAAGCGGCAATGTTTACCGCGATCTTGGACGCCCGAACGCCGGGCTTGAACAAGCGCGCGCCATCATCGCGGCGAAGATCATCGAGATTCTCGACGCGCGCGAACTTTCGACGCGCGACGCCGAAACGCTCACGGGCGTTTCGCACTCCGAATTTTCCCGCATCCGCAATACCCAGCTTCGCCGCTTCACGCTCGACCGGATGATCGCCATTCTCGGCAAGCTCGACGAGGATGTCGAGGTGGTCGTCACGTTTAGCCCGCGTCAGCATGGGGCGCTTGACGTGTTGCGTGGGGGGGGGTGAGAGGGGGTTTGTTTAACGGAACGGGGCTTATGTTACTAGCCGGTCGAACAACTATGTTGTAACTGATAATAATACATTTTTAGTGTACCACACATCGCCTTCACGGTTGCTTACGCCCGTGAGGAACTTAACAATATCATATATATCTATATAGTATATATTGCATATGTTTTGAACCATCCCGCCCCTAACGACCATTCCGCACAACACATTCGCAGTTTCGTCATAAACTGGTGAACCGCTTATGCCGGTGATATTATCGAATTGCGGGTTGCTAAACTCTGCAGTTGCGTGGCGCAAAATCGGATCAGTTGTGGATGCGCCCATATCTCCAAAGTCCAAGATGCAATATCCTACGTCAATATCAGGAGGAATGATCTGGCTTTTATCCTTGAGAACACCAGCAACGAGCAACCTGTGTCCTCTTTTGCTTGTTCCAACCGTATTCGTGTCGATGATATAAGCGCTACCTTTGAAGAAATCCGCGTTAATGTCGTCGCTGAATTCGATAACGCACACATCGATAATGTCGGTTTCTGCCGCTGCGTCTCTTGGAGATGAGGGATAGCATAGGGCTCTGACAGGGGCGGGCTTGCTGCCTTTTTTAGCCATTTTCTCGGCGGTGAGGAATAACTTGCCGCTCTCAAAATCTTTAAATATATGGCGGCATGTCAGCGCATAAACGCGACCACAAAAACTGACAACGAAAACGGTTCCCCCGTGAGTCGCATACCTGAATTCTTCAAAGTCTGTTTCAAAAAATGCAAACCGAACGGCTTCGCTAAAGTCTTGTCTGATGGCTATTCCTGATGAACGAATCTGAGTTCGTTTCATCGACGTTTTCCAAATTTCAACATTTCCGTAACGAACACCTAGGTCATCTATATCAATCGGTTATGCTGTGCAAGAGTCGCGTGCGCCAAATCCCCGCCAACTGCCGCTCCCACGGCAAACCCGAAATTTCAAACTGGCCCCCTGCCCTTCCCGCAACCCTCTATCCCCTTCCCCCACAACCGCGCTAAAATCCCATCCCATCGCGTCCATCCAGGGAGGTCGCCAGATGACCGGGTTTCTCCTCGTAATCCTTTATTTCGCGATGGCGGCGGTCGCCGCCTGGATTGTTATGCAGCCCAATCGCTTTGTCGTGACGCGCTCGGCGATCGTCGACGCCCCGGCGGAAGAGGTGTTTCGCCACATCGACGAGCTGCGCAATTGGCGGGCGTGGTCGCCCTGGGCGCGGCTCGATCCCGCCGCGCAAAACACTTATGAAGGCCCGGCGGCGGGCGCCGGCGCGGCGTTCGCGTGGTCGGGCAAAAAGGTCGGCGCCGGGCGCATGACCATTGTCGACAGCCGGCCGTTCGAGGCTGTCGAAATCAAGCTCGACATCAGCAAACCCTTCGCCGCGTCGAACGACGTGTCGTTCCGACTGGCGCCGGAAGGCGCGCGCACAAGGGTCACATGGACCATGTCCGGCCCCCGCCCGCTTATCGCAAAAGCGATGAATCTGGTCATGAACATCGACAAAATATGCGGCGATCAGTTCGAGTCCGGCCTCGCCAATCTGAACGCGGTTTTCGCCAAGTAAGGCGGCGTCGCCCTACAAACGCTGGCCGGGAGTCGGCGGCGCGGGCTTGGGGGCCTCCTTGACGGTGATCGCGATATTGTAGACGCCGACCTCGCCGCTGGAGCTCGTCACCTCATAGGCCAGCTCGTCAGCGCCCTGATATTCGGGATTGCCCTGGTAGAAAACCACTTGCGCGGGGGTTTTCAGATTGGGGCAGTTCGCGACCTGGTTCGTCGTGACCGCGCCGGCCCTTATGCTCAGAAGTCCGTGTTTTGGCGGCTTTATCACGCGGATCGTCGGCAGCGGCGCCGGCGCGCAATCCTTCGTCGCCGAGGCGTAATAGCCGATGCGGGCCGCCACGCCGGCGACGGTGTCGACGCTGGTGTAATTCGCCGATTGGGCGAAGGCGGCTGCGCTCGTCAGGAACGCCAGCAGCGCCGGAACATGGCGAGAACATCTCATTTTGCACCTCAACCCGCCGCCGCGCGCCCAAATTTGCCGAGCGGACAGGCCTATTTCGCGCGGTTTCATGGTTTTTACAACCGCCCGGTCTCGCCTCGGACGGCTTGGGCCTTTGCGCCGCATTGTTTGCGCGGGCGACAAATTGCGCATGAAAAATGTCGCCAGCAAGGCTAAGATGGCGCGGGACTTAGTCGCGTCCAGGGATCAAGGAGAACGCCTTGCGTCGCCTCGTCATAGTTGTCGCCTTTCTTGCCAGCGGCTTGGCCGCGGGCGCCGTGGAGAAGGAGAAAGAGAGGCCCGCCGAGAATTTGCAAGACGTGCAGGCGCATTTCGCCCGGTGTTTTCGGCCGCCTCACGGAGCGAAGGCGTCGCAAGTCACCTTTCATTTTTCGCTCAACCGCGATGGCGGGATTATTGGCGAACCGCGAATAGCTTGGTTCAAATTCGAAGGGAGCGAGAAAAGTCGAACGCTTATCGAGGCTCGGTTTGTCGAGGCCCTCAAGCAATGCGTTCCGATCCCGCTCAGCAAGGACATGGCTCGAATGGCGCCGGGAAAGGTGTATTTCTTTCGTTTCATGCTAGAAGCAGGGAAATCCGGCGACGCTGAAATGAACATCGGGCCCGACTGACCAAATCAAGCGCCTTTATCAAGCGCCTTTCTCCGGCTCCATCACGTCGCCATCGCCGCGCACCAAACGCGCCACGAAGGATTGCGCATGGGGGGAGCCGGCGGGCCGCGACAAGGCCGACCCCACGCCGGCGGCGAGCCCCAGCGCCGCGCCGGTGAGAGCGGCGCCGGCGAGAGCGTCGCCATCGCGCGGATTTCCAACGATCAGGATCACCATCGCCATGCCGACGAGTCCTCCGAGCAGCGCGAACAACGCGTCGCGGTCGTCGGCGCGCGGCCATAGCGCCAGCGCCGCAACCGGCGCCGTCGTCGCCGCAGACAAAGCCAGGGCGACGGCGATCAATGCGCGCGGATCGAACAAATCGAGGGCGCTCGCCGCCGAACCGGCCGCGGCGACGGCCAGCAGCGCCAGACGCGTCGTGATTAGCCGGCGACTGGTCAAATCGATCTTGCCGCGCAGGCGATAGATCGCCTCATGCCCCAGCGCCGTGCCGAAGGCTTGCAGACCGGCGGCGGCCAGCGCCAGCGCCAGCGCGATTTGCGCCGAGGCAAGCAGTCCCGACACGGCGGCGCCCATGTGTTCGAACCCCGGAAGGCCGGTGAGCAGAAGCGCGCCGTTCACGCGGATGTCTTTCGCGCGCAAAGGCGCGCCGGTTGTCCCGCCCTTGCTCGTGCGGGCGCGGTGCGCGCTGGCGGGGTCTGGCGTCGCCGCGCCGCAAATGGTCACAAGACGATGCGCGCTGGCGGCGTAGATTGCGTCGGGCAGGCGCTCGGGCGGTTGGCCCACGCTTTGGCGGGCGAGCGACAATGCCGCGCCCGCCAGACCCGTCGCGATCAGAAAGGCGAAGACGAAAGTCCAACCGAAGGCCGTGAAACCCGCCCGTCTCGCGCCCCGCGCGCTCTGCGTCGCGACGGCCGGCGCCAACAGCGGCGCCAGCGTGGCGATTCCGAGCATGAAAGCGAGGGCGGTCGCCAGTTCGGCGCCAAAGCCCCCCGAATGCGTCAGCGCGCCCCAGTCGGCGAGCCGAGCGGCGACGTCGCGCGCGGCGACGGCCGAGTCGCCAAAGGGCGGCGCGCCCCGCAACATCAGCGTCAGCGTCGGCCAGCCAAAGCCCACGACGGCGACCGCGCCGGCCGCGGCGGCGATCCACACCGTCCCCAGCAGCCCTCCCGGTCCGGCGATCAGCAGGACGGCGAAGCCGACGACCGCCGCCGCAAAATTGCGCCCGCCGCCCAACAGCCCGACCAGAACATCGACCGCCGACTGTTCTCCGGCCAAGGCGACGAGCGCCGACGACGCGCAGGCGAGCGCGATCACTCCAAGACGCGTCGCGAGGCTGGGAAAGCGCGCGGCCAGCAGGCCGGAAAAAGAGAAGGCGCCGGTTTTGCGCAACATCGGCCCCAGATAACAGCCGATGATCGCAACGCCCGCGAAAACGCCGCCGGCGACGCCGAGCAGCCAGGAGCCGGCGGCCAATTGCGGCGCAAAGGGCAAAATGACGCCTGCGACCAGCGCGGCGGTGGCGAAGCCGGCATATTCGAACGGGACGGCCCGGCCCGCCGCATAATAAAGCGACACCCGCATCGATTGGAGCATGGCGCCGAGCGCCGCAAAGGCGACGATGGTGAAATAGGGCGAGACCGCCTCGACGAAGGTCAGCGGCGCGCCGACGCGATCGAGCAAGGCGACGAAAGCAAAGGCCAGCGCGAAAGCCGCCACCGTGAAGGCGATGCGCCCGTCCAGCTTCTCGCGTTCGCGGAGGCTGACGTCGTCGGAGATCTCCGCCATGCTTGATCCTTATCGTTGCGGCATATAACCGGAGTCTATCGAAGCCGGCGGCGCGTTCCAAGGTTTCGACGAGGAGCAAGACGATTGACCGCCCCCTTCAGCATAGCTATCACGACAGTCGCCAGCGAGGCCAAAGCGCGAGAAATCGCCAAGGCGGCGCTGGAGGCCCGTCTCGCCGCCTGCGTGCAGTTTTTTCCCATTCGAAGCCTTTATGTGTGGAAAGACCAGTTGCGCGAGGACGCCGAAATCGCGCTGCATCTGAAAATTCGCAGCGCGGATTTTCCGGCGCTGCAAGCGTTGATCCGCCAGCTGCACGATTACGAAACGCCGGAAATCATACGAATCGACATCGCCGAAGGCGACGCCGCCTATCTGGATTGGCTGGCCGCTTATGTGCGAAGATGAGCGCATCGGCCAACATTGCGGAGAGACGGCGAGAGCCCTCATCCGACCCTTGCTTCGCAAGGGCCACCTTCTCCCACAAGTGGGAGAAGGGAGACGCCTTTGTTTTTACGATGCGTGTAATTTATATAAAATGAAGTTGAATCAATCGGCGTCCCTTCCTTCTCCCACTTGTGGGAGAAGGTGGCCCGGCATAGCCGGGTCGGATGAGGGGCGCCGGTCGCGATTCCATCACTTCCTCCCGCACCAACCCTCAGCGTCATGACCATTATCGATCGACTGAACGCGACCAAAGACGCCATCGACCGCGCGGCGCGCGACTGCGGGCGCGATCCCGCCGGCGTCGTCCTCGTCTGCGTCACCAAGACTTTTCCCGGCGAGGACGTCATTCCGCTGCTGGACGCCGGCCAGCGCGTGTTTGGCGAGAATCGCGTGCAGGAGGCGCGCGGCAAATGGCCGCCGCTACGCGCGCGCTTTCAGGGTATTGAACTGCATCTGATCGGGCCGTTGCAGTCGAACAAGGCCCGGGAGGCGGTCGAGACCTTCGACGTTATCGAGAGCCTCGACCGCGAAAAGATCGCGCAGGCGCTGGCGCTCGAAATAGCGCGGCAAAACAAGCGTCCGCGCCTGCTCGTGCAGGTCAACACCGGCGACGAGCCGCAAAAGGCCGGCGTATCGCCGGTCGCCGCCGACGCCTTTCTCGCGCTGTGCCGGGACAAATACGGGCTGAAGATCGACGGATTGATGTGCGTGCCGCCGGCGGACCAGCAGGCCTCGCCGCATTTCGCGCTGCTCGCCGACATCGCCGCGCGCAACAATCTCGCCACATTGTCGATGGGCATGAGTTCGGATTTCGAACTGGCGATCCAACTCGGCGCAACCCATGTGCGCGTCGGCTCGGCGATCATGGGACATCGCGACTATGGCGTTGCGTCACCCGATTCGCCGGAGCCTGAAACGGGAGGCTGAGGGCTCGCTTTCGGAGCTGTTGATTTCGCGCCAACGCCGGCAAGGCGACAGGAACCGTCGCACGCCAAATCCTACGGACGGACAAGACGCGGCGCGAAAACCGTGAGCAGCGCCGCGACGCAAACCGGCGCGGCGAGGCCGGACAATAGGGCCTCCGACTGGCCCCTCCCTGGTCCCGATTCGGACGCAATCCAGCAACACTTCGCGTTGTCGCGGACATATCGGGGAAACATGCGCCTGCGAGACTGCTGATGTCGAGGGAGTAGGCCGAAGCCAAGCGGCGCCCTCGTCGCCGTTGCAAACAGGCGTTTTCGACAACATTAGCGGGGCGCGCGCCCCCGACGCGGATGAGGCGTCGCGCATGTCGCCCGCCACAAAGAGGAAACAGGTTCGATGAAGAAACATCTTCTGATCGCGGCGGCCGCCGCGGCCCTTTTGCTGCCGGTTCTCTCTTCCGGCTCCTATGCCGAGCCGCCAAAGCAGGAGACCGGCGCCCCCTGGAAGCTTTCACCCGAGGACCACGCCGCGCTGCTCGACGCGCGCGTCGCCGGTCTGAAGGCCGGGCTCAAACTGACCGCCGCGCAGGAAAAGAACTGGCCGGCGCTGGAAACGGCGATTCGCGACCACGCCAAGGCGCGGGCCGCGCGCGCCGCCGAATGGGCCGAGAAGCGCGAGGAGCATGAGGGGCGCCCCCACGACCTGATCGAGGGGTTGCAGCACCGCGCCAAGGCGCTGGAAGCCCGCGCCGCGCAAACGTTGAAATTCGCCGAGGCGATCAAGCCCTTGTACGAGAGCCTCGACGAGGGCCAGAAGCGCCGCTTCGGCGCGCTGCTGCGCGGAGTGGGCGGCGAGCATCACGGTCACCATTTCGCCGGCGGCGAGCGGGGCGGCTGGGGCGGCGGCGAAGAAGGTCGCGGCTGGCAAGACGACAAGGGCGGCCCCGATCGCAAAGGTTGAGCGTCTGCGCAATAAAACTGGCATCATCGGCGCCCGGTTGTGGAAAACCGTCGTTTTCCGCGGTCGGGCGTTTGTTTTTAGAAGCGAATCGACGTTTTTCGCGCGCCGCCGCGCGTCAGCGATGGGCTCTCGATATCGCAAAGACAGACAAAGACGACGCCCGACGGACCGTGCTTGTCATTCGCGGCTCGATCCTTTACTTCGACCAGACGATGCAGCGGGTTCAGCTTCTCCGCCGCGCGGCTCCCCTTGATCTGGTCAAGTGCAGTCTCGTCACCTTTCCGCCGCCAAAGACTGACAGACTGGCGCGAGCGCCGGCAGTCGGATTCGGTCTGAGTGGGAGAGACGAGCTTGAGGCGAGATCGCCGCGCCCGCAAGGCCGAAGCTTATAGTCTAGTAAATTTGTCGGAATAAGCGCATAAGGCGCATGCTCCTTGAGGGGAAAGCGGAAAATCTCGCCGTGCCAATTTGGTCTCATCTCTGCAAGCGTCACGATTTGCTCGCCATGCCGGCCGTGCTGGCGATGCTCGGCGGCTGCAATCTGGACTGGGAGAAACCGGAGGCGAGCGCGCCCCCGCCAGCGCGATTCCGCGAGGCGAAGCCCAAAGAAGCGCCGTCGATCGGCTCCGCGCACGACTTCGCGGCGAAATTCGCCTCGAAGGAGTTGACGAGCGTCGTCGACCAGGCGCTGGCGAACAATTACGACATCGCCGCCGCCGTGGCCCGCATCGCCCAAGCCGACGCGAATGCGCGCGTGTCCAGCTCGGCGCTGTGGCCGGCGCTGACGATGACCGGTTCCGCGGAGCGATTCAATATCCCGGGAACGGCGACAAGCTCGACCGCAAGCTCTCCATCCAGCGCGGCGTCCCTGGCCGCGTCGGGAGCGTCGAGTTCCTCAGGTTTCAGCGCTTACCGCTCCAATACGTACGCGCTCGGACTCAACGCCAGCTACGAGATCGATTTCTGGGGCAAGAACGAGGACGCCTCGAAGGCCGGGCGGCTGCTCGCCAACGCCAGTCGCTTCGACCGCAACGTGGTCGAGATCGCCAGCATCGCTTCGGTGCTGAACTCCTACTTCCAGGTGCTGAACGCGCAGGACCGGCTGCGCATCGCGCGCGAAAACGTCCGGATCGCTTACGAGGTGTTCAAGGCGATCAAGGCGAGGCTCGACGCCGGCACCGCCACCGTGCTGGACACGTCGCAGCAAGAGACCGTGCTCGACACGCAAAAGGCCTCCATTCCGCCACTGGAAGAGACCTTTCGCCAGCAGAAGAACCTGCTCGCGGTTTTGCTCGGACGCACGCCGGAAAGCTTCGACACCAAGAGCGTTTCGCTGGTCAAATTGCGCTTCCCGCATGTCGAGCCGGGCCTGCCGTCGGAAGTGCTGTTGCGCCGCCCCGACGTGGCCGAGGCGGAGGCCAAGCTCGCCTCGCAGGAATTTTCGGTGTTGCAGGCGCGGGCCAGTTTCTTCCCGTCGATCACCCTGACCGGGCAGTATGGCGTGCAGAGCCTCTTGTTGAAGAATCTCCTGACGCCGCAGGCCATCGCCTGGCAGATACTGGCCAATGCGGCGCAGCCGCTGTTCGACGGCTATAATCTCCAGGGCCAGTATATGTTGCAACAAGGCAAATATGCGGAGCTTGCGGCGGACTATCGCAAGCAGGCGCTGACGGCCCTGTCCGACACCGAAAACGCGCTAATCGCGATCGCGCAGACCGGGCTGCAACTGAAACTCCAGGCGGACGCTGTGGGGGCGGCGCGGCGCGCATTGGTGGCGGCGCAAGCAAGATTGCGCGAAGGCACGATCGACATCGTGACGTTGTCGACCACGGAAACCGCCTATTTCCAGAACCAGGATACGCTGGAACAGGTGCGGCTGGCGCATTTCGAGGCGGCGACCAGTTTGTACCAGGCGCTCGGCGGCGGCTGGGCGCCGACGACGCGCGAGGCGGAAATCGCTCGCGCCGACGAAGCCTATGACTCGGACAAGGGCCCTTGGCCATGAAGTTTCTACAGAACCGGCGTCTGATATTTTTGGGACTGGCGATAACGCTCGCTCTGGCGCTCGCGGCGGCGTGGCGCGTGGGGCTTGTCGGGACGCCCGCTTCGACAAGCGCTTCCGGCGCGGCCGGCGGCGGCGCGCCTCCGGCGCCGCGGATTCCCGTGACTGCGGCGGCTGCGCGCGTGGACGACGTGCCCGTCACCATCGACGCGGTGGGAACGGTGCAGGCGCTCAATACGGCGACGATCCACACGCAAGTGGACGGGCGCCTGGTGAAGCTCCCGTTCAACGAAGGCCAGGACGTGAAGAAGGGCGATGTGGTGGCGCAGATCGAGCCCAACCTCTATCAGGCCCAGTATGACCAGGCCGTCGCAAAAAAGGCGCAAGACGAGGCGACGCTGGCCAATGCGAGGATCGATCTTGTTCGATACAAGAAGCTCACTGTCGGCAATTACGGCTCGCAACAGCAATATGAGACGCAGAAATGGCTGGTGGCACAACTGGAGGCGCAGGTGCGCGCGGATCAGGCCTCGATCGACAGCGCCAAAACGACGCTCGAATATTGCACGATCGCTTCGCCGATCGACGGGCGCACCGGCATCAGGTTGGTCGACGTCGGCAATATTCTGCACGCGGCCGATCAGACCGGCATTCTGGTCATCACGCAGTTGAGGCCTATCTACGTCATATTCACAATTCCGCAGCAGGCTTTGCTTGCAGTGCAGATTGCGCAGGAAAAAGGCGTCTCGAAGGTCAGCGCGCTCGGCCCCGACAACACCACGGTGATCGAGACGGGCAAGGTGGCGGTGATCGACAATGAGATCGACCAGACGACGGGCACCGCGCGGATCAAGGCGACCTTCGCCAATCCGCACCTGCGTCTGTGGCCGGGACAATTCGTGAATGTGCGGCTTGTCGTCGACACCATCAAACAGGCGATCGTCGTGCCGAGCCCGGCGATACAGCGCGGCCCGAGCGGCGCTTTCGTCTATGTGCTCGGCGAGGGCGAAGTCGCCACGCTCAAGAGCGTGACGACCGGGCAGCAGGACGAGAACATCGCCGTCGTGACGCGGGGTCTGGAGAAGGGCGAGCAGGTCATCACCAGCGGGTTCACGCGTCTCTCTAACGGCGCCCAAGTCCACGTGGTGGCGACGCCGCAAGGCGCCGCACTCGGCGAGCCCTCGCAAGATCCGGACCTGAGACCCTTGGCGGGCGGAGCGCCCCGTTTGGACGGCGAAGACCAGCGCGCCGCCCACCCGCCGGCCACGCCTCTTCCCATCAACGCGTCCCCCGGCGGGACGCGAACGAAATGATTTAACCATGAACATCTCGGCGCCCTTCATTATCCGGCCGGTGGCGACGACGCTGCTGGGCTTCGCCGCGCTTCTCGCCGGCGTCATGGGCTTCTCGCGTCTATCCGTCTCGCCTTTGCCCCAGGTCGACTTTCCAACCATTCAGGTGACGACGCAGCTTCCGGGCGCCAATCCCGACACGATCGCGTCGCTGGTCACGGCCTCGCTCGAACGGCAATTCGGACAGATCCCGTCGCTCTCGACCATGGCGTCGCAGAGCGCCTTCGGATTCTCGCAGATCACGCTGCAATTCGATCTCGACCGCGACATCGACGCGGCGGCGCAGGACGTGCAATCGGCGATCAACGCCGCAGCCTCGACGCTGCCGCGCAACCTGCCCTATCCGCCGGTTTATGCGAAGGTCAATCCGGCCGACACGCCGATCGTCACGCTGACGTTGCGCTCGCAAACCTCGACCCTGCGCGAAATGAGCGATCTCGCCGACACGCAGATCGCGCCGAGACTGTCGGAAGTCGCCGGCGTCGGCCGCGTGCTGGTCGAGGGCGGCGTGCGCCCCGCCATACGCATCCAGGCCGATCTGGCGCGGCTCGCCGCCAATCGTATGAGCATGGACGATCTTCGCCTCGCCATCGCCGGCGCCAATGTCGCGGGCGCCAAGGGCTCCATCGACGGCGCCCGGCAATCCTACACGCTCGACGCCAACGACCAACTGCTGGTCGCGAGCCAATACAAGAACGTCGTCATCCAATGGAGCAATGGCCGGCCCATAATCCTGAGCGACGTGGCCAAAGTCGTGGAAGGGCTGGAAAACAGCCGGGTCGGCGGGTGGTATAATGGCCAGTCGGCGGTCATCCTCGACGTCGTGCGCCAGCCGGGCGCCAATATCATCGGCACTGTCGAACTGGTGAAGAAGGAGTTGCCGCAATTGCGGCGCCTGCTCCCCTCGGGCATGTCGCTCGACATCGTCAACGACCGCACCGATACGATCCGCGCCTCCATCACCGATGTCGAGTTCACGCTGGTGATCGCCATCGCGCTGGTCGTCATGGTGGTGCTGCTGTTCCTGCGCAACATCCGCGCGACGATCATCGCCGGCATCAGCCTGCCGCTGTCGATCGTCGCGACATTCGCCACGATGTGGGCGGCGGGTTTCTCGCTCGACAATCTCTCCTTGATGGCGCTCACCATCGGCACCGGCTTCGTCGTCGACGACGCCATCGTGATGATCGAGAACATTGTCCGCAACATCGAGAAGGGCAAGACGCCGACGCAGGCGGCGCTGGACGGCGCAAGCGAGATCGGCTTCACCGTCGTGTCGCTGACCGTGTCGCTGATCGCCGTGTTCATCCCGCTGTTGTTCATGACCGGCATCGTCGGGCGCATGTTCCGCGAATTCGCGCTCACTTTGTCGATGGCCGTCGTCGTGTCGGCGATTGTGTCGCTCACGCTGACGCCGATGTTATGCAGCCAGTTGCTGCGCCTGCCCAAGCACGATAAGCGCGCCCACGTAGCCCCGTCCTCCTGGCTCGACCGTTTCTATGCGACGACGCTCGAATGGGCGCTGAAGCGCCAGCGCTTCATGCTGGTGCTCACCGGAGCGACGCTTGCCCTCACCATTGCGCTCTATATCTTCATTCCGAAGGGCTTCCTGCCGCGCCAGGACACCGGTCTGCTGACGGCCGTTCTCGAAGCGGCCCCCGACATCTCGTTCGACGCCATGAAACAATTGCAGTCCGATGTGTCCGGCATTTTCGAACGGGACAAGGATGTCACTGGCGTCATTTCGGTGCTGGGCGTCGGTCCCCTCAACCCGACCACCAATGTCGGTCATTTCTCCGTCACCCTGCGCGACCACGACCTTCGCCAAGACGGCGCCGACGTCATCGCCGACCGCCTCAAGGCGGAGGCGGAGAAACTCGCGGGCGCGAGGCTGTATATCGAGCCGGTGCAGGACATTCAGATCACGACGCGGGCGAGCCGTTCGCAATATCAATACACCATGAGCACGGGGGACAACGCGGACTTGACGAAATGGTCGGCCAAGCTGCTCGACGCGATGCGCCGCGAGCCGATTCTACGCAACGTCGCCGCCGAAACGCAGACCGGCGGATTGCGCAGCTTCGTGCGGATCGACCGCGAAAACATGGGGCGGCTCGGCGTCTCGATGCAGAACGTCGACGACGTGCTCAACGATGCGTTCGGACAGCGGCAGATTTCGACGATCTACACACAGTCCAACCAATATCGCGTCATCCTCGAAGCGGCGGAGCAATATCAGCGCGACCCGAAGGCGCTGGAGAAGCTCTATGTCGCCGCGCCCGGCGGCGGTCCGCAAACGCCGCTGGGAACGTTCGCGCATATCGAGAGCGTCTCCGCTCCGCTCTCCGTCGCCCATCAGGAGCAATTTCCGGCGGCGACAATCAGCTTCGATCTCGCGCCCGGCGCCTCGCTCGGCGATGCGCTGGAGGCGCTGGCGCGGATCGAACGAGAGATTCAAATGCCGTCGATCATCGTCGGCTCGTTCAGCGGCGACGCGGCGGAATTTCGCAAATCGCTCGCCAGCGAGCCCTATCTCATCCTCGCGGCGGTCATCGCGATTTATGTGGTGCTCGGCGTGCTCTATGAGAGTTTCGCGCATCCGTTTACCGTGCTGACCACCCTGCCCTCGGCGGGCGTCGGCGCCTTGCTCGCCTTGATGCTGTTTCGGCTCGACATGTCGATTGTCGCGCTGATCGGCATCGTGCTGCTGATGGGCATCGTCAAGAAGAACGCGATCATGATGATCGATTTCGCGCTGGAGATGGAGCGCTTCGAGGGGCTGTCTCCCGAAGTGTCGATCGTGCGCGCCTGTCATTTGCGCTTTCGTCCGATCATGATGACGACGCTCGCGGCGCTGCTCGGCGCGCTGCCCCTGGCGCTTTCGCATGGTTCGGGAAGCGAATTGCGCATCCCGCTCGGCATTTCCATCGTCGGCGGCTTGCTGCTGTCGCAGATGCTCACTCTCTATACGACGCCCGTCATCTATCTCGCCGTCGAACGGCTGCGCAGGAGACTGGCCGGCGCGCCGGAGGAGGACGAAGCGCCGGCGTTGATCGCGATGGCGCGCCCGTCCCTGCTCGAGCGCAAGGAGGCGGCCGAGTGAGCGTCTCCTCGCCTTTCATCAGACGGCCGGTCGGCACGACGCTGCTCGCGCTCGCGCTGTTCCTGATCGGCTCGGTGGCTTATACTTTCCTGCCCGTCGCGAGCCTGCCGGCCATCGATTTTCCGATCATCGGCATTTCCGCCGCGCGCCCCGGCGCCGATCCCGAGACCATGGCGGCCTCGGTCGCCGCGCCGCTCGAACGCCGGCTCGCGAGCATCTCCAGCCTCAACGAACTGACCTCGATTAGTTCGCTCGGCGTGACGCAAATCACCGCGCAGTTCGACCTCGACCGCAATATCGATTCGGCGGCGCGCGACGTGCAGGCGGCGATCAACGCCGCCATGACGGACCTGCCGACGGATCTGTCGATTCTGCCGACCTTTCGCAAGGCCAATTCCTCCGGCGCGCCGGTGCTTGTTCTCGCGCTCACCTCGGACACCATGCCGACCAGCGCGATCTTCGACGCTGCGGACACCGTCATCGCACAACGGATTTCGCAGGTGTCGGGCGTCGGCAATGTCATCGTCGCCGGCGCGACGCAGCCGGCGGTCCGCGTCCAGCTCGATCCCGCGCGGCTCGCCACGATGGGGCTTGGCCTCGATCAGGTCGCGAGCGCCATCGCCAACGCCAATGTGCAGTCGCCGACCGGCGCGTTCAATGGCGACGGACAGGGCGTCACCATCGCCACGGACGATCAGCTCAACACGCCCGAGGACTATCGCAGCGTCGTCGTGGCGTCGAAAAACGGCGCGGTCGTGCGGCTCGGCGACGTGGCGAAAGTCGAGCGCAGCGTGCTCAACCGTCTGACCGCCGGCTGGTATAACGGCAAGCCGGCGGTGATCCTCGTCATCTTCAAGCAGCCCGGCTGCAACGTCATCGAGACGGTGGACAGCATCAAGGCGCTGCTGCCCAAATTGCAGGAATGGGTGCCGCAGGGCATCGACATCGCGGTATTGTCGGACCGCACGCAGACGATCCGCTCCAGCATCGCCGACATTCAACGCACGCTGTCCATCTCGGTCTGTCTGGTGATGGCGGTCGTCTTCCTGTTCCTGCGCCGGCTGTCGCCGGTGGTTGCGGCGGGCATAACGGTGCCGCTGTCGCTGGTCGGCTCCTGCGCGGCGATGTGGGCGGCCGGGTTTTCGATAGACAATCTGTCGCTGATGGCGCTCACCATTTCCGTCGGCTTCGTCGTCGACGACGCGATCGTGATGATCGAGAACGTCGAAGCGCATGTCGAGCGCGGCATGGGCCGCATGGAAGCGACGTTTCTTGGCGCGAAGCAGATCGCCTTCACGGTCGTATCGATCAGCCTGTCGCTGATCGCGGTCTTCATTCCCTTGCTGTTCATGCCGGGCCTCGTTGGAAAGCTGGTGCGCGAATTCGCCTATACGCTCACCTTCTCGATCGTCATTTCGATGGTCATTTCGCTGACGGTGACGCCGATGCTCTGCGCGTGGCTGCCGGCTCAAAAGCACAAACAGCCGAACGCGTTCGACCGTCTGTTCGAGAACGGTCTCGCCAAGGTCGTCGGCGTTTATGCGCGCAGCCTGCGCCGCGTCGTCGATCATCCCTGGTTTTCGCTCGTCGCGATCCTCGTGACGATTGTCGTCACCGTCATTCTCTACACGACCATCCCCAAGGGCAATCTGCCGCAGGACGACATCGGCCTTCTCAACGGCACGACCGAGGCCTCGGCCGATGTCTCCTTCGCTGAGATGGTGCGGTTGCAGAAGATGGCGATGGACGTGCTCGCCCGGGATCCCGATGTCGCCAATGTCGGCTCCTTCATCGGTTCGAACAATCAGGCCTACGCCTCCAATCAGGGCCGGCTGTATGTGGCGCTGAAGCCCTCCGACCAGCGGCGCGCGTCGAGCTTCCAGGTGATCGACCGCCTGCGGCCGCAATTCGCGAAGATTCCGGGACTGGGCGTGTTCCTGGTGCCGTCGCAGGATCTGCGCACCGGCGGCCGTCAAAGCAAGGCGCTGTACCAATTCACCATTTCGGACAGCGAGGTTCGCGAACTCGATGAGTGGGCGCCGAAGATTCTCGAACGTCTGCAACAGCTGCCGCAACTGACCGACGTGTCGACGGATTCGCAACAGGGCGGGCTGAAGGCCAATGTCGTCATCGACCGCAACGCCGCGTCGCGCATGGGCGTCCAGATCGCCACGCTGGACGCCGGATTGAACAGCGCCTTCGGGCAGCGGCAGGATTCGATCATCTACACCCAGCGCAACAATTACCGGGTCGTCGTCGAAGTCCCGCAAACGCGTCAACGCGACATTCGCGATTTGTCCGGCATCTACGTCACCAGCGTAACCGGCTCGCAGGTTCCCCTCACCGCACTGGCGCATATCGAACGCGGGAACATGCCGCTGGTCGTCAACCATCAGGGCGTCGTTCCGGCGATCACGGTCACCTTCAATCTCGCGACGGGAGCGTCGCTCGAGGAAGGCACGACGGCGATCCAGGAAGCGGTCTCCCAGATGGATCTGCCGCGCGGGCTGCGCGCCGCCTTCGCCGGCGACGCGGCGGATTTCCGCAAGACCGTGGGCGGCATGGGGCTAATCATCCTGGCCGCCCTGGTCGCCGTCTACATCATTCTCGGCGTTCTCTACGAGAGCTACATTCATCCGATCACCATCATCTCGACCCTGCCGTCGGCGGGCGTCGGCGCCTTGCTGGCGCTGGAACTGTACGGCGCGGAATTCACGGTCATCGCCTTCATCGGCATTCTGCTGCTGATCGGCATCGTCAAGAAAAACGGCATCATGCTCGTCGACTTCGCGCTACACGCGCAGCGCGAGCGCGGGCTCAACGTGCATGACGCGGCGATCGAGGCGGCGAAGGAGCGATTCCGCCCGATCCTGATGACGACGCTGGCGGCGATGTTCGGCGCGTTGCCGCTCGCCTTCGCCACCGGCGTCGGCGCCGAGATGCGCCGCCCGCTGGGAATCACCATCGTCGGCGGACTTTTGCTGAGCCAGATTTTGACGCTGTACACGACGCCGGTCATCTACCTGCTGATGAGCAAGCTGCAACGCAAGAAGCCGGTCCTCGCGCCCGTCGGCGCGTTTTCGAGCGTAGCGAAGGCCGGTTCGCGTTAAGAAGACGCGCCGTGACAAAAAGCTCAGCTTTTGGGCGGCGTTCCGCTATACGGCTGATGGTCCGACAACCGCTCCGCCACGGCGAGGGCGAGCGTCGAAAACACGAAGGTCAGGTGAATGCCGATCGCGAAAAAGAGATCGCGGTCGGTGGTCTCATTCGCGTCGATGAAGGCTTCGAGCAATTCAATCGCCGTAATGGCGACGATGGTCGCCATCAGCTTCAATTTGAGTTGCGAGAAGTCGATATGTCCGATCCATTCCGGCCAATCGCCATGATCTTGCGGCGAGATGCGCGCGACGAAGTTTTCGTAGACCGAAATAGTGACGATCACCACCAGCGCGGCGATCAGCGTGACGTCGATGAGGTTCAAAATCGCCAGCGTCACATGCTGGTCTTGCTCCTCCGTGATCAGCGTGACGAGCGTCAGGGCCTTTTTTCCGGCCTTGACCAGCAAGGCGAACAGCGCCAACGTCAATATCGCCAGAAACGGCGCCAGCAGCCAGCGCGACAATAGCAGATAGGACTCGAACAGGCGTTTCAACATCGCGGCGCTTCGTGACAGAGTGCGAGAAGGACAAATCCCACTTCATTCAAGTCCCAAAAGCCGCTCTTTTGCAATCCCAACTCCGGCGCGGCGTTAATGAAGCCCCGCCCGGGCGCGAAATAAGGAACCCAAGTGACGGGCGCCTCTTTAGACCTTGAGTTTCCCATGCGGCTCGCCGAGGCGGCGGCCAAGACGGGCGATCCCTTCGCCCCGTTGCGCGCAGCCTCGAAGGACCGCCCCTTCGTCGTGGCGCAGATCGGCCAGTCGCTCGACGGACGGATCGCCACCGTCAGCGGCGAGTCGCGCGACATCAGCGGCCCGGCGGCGCTCGATCATCTGCACCGTCTGCGCGCCCATGTCGACGCGGTGGTGGTCGGCGCGGGAACCGTCGTCGCCGACGATCCCCAACTCAACGTCAGGCGGATCGCCGGACGCAACCCGGCCCGCGTGGCGATCGACCCCAGCGGCCGGCTGAGCGATTCCGGCAAATGGCTGAACGACGACGGCGCGCGGCGCATTCTGATCAGCGCCGCGCCTGCCGCCGCCAGCACAAGCGTCGAGCGGATAGAACTGCCGTCGCGGAACGGACGCATCGCCCCGCAGGCCATTGTCGCGGCGTTGTTCGCGCGCGGGTTGCGCCGTCTGCTGATCGAGGGCGGCGCGCGCACGCTGGCGGGCTTCATCGAGGCGGGCTGCGTCGACCGGCTTCACGTTCTCGTCGCGCCGGTCATTATCGGCTCGGGCCGCGCGGGGTTCGAACTCGCGCCCGTTCCGGCGCTCGCGGCGGCGCTACGCCCGCACGTAACTGTGTATATTTTGGGCGACGGCGACGTGTTGTTCGATTGCGATTTTTCGAATGTCGGAAGACAATCGCGGTAAAGGAGCGAGCATGTCGGATCGACAGGGCGCGAACGGCGACCAAAGCTATTCCGCGCCGGCCAAATGGCTGCATTGGCTCGTCGCGCCGATCGTGCTGGCGCAGATTCCGGTCGGCGCGATTATGGGCGATCTGCCGCAGGGCGCCTTGCAGGACCGGCTATTCTTTTTGCACGAATCCTTCGGCCTGACCGTGCTGGCCTTGATGATCGCGCGCATAGCGACGCGCCTGCGCGCCGCGCCGCCGCCGGCGCCCGGACTCTCGCGCGCCGAACGCATAACCGCCGCGGCGACGCATCATTCGATGTATCTGCTGCTGGCGCTGACGCCCGTGCTCGGCTGGCTGGCGCTGTCGGCCTATGGCCTGCGCCCCGGCTTCTTCGGGCTGTTCGAGCCTCCAGCCCTGCTCGCCAAGGACGAGCCCTTGTCCAAGCTGCTGTTTTCTCTGCATGGCCTTGCGGGCTTTAGCCTCGCGGGGCTGATCGCGCTACATCTTCTCGGCGTCGCGCGTCATGCCTTCGTCAAGCGCGACGGTGTTGCGCGGCGGATGCTGCCGAGACGAAATTAAAACCGTCCCTCGAAAGTGAAGGGCTTGCGGCGATTGCCGTCTCGCAGGTGGATGTTCTTGGAGAAATCGGCGCGGCGGCGGTTGTAGTCCTGCAGCCACCACCCGTCGCCGAACGGATCGAAAACCGGCGCATCGGTGCGGCGAAACACCGCCGTCGAGCCGATGCATTCGACCTCCTGAAACATCGCGTCTTCGGAAATGAACTCGGCCAGCCGACCGATGGTCGGAATCTGGATGTCGTCGATGACGAGCAGGCCGTTTGTCTTGAGATGCGGATAGAAGAAATAATATTCGAGATCGGGAAAAGGAAAGCCGTGCGGCCCGTCGATCAGCACCAGATCGTAGCGGAGATGATCCGTGTAAACGGGCAGCGTCGACTGCGTGGGCCCGAAGACGATCTCGACCCGATCCATTCGGGTCGCCGCGCAATCCATGAAATAGGAGACGCTGGAAGCCTCGAAGCTCTCGCGGTCGTCGAGGCAGAAGACCTTATGGCGCCCCGATATGCGCGAAAAGAAGATCGTCGACTTGCCGCATCCGGTCTCCGCCGAAGCGATCGGCGTCGCGGGCAATAATTGCTCGATGCGCAGCAGCGTCCGAAGCGGAAGCGACCCGGCGCCATGAGCGAATCCGGCTTGGGCTTCGTGAGCGGCGATCTCCCGCGCGATTGTCGCGTCGCCCTTCGCCTTGATCCGAAAAGGCGCGGGAACGACGGATAACGGCGCCGCCCAAAGGCTGCGTCTCAGCCGGTTTAGTTTTTTCTGCACGAACAGCGGCAACATTCTTTCGCGTTTCTCATAGGTATCGACGCGCCCACCAAATGCGTCCCGCAGCCGCTATCCGCCAATGTTGTAAACGCAATGACGCCGCTGGGCCAAGTCGCGGCGCGACTTTAGCTATTTATTTTAGCCATTTTAACTGTTCCGGCGAGGGGACCGAAGCCGAGGCGGCGGCGTTCGCCGATATCGCAAAACTTCCATAACACGATAAAGCCCACCCTAACATCCGAAAAACTCACCCCTTTTCCGTGCTGCTCTTTTGATAGTCCTTCACGTCGGAAAACACGATTTGCGGGCGGCGCTCGCTGTCGTAGCGCAGCGAATAGGCGCTGGGAGCCATGAATACAGGGTCGCCGTCGATGTCGAGCGCGATCGCCGAGCCGTGGGCGTCGATAAACGCGCGCAACGCCGTCTTGTCCTCCGAACTTATCCAGCGGCAAAGGGTGAAGCGCGACATTTCATAGGCGACAGGGAGGCCGTATTCGGCGTTAAGCCGCGTCTGGAGCACGTCGAGTTGCAGCGCGCCGACCATGCCGACAATGGCGCCCGAGCCGTCCTGGGGAATGAACAGTTGCACCACGCCCTCCTCGGCGAGTTGGCGCAGGGCCTCGCGCAGCTTCTTGGCCTTCATCGCGTCGCCGAGCGTGACGCGGCGTAGGATTTCCGGCGCGAAGCTCGGCACGCCGCGAAACACCAGATCCTCGCCCTCGGTCAGCGTGTCGCCGATGCGCAAAATTCCGTGATTGGGCAATCCGACCACATCGCCCGCGAAGGCCTCGTCGGCGATGGAGCGGTCGCGCGCGAAGAAAAACTGCGGCGCGGTGATGCTGATCGGCTTACCCGTGCGCACGAGCTTGGCCTTCATGCCGCGCGTCAGCTTGCCCGAGCATATCCGCATGAAGGCGATGCGGTCGCGGTGGTTGGGGTCCATATTGGCTTGAATCTTGAAGACGAAGCCGGTCATTTTGGGCTCGTCGGCCTCGACCGGGCGCTTGTCGGCCTGCTGCGTTCGCGGCGAGGGCGCGTAGGCGGCCATCGCGTCGATGAGATCGCGCACGCCGAAATTGCGCAGCGCGCTGCCAAAATACACCGGCGTCAAATGGCCCTCGCGAAAGGCCGCGAGGTCGAAGGGCTTCCCGCCTTCCTGCGCAAGTTCCGCCTCCTCGCGCCAAGCCTCCGCCTCGAACGGCGGCAACAGCGCGGTCAAGGCGGGATCGTCGAGGCCGGAGACGGTCATCAGTTCGTCGTCCTTATCGAGCTTGCGCACCGATTTCGTCGCGAAACAATAGGTGCCGGCGAAGGTCTTGCCCCGGCTGATCGGCCAGGTGACGGGCGCTGTGTCGAGCGCCAGCGTCTTTTCGATCTCGTCGAGCAGTTCGAATGGATCGCGGCTCTCGCGGTCGAGCTTGTTGATGAAGGTGACGATCGGAATATCGCGCAGCCGGCACACCTCGAACAATTTTCGCGTACGGGCCTCGATGCCTTTCGCGGCGTCGATGACCATGACCGCGGCGTCGACGGCCGACAGCGTGCGATAGGTGTCTTCCGAAAAGTCCTCGTGGCCCGGCGTGTCCAGCAGGTTAAAGACGCAATCGGCGTATTCGAAGGTCATCACCGAGGTGACGACGGAAATCCCGCGCTCGCGCTCTATGCTCATCCAGTCGGAGCGGGTCTGCGTCGCGTTGCGCTTGGCGCGGACCTGGCCGGCGAGCTGGATCGCGCCGCCAAACAGCAGCAGCTTTTCGGTCAGCGTGGTCTTGCCGGCGTCGGGATGCGAAATAATCGCGAAAGTGCGGCGCCGGGAGATCGGATCGGCGAGCTTCGATTGCGTAAGGCCGGCGTTGGGCGTGGGAGCGTTCATTTTTCGGGGTGAAACCTTTTGGCGCGAGGCGCGCGGCGTTCCGCGCCGTCTTAGCCCGATCCGGGGCCGGTGGCGAGAGGGGCGCGTGGCGGCACATGGCTTGGGCGTCAAGCTGAACTTTTTCAAGGCCACACATAATGTTTATTTTTGTACTATTTCTCGGCCAATGGTGGTATTGATTTGATCACAACGCCTCTAGAGTATTCGGACAAATCGAAATGCCGTTCCCTATCGGGCCAGCCGCCGGCAGCAAAGAGCCCGAGAGTAATTTTTCAATTCAAGACTCATTAGGATTACGTTGTGCTGTAACACCTGTTTTTGCAATCGATTTACAAGATGGAACGTTGCGCGCCCCCGGGCATGGTGGTCGTCATGGGCTTGGGACGTCTTTCTATGTGACACCTTTCGGTCATCAGCTCTCTGCGATGCACGTCATAACAGATTACCTTAATGAAGCAGAGGTTATTATTAGTCCAGGATCTATCACAGACAGAATTGGGCAAGCTGACACCGTTATTGCAATTCTGCATGACCCCGGTTTATGCTATGGTGCCCGTCCTGCTGGAGATATTCTTCGTGCTGTCAATTTCGCGATCTTCCCGGTCGACCAAAGCAAGCATCCCCTGGCAATGACCTTTACACGTTCCCAACTTAAAAACATCGAGCCCTCGCTCGATCTTGCAAGCTGGCGTATTCACGGCCTGTCGGATCGCAAGGCGGTTTACCTCCCATTGCGCGTTGGCTGCGGCGCCAGTGTCAAGAATGGAGACCGAGTAATGGCCGTGGGTTACCCGAAAATAACGAGTTGGCGGCGGCCCGCCGCAGAAATGGTCACTTTTCAAGAGGAAATGCGGGGCTCGATTGGGCAAGTGATTGAGGTTAAAGACAAGTGGGATCAGGAAAACAAGATTTGGCCCACGCTTACCGTTGATGTTCAATGGGCTTCGGGAATGAGCGGAGGCCCTGTCCTTAACGAAAACGGCGAGGTTGTTGGAATTGTCAGTAGAGGTGCCGACTGCCACGGCGACTCGCCCGCGTGGAGCAGCGCGCTATGGCTTGAACAATTGCCCTTCCAGTCCGACATTTTTGGTCGGATTGATCCCCGCTTTCCGGGTTGGGTCTGTGGTTGGGGTGTATGCAATCCAAGTTCACTAATTGAACTCTTTGAAACGCGAGAAGCCGCCGAAGCATTTGCGCAGAGACATGGCGCTGGGCTAACCGTCGCGCAGGTTTCTACGCCTTACCGGACGCAATTTCGAAACCCCAGCGCTCCCGATGATCGCCGTGCACGACCGCGCTCCTAGTTCGTCACAGTCATATAGCGCCCTTTCTGTCTAATCCCGGTGAGGGGCGAGAAAGCGCAATGCACGCCTGTAATTAGTGCGTTCCAGGCTTGCTCATTTTTTTCGATTCCCCCACGTGGGCGTATCGGGTAGTTACCGGAAGTTCAAACCAGTTTACCGTCGCGCCCGCGCCCGGCTTCCGCCCGCCCCCGCCGATAGTCATACAACCAACGGCCCGCCCCACACGCGAATCGGCTTGGCGCGGCGGCGCCCCGCCATTGTCAAATCAACCCCAGATTATTATGGGCGACGGCCTGTTGAATAAGGGCGATGGCGGTCTCTGCGGTCGTCGGATTGGTGGTCACCGTCTGAATCGACGCCGTCGCCGCCGCGAAGGCCGCGTCGGTGGTGTGTGGGCGTCGAGGATCGTTCCGCCGCTTTGCGTCGAGAACAACGCATACATTTCCGACACCGCCAGCTTGTTGTCGAACATGGTCTGGCGCTGAACCCCGGCCTGATATTGCGCGGTCGTC
>Ga0182030_10005686_pt1 | contig 26406 bp, 20 predicted proteins | sample 812S3MmetaG_FD_121299 | JGI IMG/M metagenome (GOLD analysis project Ga0182030, IMG submission 121299) | Permafrost microbial communities from Stordalen Mire, Sweden - 812S3M metaG (Illumina Assembly) | ecosystem: Environmental > Terrestrial > Soil > Wetlands > Permafrost | place: Sweden...
CTGGGCGACGGCGTCACCAGCGGGTCGAGCCTGATGCCGCAGAAGAAGAATCCCGATTCGCTCGAGCTGATCCGCGGCAAGAGCGGGCGCGTGCTCGGCTGCCTCACCTCTCTCATGGTCACCATGAAGGGCCTGCCGATGACCTACAATCGCGACATGCAGGAGGATAAGGTCCCGCTGTTCGAGGCGGCCGATCAGGTAACCGGCTCGCTCGAAATGGCGCGCGTCGTTGTCGAGTCCGTCAAGCTGCTTCCGGCCAGGCCGGCCGCGGCCGCGGAAGAGAGCTGGGTAGTGGCCACCGATCTGGCCGAAGCGCTGGCCCGCGCCGGTACGCCGTTCCACCAGGCGCACCAGATTGTCGGCCGGTTTGTGCTGGAAAGCGTGCGCAGCGGCAAAAAGCCGGCCGATTGGACGCCCGAACAAATGGCGCAATTCGCGCCCGAATTCTCGGGCGATCTGGCGGCGCTGCTCGATCCCCGCCGGGGAATGCAATCGCGCGAGATTGCCGGCGGCACCGGCCCGCAGTCTGTCGCCGCCGCGCTCGCCGCGGCCAGGCAGCGGCTGGCTGGTATGAACGCGAAGGATTAAACTCATGACCAAGACTTACAGGCAGGGGCAAATACTCAAACTGATCCGCGGCAAGCGGATCTCCACCCAGGAGGAACTGGCGCAGGAATTGAAGGCGCTGGATATCGCCGCCACCCAGGTGACGCTCTCGCGCGACATTCGCGATCTGCGCCTGGTGAAAACGCGCGACGGCTATCGCGAGATGGCGCCCGAAGAAACCGGCCCGCAGTTCTCCATGCTGGCGGCGGAGTTTCTGAAGGATGTGCTGCGCGCGCAGAACCTGGTGGTGCTGAAAACCTCGCCCGGCCACGCCAATTCCGTCGCCGTGGCGCTCGACAACGAAGAGTGGCCGGAGGTCGTCGGCACCATCGCCGGCGACGACACCATCCTGGTAATCACGCTGGACATCCCGACGGGGGAGGCGGTGCAGGAAAAACTCCTGGACCTGGTGGAACGAGGCTAAGGCTCGCCCTGGAGTCGAGCCAAAAACAGGAATGGCCACGGATGAACACGAATCAACACGAATAACAAGAGGTCTTGTTTCTATCCGTGTTGATTCGTGTTCATTCGTGGCTAAATCACCTGTTAGAAGGGCGGGCTAACGAGCTTCGCGGGGGAAGCGGTGCAGGAAAAACTCCTGGATCTGGTGGAACGAGGCTAAGGCTCGCCCTGGAGTCGAGCCAAAAACAGGAATGGCCACGGATGAACACGAATCGACACGAATAAGAAGATGCCTTGTTTTTATTCGTGTTCATTCGTGTTCATTCGTGGCTAATCCGTGGCTAATCCGCCGCCGAGTCATGCCCCGATGGCATCGCGTCCGGCAGAGGATTTGGCCACGGGCTGCCGGGCGGCGCTGCCCGCAGGCGCTGCGGCAGCGGCAGCGCCACTTCCACCAGCGTGCCTTTTCCCGGGCCGGAGGTGATTTTCACCGATCCGCCCAGGCTTTCGGCCCGTTCGTGCATTCCCGTCAGGCCCAGCCCATGGCCCCGCCCGGGCTGGAAACCTCGCCCGTCGTCTTGCACCGTGATCACCAGCCAGGCATCCGAGGCGCGCACCGTAATTTCCACGGCATTGGCATTGGCGTGCTTGGCGATATTATGGAGCGCTTCCTGGGCGATGCGGAAGACGCACGTCTTGTGTTCGTCCGGCAGGTCGGGCGGCAGGTCGTCGGCCTGAACCTCGATATGCAGCCCCGTCGGCCGCGAGATCTCGCGCCCCAGCCAGCCGAGCGCCGCCGCCAGTCCCAGGTCGTCCAGCATCGCGGGACGCAGCAGCAGCGCCATATTGCGAATCACCGCCAGGGAATTCTCCACCAGTTCGCGGACGCGGTCCACCCGCTCGCGAAGTTGCGCGTCGTAAGGGCGCAGCGCCCGGGCGAGCTCGTGCAATTCGAATTGCACCGCCGACATGGATTGTCCCACGGCGTCGTGCAGGTCTCGCGAAATGCTCTTGCGCTCGGTTTCCTGCGTGGCCACCAGTTTGGCGGAGAGGTCTTTCAGTTCCTGGCGCGCCTCGGTCATTTCCTCCAGGTGCTTCAAGGTCTGGTCCTCCACCCGCAAGAGGTGCATGGTGCTGAAGAACGCCTGGCCCATGCCCACCAGCAGCATCACTACCAGCGCCAGCAGCAGTTGGCCGCGTACGCCGGAAAACTTGGCGAGAAGCTGCTGATCGCGCTGCATCAGTTGCTGCTGATTCACCGACCGGATGGTGTCGGTGATCGCCAGCGTGTTCGACCGGCGGGGAAAGACTTCGTCGTGCAGAAAGCGGTAGCCTTCCCGCCGCCGCTCGTCCAGGCTCCACGAGAGCACCGGGTCGAGCGTCTGCCAGTAGTCTTGCATCTCGCGTTTCAAGTTGTCGAACATCTGGTGGTCGGCGGCGCCGGAGAGCGGCCCGTTGTCGGCCAGCAGCGATTGGATGCGCGAATGGGCGTCGATCAGCTCGCGCCGGCTCTGTTCCGCTTTGGCCCGGTCCGGCTCCAGGAGGTAGTCGCGCAGGTAGGTGCCGGATAGATACACCGCCGCTTGGATCTCGTCCAGTTGCTGGTTCTTGGCCAGAAACTGATGCAGCGTGGTCTCGTTGGCGTTCTGCAGTTCGGAGAGCGCATGCAGGGCGCTCAAGCCCGACAGAATCAGGAGGATCAGCAGTACGCCGAAACCCAGCACCAGCCCGCCGCGCATGGGCAGCCGCCGGACTCCGGCGCGGAGATTCGCAGCCGCCTGGCCGGACGATTCTTCAACCAGGGGCGGCGCCGGTGCTTTGGGTGGAAATGATACCTTTTCGGACGGCATACAGGATCAGGTCGGCCAGACTGTGCAGATTCAGCTTCTGAAATATGTGCTGGCGATGGCAGATCACCGTGGTCGGGCTCAGGCCGAGCGTGGTGGCCACATCCTTATTAGATGCGCCTTCCGCGAGCAGTTGCAAAATTTCGCGTTCGCGGTTGGTGAGCAGTTCGTAGGCGTCCGCCGCCTGCTCGCGCTGCAGGTAGCGGGTGTAATCGTCGGCCAGAATGCGGCTCACTTTGGGGCTGAAAAACGCCTTCCCCTGGCTCACCGCCCGTACCGCGTCCACCACTTCCGATTCCGCCGAGCTTTTCAGCACATAACCGCGCGCGCCGGCCTTCAGCGCGCTGAGCAGGTAGGACTCGTCGGCCTGCACGGTCACGATCACGATCTGCGTTTCCGGCAGCATCTCGGCAATCTGCCGGCCGGCCTCGATCCCATTGAGGTTGGGCATGGCGATGTCGAGAATCGCCACATGGGGGCGTTCCTGCCGGGCGAGGGCGATGGCCTCCCTGCCGTCGCACGCCTCGGCGATCACTTCCATGCCGGGTTCGTGCTCCAGCAGCGTCCGCAACCCCCGCCGGATGATGGCGTGGTCGTCGGCGATCAGGATTCGAATGGGGGCCATGGGGCTCTCGGTGATACTATGCCTCTTATGTTACGCCAATCCGGTTGCGCGGTTGTATCCTCTGGCCAGAGTATTTTCCGGGCGAATTGTAGCTACCTGCTGTCGCGAAACTGCGCTTTTTGTGGAACAAGTCTCCTGGAATCAATGCAGCGTTACCGGGCCGCGCGCGTCAGCGTTACCGGGCCGCGCGCGTCAGCAAGCGGTCTTCGTCCTTTGACTTGAGTTTCGCGCGGCTACATCGATTTTCCCGCGAAACTCCTCCGATGAGCGTATGGGCTGAAACCTGCCCTTGTCACTACGATTAAAACTGCTAGCGAATTATGCACAACCCCTCAAACGGCAACCTCTCCAGCGATGAACTGGAGCGACTGCGGCAGTTCGACACCTGCACTCTGTCCAACGCCATCGAACGATTGAATGTTCGCCCTCGCAACGAAGGCTTTGTCACGGGATCCGTCACCTGCCGGTTTCCCCAACTGAAGCCTGTGATCGGGTACGCCGTCACGGCCAGAATGCGGTCGTCGGCGACGCCGGTCAACGGGAAATGCTATTATCAACACCCGGAGTTTTGGAAATACATCGCCAGTATTGCCGGTCCCAAGTTCCTGGTGATCCAGGATGCCGACCATTCACCCGGAGTCGGCGCGCTGCTGGGAGAAGCCTACGCGCGGATCTCACGCGCCTTCGGCTGCATGGCCTGCCTGACCAACGGCGCGGTGCGCGACTTGCCGGGCATCGAGGCGCTCGGCTACCAGATCTTCTCCGGCAGTGTGGCCGTTTCGCACGCCTATGCGCACGTGGTGGATTATGGCGATCCCGTGGAGATCGGCGGCTTGCGCATCGCCCCAGGCGACCTGCTGCACGGCGACCTGCACGGCGTCCACTCGATTCCGGGCGGCGCGGCCGGCGATCTGGCCGGGGTAGCCGAGCAGGTGCTGCGCGACGACCGGCGGTTATTCGAGTTGACCGAAAGACAGGACTTCTCCCCGGCCACTTTGTCCGCCATGTTGGAAGGGGTTAACAGACAGCTTCTATGAGAATGAGAATTTTCGCGCTGATCGCACTGCTGGCAGGTCTCGGCGCATGTTCCAGAACCCAGCCCGTCCGCGCCGGGAACGGGGACCAACCGGAAACCGTCACCACCGTTGGGATCACTCCGGTGACACGCAAGGCGATCGCCAGACAGATCACCGTTTCCTCGGAATTGGTGCCCTACCAGGAAACCGACGTCTACGCCAAGGAGTCGGGCTACGTCAAGGACCTGTTTGTGGACTATGGCACGCGCGTAACCAAGGGCGAGAAGATGGCCGTGCTCGAGATTCCCGAGCTGCAGATACAGCTCAAGCAGGATGACGCCGCCATCGCCAATGCCGGCCAGGCGGTGACCCATGCGCAAAATGAATTGGACCGGCTGGAGGCGCAGCACGTGCCGGTTCACGCGCAGGCCGACCGTCTCGCCAATGTGGCCAAGACGCGTCCCGGCCTGGTGGCGCAACAGGAGATCGACGACGCGCAAGGCAAAGACTTGGCGCTGGAAGCCCAGGTAGAAGCCGGGAAGACGGCTTTGCAGTCGGCCGGGAGCCAGTTGGACGAGGCCAAGGCGAGACTCGAGCGCGACAAGGTGATGTTCGACTACGCCAATATTTACGCGCCGTTCGATGGCGTGGTGACGCAGCGATACGCCAACCAGGGAGCCCTGATGCAGGCCGGCACCAGTTCCAGCACGCAAGCCATGCCGTTAGTCCGCATCTCCGAGGACGACGTGTTCCGCCTGGTTATTCCCGTGGCGGAGTCCTATGTGAAGTACATCCGGCTCGGCGATCCCGTCGAGGTGCGCGTCCCCTCCCTAGACAAGGTGTTCATGGGCACCGTGAAACGTTTCTCCGCCGACGTGACCGCCGATACCCGCACCATGCACACCGAAGTGGAATTGCGGAACCCGGCGCACGTCCTCATGCCGGGGCTATACGCCGAGGCGACCTTGACGCTCGATCGCAACGCCGCCGCCCTGGTCCTGCCGCTCCAGGCGGTGAGCCTGGCCAACGGGCAGGCGACGGTCTTTCTGGTGGCTGCCGGCAACACCTTGCAGGAGCGGACCATTACCACCGGCATGCAGACCCCTACGGACATCGAAATTGTCAGCGGCCTGAAGCAAGGCGACCGCGTAGTAATCAGCGATCGCAGCGGCTTAAAATCCGGCATGCAGGTGAAGCCGCAGGAAGTAGACGTGCAGCAGTACCAGGGCAGCAGCTCCCAGTGAGCTCCGCGGACCAATTTCTCATGACACGATCCAGCCTACGGAATCGCCGGCTCCCTCAGGTCTGGAACCGGCTGATGAGCCCGGCCCGCAGCCTGCATTCGCGGCCGGCAATTACACCCAGCCCCAGCGTTTTGCGCATACCGGGGCTGGATTCTTTGCCCTGGACAGACGCCGGGCTACTGACCCGCCTTTCTCGCGGCCCGCGCGCCCGGAAGAGTCTCCCAACTTCCGATCTGACCCATGACGTCGTGCGGACACCGGTCTCGGCGCTCGGGGACAGCGCTTGTTCCCGCCCGGAGGGTCGAAATGCCTGCGCGGCAGGCAAGGGTGCGGAGGGCGCGCCCGCGCCACGTCGCCTTCCGGCAAACCGCCGAATCCATTCCGTGGCGCACACGCTCGTGTGGGCGCCGGGCTCAGGTAATTCTCCATGTCACGATTTTCCATTCTAAATCCATACCTCATCGTCGTTATCTGCCTGACGGTGGCCGTCATCGGCGTCACCAGTCTGACGAGTATGCCGATCGATTTGTTCCCCCCGATCAACCTGCCGGAAGTGGTCGTGGCGACCTTCTATTCCGGCATGCCGCCGCAGGATATCGAAACCGATATCACCAATCCGCTGGAACGGTTTTTTACCCTCGCCGCCGGCGTCGACCATTCCGAGTCGCGGTCCCTGTTGGGCGTGAGCATCATCAAAGTCTTCTTCCAGCCGGGAACCAGCGCCGATGCGGATGTGACCGAGTTGTCCAACCTGGCATTGGCCGATTTGAAACGCTTGCCGCCCGGCACGCTGCCCCCCGTCGTGCTCAAGTTCGACGCCTCCAGCCTGCCGGTCTGCCTGGTTACGGTCAAAGGGGAAGGGCTCAACGAGACGCAACTCCACGACCTGGCCCAGTTTCAGATCCGCAATCAGATCGCCGTGGTGAAGGGCGCCGAGATTCCCGGCGTCTTCGGCGGTAAGTACCGCCAGGCGATGATCTATGTCGATCCCTACAAGCTGGCGTCGCGGCAGTTGAGCCTGATGGATGTGGTCGGGGCCGTCAATAACAGCAACCTGATTCTCCCGGCCGGCGACGTCAAGATTGGACTGAGCGATTACTATATCTATTCCAACAGCTTAGTCAAGAACATCGCCGACCTCGATGACCTGCCCCTGAAAACCGTGGGCGACAAGTGGGTCTCGGTGGGCGACGTGGGCGAGGCCAAAGACGCCAGCCAGTTGCAGTACAACATCGTCCGCATCGACGGGCAGAAATCGGCCTATATCCCCATCATGAAGCAGGGCGGCGACACCAATACCATCCAGGTGGTCAACGATGTGCGCGCTCTTACCGCCAAGCTTTTCGATCTTCCCAAGCAGTTGAAGACCGCCATCGCCTTCGACCAGTCGGTATTCGTGAAACAGGCTTTGAGTACCGTGCTCCATGAAGGATTGATCGGCCTGGTGCTCACCGGTATCATGATCCTGATCTTCCTGGGGAGCCCGCGGGCCACTTTTGCGGTCCTGTTGTCCATCCCGATTTCCGCCCTGGCCACCATCGTGGTTCTGGCCATGCTTGGCAGCACCATCAATACCATGATTCTGGGCGGCCTGGCCCTGGCTTTTTCCCGCGTGATCGATAATTCCGTGATTTCGCTGGAAAACATCTACCGGCACCTGGAACTGGGCGAGTCGCCGGCGGTGGCCGCCGAGCAGGGTGGATCGGAAGTGAGCCTGGCGGTGTTGGCGGCGACCCTGGTAGGCGTGGTCGATTTCTATCCCGTCATCCTCCTGGTTGGAGTGAGCAAGTTTCTGTTTTCGGCGCTGGCCCTGGCGTTTTGCCTCTCCCTGCTGGCCTCCTTCGTGGTAGCCATGACGGTGATCCCCCTTTTCTGTTCCAAGTTTCTCCGGGCAATCCCTCATCAGCATGCCGAAGGAGCAGCCGAGCAGACCGCCACCGAGCGCGGCTTTAACGCCTGGTTCAACCGGGGCTTCACCAAGGTGCTCGATTTCTACGAGCGCTGGGTGCGCCTCGCGCTGAAGGCGCCGGCGCTGACCGTGGCTTTGCTGCTGGGCGTGTTTGTGGCCAGCCTGGCGATCTATCCGTATCTGGGGCGGGCGTTCTTTCCGCAAACCGACGCCGGGCAATTCACCCTCAACGTAAAAGCGCCCACGGGAACGCGCATTGAGGTGACCGATCAGTACGTAGCCAAGATCGAGGATCTGATCCGCCACGTGGTTGCCCCCTCCGACCTCAAAATGATCGTTTCGAACATCGGAGTGGTCAACGATTTCTCCGCCCTCTATACCACCAACGCGGGACAATACACGGCGACCATTCAGGCGTCGCTGAATGAGGGCCACGCCGTTGGCAGCCTGGTCTACATGGACCGCGTCAAGAACGAACTGGCGGCCAAATTTCCCGAGGTGCGCGCCTTTGTGCAGAGCGGCTCGATGGTGGACGCGATTCTCAATTCGGGCATGCCCGCCCCGATCGACGTGCAAGTCAACACCCGCGATCTGGACGTTACTTATGGCGTGGCGCAGGATCTTGCCCGCCGCTTCCGGAAACTGCCGGGAGTCGGCCAGATTTACATTCCGCAGGATATGAATTATCCGGCGATTCGTTTGGATGTGGACCGGGTGCATGCCGGCGAACTGGGACTGACGCAGAAAGACATCGTGGATAATGTCATCACCGCCCTCAATTCGAACACCATGATCGCCCCCAACTACTGGGTGGACTATAAGACTGGTAACGATTACTTTCTGACGGTCCAGTACGCCGAGAACGGGCGGGCGGCCATCCACAACTTAGTCGACCTGAAGTCGATTCCGCTGCGGGCTCCCAATCTGAAGGAAGCTACGACCCTCGACTCGGTAGTCAAGCTGGAGTATCTCCAGTCCCCTACGGAGATCGATCACTACCAGATCCAGCGCGTGGTGGATATCTATGTGACGCCGTCGGGCGAGGATTTAGCCAGGCTGACCAGCGCCATCCAGCAGACCATCGCGGACGCCAAGCTGCCATCCAATATCCGCGTGAGCCTCCGCGGGATGGTGCAAGGCATGAATGCCTCGTTTAAGAGCTTTGCCACCGGTTTCGGCATCTCTTTCGTGTTGCTGTTCCTGATTCTGGTCGCCCAGTTCCGTTCCTTCATCGACCCGATTCTGATTCTGCTGGCGATTCCCATGGGCTTTATCGGCGTGCTGATCATTTTGCCGCTGACGCATTCCACCCTGAACGTCATGTCGCTGATGGGAGTGCTCCTGTTGATTGGCATCGCCGGCTCCAACAGCATCCTGATCGTGGACTTCGCGCATAAGTTGGAAGACCAGGGCCTGTCGGTGATGGACGCGGTAGTTACTGCCTGCCGGGTGCGCCTGCGGCCGATTCTGATGACTTCGCTGGCCACCATTATCGGCATGATTCCCATGGCCATGAAGCTGGGCGAAGGCGGCGAGCAGTATACGCCCATGGCGCGCGCGATCATCGGAGGCTTGACCTCGTCGGTGCTCCTCACGGTCTTCATCGTGCCCGCCGCTTACCTGCTGGTTTACGGCAGGAGACGGACCGCAGCAGTCCCGCAAGCGTAACGATTTGGGGAAAACTTTTATGAGCAAGCTTTGTGGAGCACTCTTAGCGCGCATTTCTCACGGGACCCTGCGTGTTGCTTTGTGGCGCAGGCTCTTCAGCCGGCCGCGTCGGCTCTCAAGCCGACGCCTGGAGCGGGAGCCGCTGCAACAGCATGTCTCGGCACGAGCGCCGGGACGGCAGCCTAAGAGGCTGCGCCACGAACAGTTGGCGCAGTGTCGGTTGAAAGGCGATGAGAAATCCGGGTTAGCGCGCATTTCTCACACCGCCGCCGGCCGCCCCATGTGCGGCAGGCGCTTTGATCTGCCGGCATTTCGATTTCCCGGGCGCCTGTCCAAAGGGTGGAGCGGACGTTCCTCGTCCGCCGTGTCGAGACTGCGAACTTCCGACGCTGGTCCGGCGGCGCACGGCCGGTCCGGCGCGCGCCGGCAAGCGCCGGCTTTGCGCGCACTCCTGCTGACGGCGAGCCTGGCCGGTAGCCTCCTGGCGCAGTCTGCGGCGCCGGTGAAGTTGAATCTGCACGATGCCGAGGCGCTGGCGTTGCAGAATCACCCGAAGGTATTGGCGGCGCAGAACGTCCAGTCCGCCATGAACCAGCGGGTGGCCGAAACCCGGTCGGCGTACTATCCGGCGCTGGACGGCGACATCACCGGCTCGCAGGCCAATCCGCGGGCGCGTATCGGCGCGGGCTTCCTCAACGATCCCAGCCTCTTCAACCGCATCGGGCAGGGCATCACGGTGAGCCAGTTGATCACCGATTCGGGGCGCACGCCCAACCTGGTGGCCAGCAGCCGTCTGGAGGCCAGCGCGGCCGAACAGACTGTGGCAGCCACCAAGTACGAGGTCCTGGTGCGCGTCAACCAGGCGTATTTCGGAACCCTGCGCGCCCAAGCCATGGTGAAGGTGGCGCAGGAGACCGTGGCGGCGCGCCAGTTGCTGGTGGACCAGATAACCGCGCTCTTCAACAACAAACTGCGCTCGGAATTGGACGTCAGCTTCGTGGACGTGAGCCTGTCGCAGGCCAAGTTGTTGCTCTTGCAATCGCAGGACCAGGTGCAGGAGGCATTCGCCGAATTGACGCGAGCTCTCGGCGCCCAGGACGTAGCTGCCTATCAACTGGCGGACGAACCGCTGCCGCCCAGCCCTCCGGTGAACGTGGAAGACCTGGTGCAGCAGGCGTTGAGCGCCCGGCCGGAACTGGCCAGCCTGCAACTGAGCCGCGACGCCGCCTACAAGTTTGAGCGCGCCGAAAGGGACCTGTCCCTTCCCAACGCCACCTTCGTGGGCGTGGGAGGCTACATGCCGTATATCAACCAGATTAACTTGCCGCGAACCATTCCCGGCGAATACGAAGGGGTCGCAGTCAATGTCCAGATTCCGATTTTGAACGGCGGGCTGTTCAAGGCGCGCCGCGAGGAAGCGCACTCCCGGGCCATGGAAGCCGACCAGTTGTTGCGCGATGAGGCCGAAGCTATCGCGCGCGATGTGAGGACGGCGTGGGCCGGCGCGTCCATCGCCTACCAGCGGCTCGATGTGACCGCGGAACTGCAGAGGCAGGCCTCGCTGGCGAAGGACCTGGCGCAGGGCCGCTACGATCTGGGCCTGGCTACCATTGTGGAGCTGACGCAGGCGTTGTTGAACGTCACCGACGCGGATATTCAAAACCTTAGCGCGAAATACGACTATCAGAGCCAGTACGCCACCCTGCAGTACACCATGGGGGCCTTGCGCTGATTGCATGTTCGGGGCAAGAGGAGGCGCCGGCAAGCGGACGTTCTGGGACCTGACCATCTGGGGCGCGGGTGTGGTCTACCTGGCGCTGGTCTTGATCGCCAACCTGAGCAGCCCGCTTTTCGGGCTGTTGCTGATCGTGCTGGCCGGCTACGAACTGCTGGAGCCTCGCCGCCATAAGCGCCGCCGGCGTTAAGTGAGGTGCGTAAACGTTGTCGGGATTTGCGGCGGTAACCGCTCCCTGACGGGCGTGGCTCGGCATTGAGTTCCATTGTTTGCAGTAACTTACCGAGCCGCGACCGTAAGGGAGCGGTCGCCTGGGACGGTTTCCCCCGAAAACGTTTACGCACCCCCCCGTTACGTGCGTATCGCCCCGTACGCCCCCGACTCGTGCGACGATAGAAACGATGATTAGAACTCTCTGTTTGCTGTTGCTGGCGCTGGCCCTGGCTGGCTGCGGCGCCAAAGAAGCAGTCAAGCGCTATCCCGTCCAGGGCGACGTGAAGGCTGTCGATCCTGCCGCCAAGACGGCAACCATCGCCGCCGGCAAGATCGGCGATTGGATGGACGCTATGACCATGGAGTATCCAGTGAAGCCCGACGCCGACTTGGCCAAACTCCGCCCCGGCGTCCACATCGAGGCCACCGTCGTGGTGCAGGGCGAAAAGTATTACGTCACTGACGTGAAGGTGCAGCCGAAGCAGTAAGGCTTACCCGCCGGCGGGCTTACGATGAGAACGTACACGTTAAAGATCGTGGTTGAACCGTATGAAGGCGGCTTTCAAGCCAGTTGCGGCGCGCTACGGCACCTGGGAGCCGTTACCGAAGCGCCGACCCCAGTGCAAGCGCTCTTGAGCATGAGTGGGGTGATCGAGACGATCCTCCAAAAGCTGCGCGCGGACGGTAAGCAGATAGACGACGTCTGGATCGACGACAGCGCGGTCGAGAGTTTCTCGGCGGAGATCACGATCGTCGAACAGGACGACTCGTAGACCATCGACGCTCTGGCGCACCTTACTTTGCGGTGGCTGGTTTGACGTCGCCGCAGTCGGAGGAGAGCCACTTGTTGGTGAACGAGATCTTGATGTTCATGTTCTGGCCGGCGGTGCCGCTGGCGCCATCGCCGGTGGTCTTCATGACCATATCGCCCTTGAGATGTTCGGAATCCACCCGTTCCAGGTTCAGGTCGCCGACCGTCTTGGTGTTGCCGGGGGTGCATTCGACGTGAATCTGCTGGCTGCTGGAGGAAGATTTCACCAGCTTGTAGGTGCAGGATTTATCGCCGCTGTCGAAGAGTGGCTTAGCCAACTCCTCGCGGGTGATGCAGGCTTTCATGGTGCTGGTGCGCGGAGCTCCCATGCCTCCCTTCATCATGGCTTCCATCTGGGCGCGCGTCTGGGGAGGCATGCGGGCGAGCTGGTCCGGGGTGAGCTGCGGCATGGCGGGCATGGCGACGCCGGAAATTTGGCTGGTCGTGGTGTTTTCCCAAAGGCCCGGCTTGGCGTCAATCGGCTTGATATCCTGGGCCCAAGTGGCTGCCGGGCACAGAATCGCAATGGCGAGCAAAATTTGTTTCACGTCGAAAACCCTCCTCGGAGACAATGGTATCTCATAGTGTAACGCCGGAAATCGACTGACTTTGGATCATACATGTCACTCCATCCACGAGCCGGGCAAAGCCCCACGCCGGACGACCTGGTCAACGTCCCGCGCCTCATCACCGCCTACTACAGCCAACACCCGGACGTGTCGCAAGCGTCCCAGAAGGTCAGCTTTGGAACCTCCGGGCATCGCGGCTCGGCCTTCGATACCGCTTTCAACGAGGACCACATCCTGGCGATCGCCCAGGCTATCTGCGAGTACCGCGGCCAGAACGGCGCGGACGGCCCGCTGTTTCTGGCCGCCGACACGCACGCTCTCTCCGAGCCGGCATTTGGCAGCGCGCTCGAAGTATTGGCGGCCAACCAGGTGGAGGTGATGATCGACCAGGACCGCGGCTACACGCCCACGCCGGTGCTCTCGCACGCCATCCTCACCTACAACCGGCCGCCGGGCGGCGCCGTCCGGACAGCGGGCCTGGCCGACGGAATCGTCATCACGCCTTCGCACAATCCGCCCGGCGATGGCGGCTTCAAATACAATCCGCCGCATGGCGGGCCGGCCGACACGGTGGCCACGGACTGGATCGAGGACCGCGCCAACCGGATTCTCGGCGACGGGCTGCGCGACGTCCGGCGCAGCGGTCTGCGGGCGGCGCTGGCGGCTTCCACCACGCATCGCCACGACTACATTTCGGCATACGTCAACGATCTGGCGTCGGTGGTGGATCTCGACGCGGTGCGCGCGGCGGGGCCGTCGCTGGGCGCCGATCCGCTGGGTGGCGCGGGGGTGGCCTATTGGGGCCGGATCGCGGAACGGTATGGGTTGAAAATGGACATCGCCCACGCCCATCCGGACCCCACCTTCCGCTTCATGCGGCTCGATTGGGACGGCAAGATCCGCATGGATTGCTCTTCGCCTTATGCCATGGCCGGCCTGATCGAGCTGAAGGACAAGTTCGACGTGGCCTTCGCTTGCGACACCGACCACGACCGCCATGGCATAGTGACGCGCAGCGCCGGGCTGCTGAATCCCAATCATTATCTGGCGGTGGCCATCTGGTGCCTGTTTACGCATCGCGAAGGCTGGGGCGCATCCGCCGGGGTAGGGAAGACGATGGTCTCGAGCAGCCTGCTCGACCGCGTGGTGGCCAGCCTGGGGCGCCCGCTGGTGGAAGTGCCGGTGGGCTTCAAATGGTTCGTCGACGGGCTGCTCGCCGGTTCGCTGGGATTCGGCGGCGAGGAGAGCGCCGGCGCCAGCTTCCTGCGCCGCGACGGAACGGTGTGGACTACCGACAAGGACGGCATCGTCATGGCGCTGCTGTCGGCCGAAATACTGGCGCGCACCGGCAAGGACCCGGGGCAGATTTACGCCACCCTGACGGAGCAATTCGGCGCGCCGGTTTACGAGCGGATCGACGCCCCGGCCACGCCCGGGCAGAAGGCGCGCCTGGCGACGCTCTCGCCCGATCAGGTCCACGAAAAGGACCTGGCGGGCGATCCCATCGAACGCATGTTGACCACCGCTCCGGGCAACGGCGCGCCGTTGGGCGGGCTGAAGGTAGTCACGCGGCGCGGCTGGTTTGCCGCGCGGCCATCGGGCACGGAGGACGTGTACAAGATTTACGCCGAGAGTTTCGCCGGCGCGGAGCATCTGCGGCTGATTCAGCAGGAGGCGCGGAGCGTGGTGGGGAAGGCCCTGGGTGCGGCGTGAACGGCGCTATCGGCGATGGGCTGGGGTGATAGGCTGGATCTCGGGTGACTGATACCATGGGCGAGAAGCAGTCGGCTGCACTGAACTCGCTAGTGGCTGCCGTCGGGCTGACCGCTTTCAAAATCGTAGTGGGCCTGTCGACGGGAAGCCTGGGGATCCTGGCGGAAGCGGCGCACTCCGGCCTGGACCTGGTGGCGGCCGGGCTGACGTTTCTGGCCGTGCGTTTCTCCGGCCGGCCGGCCGATCGCGAGCACCCGTACGGCCATGGCAAAATCGAGAACCTCTCGGCCCTGGTCGAGACCTTGTTGTTGCTGCTCACCTGCACGTGGATCGTGTGGGAGGCGGTCCACCGGCTGCGATTCCACGAGACGCAGGTCCAGGTCACGGTCTGGTCGGTGGCGGTCATGCTGACCTCGATTGTCATCGACGTCTCGCGTTCGCGCATGCTCGCGCGCATGGCGAAGAAGTATCGCAGCCAGGCGCTGGAGGCCGACGCGCTGCATTTCCGGACCGACGTGTGGAGTTCGGCGGTGGTGATCGTCGGGCTGGCGTCGGTGAAACTGGGCTGGTGGTGGGGTGACGCGGTGGCGGCCCTGGGCGTCTCGGCGTTAGTGGTGTGGGTGAGCGTGCAACTCGGGCGGCGGACCGTGGACGCGCTGCTGGACACCGCTCCCGCGGGTATGGAGGAGCGTGTGGCGGCGGCCGTATCGACCGTGGAGGGCGTTCGCGATTGCCACCAGGTGCGCGTGCGCTACTCCGGGCCGGTGCTGTTTATCGATTTGCACGTGCTGGTGGATGGCGCGCAGACGCTGACGGAAGCCCATAAGCTGACGGAGACCATCGAGGCGGTGATTCAGGAAATCGCGCCGCAGGCCGACGTGACGGTGCATCCGGAGCCGTTTTAGATTCCATCGCCAGGTCTAAACCCACCGCCCTCGGGCCGTCGGCGGCGGATGCGATCGGCGGCAAGCGAAAGGGCGCCACAACGGGGATGGCCACCAACTTGGCTTACGAAGAATGCCACGTCCGGTTCGTGAACCCCTTCCCGGCAGTAGAATCCCGAATCGACCCGGCCGTAAATCTGCTTCACGCCCGGTGGGAGGGCCGCACCGGCACTCCGGGTGTGGCCGCCAATCTGTTTGCCGGTGGGCCGGCCCCCGTTGCGCAATTCGCCCCGGATGTAATTCCCGTGTCGCCGCGAGGAACGTCAGCATCGGTTGGTAGCTCTTGCGGCCGCCCATCTGCCGGGCGGCGGCAGCTTGGTGATTTTCAGAATGCCCGGCAGGATCGGGCCGCGGGCGAGGAAGCGCCATGGATTGAGGCGCGGAAAGCCGGTGTAGAGCCCGGCACGATCCCCAACAAAGCGGGTAGCAGCCCGCCGTAGGGAGTCGGATTCTTACCGTTGCAGTCGAAGAGTGGCGGCCCCGATTTTATTGGGCTCCGATGAGATACAACCATCGTTCTTCTCTTGTCTTGCGCGTAATTCAATGCGACAATAAAGCCGAATTCACTTTGAATTGCTGGATCGGTGACTCTCGAGCCGCCTCAAACCGTTCCTCACGCTGCAAACCGGAGTGTTGGGTCGCCACCCCGTGCTGGAAAGATGAATCGGGCCACATGCACCATACGATCCTGGTCGTCGACGATGACCCACAAATCCGAAAGCTATGCAGAATCACCCTGGAAGAATGCGGCTACGTCGTGGGGGAATCGACTAACGGCAAAAAGGCGTTGGCGGCAATCGAAGAAACCAGTTTTGACCTGGTTATGCTCGACCTGTGTATGCCGGACATGGATGGTCTCGAATTCCTAAAAGCCGTTCGTGCCCGAATGCCGAAATTCAGAATCGTCGGCATGTCTGGATTTATGGGTGGAACCCTGCTCCGGGCTGCCAAGCTGTACGGTGCGGATGCAACGGTTGCCAAACCGTTCTCTCCCGATTCGCTTCTCGCGGTCGTGGCAGAAGTGCTGGCCGGGAACGGTGCAGTCGAGGCGTCCGATTGATTTCCCGGCCGTCCTGTCCGCAAACCCAAACAAGGGACGGTTCTCACCTTCCGGCGGGCGGCTGCAGAGGATCGCTAAGCACTTCTCGAACCTTCGCTGCCAGTTCCTCCGGATTGAACGGCTTATGCAGGAAAGCCACTCCAGGGTCAAGCACTCCCCGATGAGCAATCACATCCGCCGTATAGCCCGAGATGAAGAGCACTTTCATGTTCGGGTGCAATGCCCGCAGGCGTTCCGACAACTCCTTGCCGTTCATTCCCGGCATCACCACGTCCGTCAGCAACAAGTGAAGCCCCTCCGGATGGCGCCCGGCAACGGCAATCGCCTCGTTGCCATCGGATGCTTCGATGACCCGATACCCTTCTCCTTTTAGTGCGGCCACGGCAAAGGACCGGACAGACTCTTGATCTTCAACCACCAGAAGCGTTTCAACGGCTGCCTCCGTCGGGCCGCCAGCTCCCGCCAACTCAGTTGTTCCACTAACATCCACCTGCGGGAGATACACCTGGAACGACGTTCCCACTCCAACTTCGCTCGCCACATCAACCCATCCACCACCCTGCCGTATGATGCCGTACACGGTGGCCAACCCAAGCCCGGTGCCCCTGCCCAGCTCTTTTGTAGTAAAAAACGGCTCGAAGATCTGCTGACGGGTCGTCTCATCCATGCCCTGTCCATTATCTGTCATGGTCACCCGCACGTAGCGCCCCGGCAAGGTATCCGGGCGAATGGCGCTACTGGATTCCACGCTCAGTTCGACGTTCCTGGTTTCGATGTCGACCTTTCCGCCGTCAGGCATGGCGTCACGAGCGTTCAACGCCAAATTCATGATTACCTGATGCATCTGATCCGGGTCCGCGAGAACCTTCCCCAAGGAATCGTCCAGGTGCGTCTGGAGCGTAATATCTTCGCCAATCAAACGTTGCAGCATAGGTGCCGACTGCCGGATGGTAGTATTCAGGTCGAGCACTTTTGGTTCGATCAACTGTTTTCTGCTGAAAGCCAGTAATTGCTTCGTGAGACTGGCGGCGCGCTCCCCGGCGGCTTTGATCTCATCGGCATATTCCCGCAACGGATCGCCGGCCTTCAACTTCTTAAGCAGAAACCCGCTATAGCCGTTGATGACCGTAAGAAGGTTGTTAAAATCGTGCGCCACGCCACCCGCGAGTCTGCCCACACTTTCCATTTTTTGAGCTTGGCGAAGTTGCTCTTCCAGTTGCAAACGGTCGGTAACATCGCGTTTGACCGCTACAAAGCCTGAGAGCTTGCCCGAAGCATCGCGGATTGGCGAAATCGTGGCGTCCTCTTCGTAAAGCGAGCCATCTTTCTTCTTATTTGTCAGGTGTCCGCTCCACACTTTGCCCTGGGTAATAGTGGCCCACATTTCCTGGTAGAACCCGGCGCTGTGTTTGCCGGACTTCAACAGTCTTGGATTCTGTCCAACCACCTCCTCTTTCGAGTAGCCCGTGACCTTTTCAAATGCGGGATTGCAGTATTGGATTGCCCCTTCGAGATCGGTAATGACGACTGTTTCGCTGGTTTGTTCAATGGCTGTCACGAGAGTCGTCATCGCCAGCTCAGCCTTCTTCTGTTCGGTAATATCGATGGTTGCCGAGATGGCGTAAGGGAGGTCGTCCAGTTCCACTAACTCCGCGGAAGTCAAGCCAACGCCGATTTCGCCGTTCTTTTTGCGGACCCGATGCTCGAAATTGCGAAGACGCCCGGCGGCCCGGAAGCGATTCATAAAATCGCCAAAGTCGTTAGGATCTGCCCACAGATCGAGTTCCTGGGTCGTGCGGCCAATTACCTCCTCGCGTCGAAAGCCGGTGTTCTGTTCGAACGCTTCGTTGACGTCGGCGATACGATTTCCTTTAGCCTCCGGCGTGAAGAGTATGCTGACGGCAGGGCTGCACAGAAAGACCTTGGCGAACTTTTCCTCCGATCTGCGCAGAGCCTGTTCCATCCGCCTGCGTTCGGTAATATCCTGAACGAAACCATCCGTGTACAGTGCCCGTCCGTCCGCTCCGTAAACGATGCGGCCGCTAAGCGACACCCAAATGACCGTGCCGTCCTTGCGCTTGTACTGGCACTCGTACCCGCGGACGGATCCATACTGTTCGAGCCGATGCAAAAAGCCGGCTCGATCGTTCGGGTTGGCCCATACCTGATTAGCCGAGTCAACGATCGTCGATACAACTTCTTCCGGTGAGTCGTAACCAAGCATCCGGGCAAGAGCGGGGTTCGCAGCCAGGTTCTTTCCCTCCAGGGAGGTTCGATAGATTCCTTCGAGCGCGCCGTCAAAGATATCCCGATATTGCTTCTCGGCGTCATGGCGTTCCGAGATATCCCGCACGGATGAGAGAAGCATCGGAGTGCCGTTGATGTCAAAGGCATGAGCATTCACCTCCGCGAAGATTCGCCTCCCGTCTTTGGCTATGCTGACCGTCTCGAAGAGACTGTGGCCCTCCGCGAGAAGTCTGGTTCTTATGGCGTCGATGTTACAGAGCGCTTCGGGCGCCGTAATGTCAAGTGGCCCCACTTGAAGCAGTTCCTCTCTGGAATAGCCGAGAAAGCGGCACGCCTGGTCGTTTACGTCAAGAAACCTTCCAGGCGATCCGTCTCCCCGGAGGGAACTCACGAAGACCGCGTCCGAAACGCTGTTGAACATGAGCCGGTAATAACGTTCCGCCTGGGCAGTCGCTTCATTGGCTTTCCGGATCGCCTCTTCCGCACGCTTCCGTTTCGTGATGTCTTCAACGAAGCCCTCATAGCATGCTTCTTCGTCCGGGCCACCGGTCTTGCGGATATTGACGGATACCCAAATGGGGGTTCCGTCCTTGCGTTTGAACTGGCACTCGTAGTCACGCACGGCGTCCTGCGCTTCGAGCAGCCGCAGACAACGGGAACGGTCATCCGGGTCCATCCACCCCTGATGAGCCGTATCGGTGATCGCCGATATACCCTCTTCCACGGAATCGTAGCCTAGCATCCTCGCTATAGCGGGGTTTGCAGCCAAACATCTTCCCCGCAGTGTCGTTCGATACATCCCCGCGGGCGCGCCGTCGAATATGTTGCGGTACTTGCGCTCGGCTTCCAGCAGTTTATTCTCTGCCGTCTTCCGTTCCGTGATGTCTTTTCCAAAAACCGAAATACCGGTGGTTCTGCCATCATAAACGATTGGATGGAAAGCCATTTCCAGAATCCGGCCATCGCGCAGCGTGTACTCGGACCGGAATGGGCCTTCTGACAGCAAACGTTCATATAGGGGAGGCCAGAGAGCCGCTCTCGCCGGCGGCAGCAGGTCCTCCGGTCCCATCCCGACCGCTGGCCGGACACCAAAACTGCGCTCGAACGCTTTGTACAAAGCCCGGTTGAACGACACCAGCCTGTAACGAAGGTCCACGGACCATACAATGTCGTCAGTGCTCTCAATACAGGCCGACAGACTGGCTTCGGCGTGATTGGGCCGCTTGAGTCCGGCGATGTCTTCCTTGGTTATCCAGAAGCCCGTGACTTCTCCGGCCGGATCTCGGAGCGCTGTGACGGTGTGTCTTGCGGTATAGGCTTCTCCATTGTTGCGCCGGCAGACTACCTCATCGGACCACGGTTGGGACGAAGCAGCGGCGCGCGGCAGTGCATCCCGAACGAATTCCTCCGCGCATTGACCGGGAAGTTCATCCAAAAAGCAGGCGGTGAGTTGCGCATACGCAGCGTTGGCCCACTGTACAATTCCATGCGGGTCGGTGACGGCCACTCCAAAAGGTAGTGCTTTAGCGGCAGCGACAACGGCAGTCGGGCCCCTAAGTACATCGGCTGGCATTCTGACAGCATTGTAGCCCACGGCACTGGACTTCGCCCCTTTCGCACGGACATGGCAGTGGGTGCTTCCGCCGCGCTAGCTTTCGTTCGCCCACAGTTCCCGCGGTCGGCGCTTGCCGGCGGGCAGCCGGAACCGGCGCGGTCTCGTGGGGCTGTTTCGCCGCGAGAACGGCGAAGAGTTCGGCCCGGCTTGCATCGAGGCAGGCACCACGTCCTACCCGATTCACGGCGCCGAGGGCGCGGTCATCGGAGGCAACTGAGGCGCGTCTTTCTGAGCCGAGACTTCGGCACTTTCAACGTGCGGCCCCAAGGACGGCGAAATGGGATCGCATTTCGCCGTCCTTATTCTCGACGGCTAGGTCTTCGACCGCGCGATGACGGTTCGTGGAATAGCATGGAATCTCGCGGTCACGGCACTAGTTCTGCCTGGCATCAGTGATTGCCGGTGGTCGCCGCGGGCTTCGCTTTCATCGCTTTGATGGTGTTGGCGACGATATCGAGTTCGCCGGCGGTGATGCCCGGGGCGGTGGTTTTCATGACCGACAGGAAGTGCGCCACTTCCACTTCCGAATCGGGATAGCCGATGTTGCCCTTCGGCCCTTCCGAGGTGGCCAGCACTTTGCCCTTGGCGTCCACCGCGGCGAACCACGGAATGCCGCCATCGATGCCCTTGGGCGCGCCCAGGCTCTTGGCCAGTTCGTCGGCGCCCGGATTCTTCTCGGTGTCGATGGAGATCACCTGATAGTACTTGGCGAGCACCGGCGCGGCATCGCTTGCCTGGAAGAACTTTTCCATCTTCTTGCACCAACTGCACCAATCTGCGCGGAACTCTACCCAGCCGGTCTTACCGGCCGGCAGCGACGCCAGTGCGGTGCGATAAACCTCGCCGGCCGGCGGTCCGATCGTAAATTCGGACAACTGCGCCTTGAGCTTCGCCGTGGAGAGATGGCAGTTGTCCAGGAGCCGGCTGGCGGTGAGGGTGGCAAGCACGGAGCCGTCCTTGTCCAGCACCGAGATCAGCAACGCGTTGGCCTGGTTCAGTTTGGTGTGCAGGGACTGCTGCGCGAATTGCGCCAGGCCCGCGAAGTCGTCCACCGTCACGTGGACCGCTTCATAGCCGGAGTGCACCAGTTCCGGCACGTCCGGATCGGCCATGGCGGCGCTATGGACATCGGCGCACAGTGTGCACCAACTCCCATCATAGAGGACGAGCAGGCGATGATTGGACTTCTGGGCCGCGGCGAGCGCGTCGGCGAGCGACTGCTTGCTGGCGGCATCGGGTGCGAACCAGTTGGGTTGCGCCACGACGGGCGCCACCAGGGCGAGGGCGGCAAGGAAAGTGCGGTAGATCTTCACGGAGCGGCCTTTCTGTAGATCCTATTTTGGCCCGGGAGACGCCCGTTGTCCAGTACCCAAGTGCTGCCGCAGCGATTCCGCGAACCGGGGTTTGCTCTGCCTGGGCAGGGCACGGATTTGGCGCGAGTTGGTGGCGAATGGACCGATGGTGCGAATGGCGGACCCCGGCGAACACTGGGCGTCCAGTTGCAGGCAATGCGGGACCATGGCGGCGTAGGCTACTCAAGCGGCATTATCGTCGGGTATGCGCAATCTGCTTCGCAAGACCCAGGGCCGGTGAGAATACCAAGGCTCATGATGGCGACCCGAGATGGTTGACGAGGGCAAGTTTCGGAGCGATCTTTACTACCGGCTGCATGGTATTTTCGTTGACGGTTCCTCCGCTGTGAGAACGAAAAGAAGATATCCCCTGCCGATCCGCTGCTTCACCCGGAAACACGCCAGGCGGATGAACCGTCCCGTAGACTCGATCCCTTCCGCCGCCATCGAAGCCGCCCGACGACCACGCGGTGTTTTCCACTGACGCCAAAGACAAGTGGCTCAGTGGGCAAAACGTACTAGGGCAGTATCGGAAACGCTCCGGCGAGATGAGCTTCGGGGAACACGCGAAATCTGAGCGCCGAAGCGTTTTCGATAGAGCGACTGGAAGGAAGCCACTTGCAGATCAGCGGCAAGGGCATGAAAGCCTGAGCCGCGGGAGGGCGCGTCAGGGACGCTTGAGCGTCTTGATCGACATTCCCTGTACCGCCCAGGCTGCCTTCGCCGGGTGATTCTGCACCGGCGCAATCTTCTCCGCCAGGCAATCCAGCCACGGTTGATTGTAATAGTCGACGAATTCCAGCGGAGCGGCCGGCTGCTGCTGAAAGAACACCAGTTGCCGGCGCGATTCCTTCTCAAAGTAGCTGCTGGAAAGTTCGTAGCAGCTCAGCAGGGGCTGCCGGTCGATTCGGCCGTCCTTTGTCTTAGTCACGATATCGCCAACTCGCTTCTCGATATCCCGGATCGTGTCTTCCTTCTGGTCGCCCGCATATTGCACCGCGCCACAGTTGCGAATGAAGTTGTCCCACGTCCCCGGATAGTGCTGCTGGAGCTGGCCGATATGCTGGATGATGGGCCATAGCTTGACATGGAAACCGGCGATCAATCCCATGGCGCGGTCAATCGATTCGTGGCGGCCCAGCATATAAAACTCATCCATGGCGAAAAGCACACTGTGGGGCGGCTTGTAGGCCACATCTTCCATGGCCGTTATCGCCATATCGATCAGAATGTACGCGATCGGTTTCAGACTCGTCGCCAGGCTCGTGCCCTTCATGCACACGTAGATCGTGGTGGGATGTAACTTCAGATCCTTCAGGCTGAAATCCGAGCCTTGCAGCATATGTTCCAGCCCGGCTTGATCCAGGAAGCTGGTCTTCCCGTAGAGATCGCTGACTATCGTGTTTCTGGTGTCTTCCGGCAAGGCGAGCAGGCGTTGCGAGAAACCAGCCACCTTTCCGCCCTGCGCCGGACTCTGGGCCATATAGTGATACAACGTATCCAGCGGATCCTTGTAGGGTACCGGTTGACCCGTCTTGTTGCATTCGTCGATGACGAACTGGAACAACTCCGTGTCTCCCTGTGCGATCAAACGGCGCACGTGAATCAGGTTGTGGCGTTCCGGAGGTTCCGCCGTCATCACGTGCAGGATGAGCATCGTCAGGAAATCGCGCGACTGATTGATAAAGAACTGATCCTGGGCGTTCGGTTCGGGCGGCACGATCGCGAAAGCGATCTTCTGGATCTTCGCCACCAGGTTTGCATCCGCGGGATCCAGTTCGGCCAGCGGATTCCAGCGGGCTTTCGGCTGCCCGGGAACCACATCCTCCGGGTCGAGAATGTGGACTTTTTGTTGCAGGCACCGTTGGACCCGGGCCGATCCACTTCCGCGCCTGGCGGAGGTGATCTGGGCCAATTCTCCCTTTGGATCGATGACCAGGGCGGAACCGGGGTACAGGAGGAGATTCGGGATCAGGGCGCCGGTCCCTTTGCCGATGCGGGTTCCGGCAATCGTCAGCATGTGACGATCATCCGTCGGCCCCACCCAGCTTTCCTTGAAAAGGCCGAAGGGCCGTTGCTGAGGCAACGGCCGGCCCAGGAAGATGCCGCCTTTCCGCCATCGAAACTTGGTGAGCATCTCGAGGAGACTGAGAAAGCGTCCAGCCCCCAGAGCGGATTTGGGTTGCAGCGTCCCCCACCCGGGCGGGAGGATTCTGAATCCGTAGGTCGCCGTGATGAACCGGCGCTCCTGTACGAACATGTACAGCGCGCAGAGGCCCACCAGGGAGATGGCTATGCTGCCTCGCCAGAACGGATCGAAGTCCATATCCGCGATCAGAGCGGCGAGCAGCAGACACGCGCCGAAGACAAACACCTGCTTGATCCGGCGGAAAATCAGACTTCGCTTCGAGACCAGTCCTAGCAGGCTCAGGGGACCCTCCGCTCAACTACCCGGTTCGTAATGGGGCCGCCGGGCGCCCAGTCGCTGCCGGCAGCGCCCCTTTCGAGCAGGAGCGCATGGCAGCCGTTTCCGGCGTCTCGCGCGGGGAACCACATAATAACCGGCAAGAGGTGTATTATATATCGAAACGGTTGCCCTTGCGCACTCACGGGTATCCGACAAGGAGGCGTTACTCGTCATGCCTATTTCTGGAACTCCGGGTGGCGCCGGTGGGGCCACCAAGCTGCCTCAGCTCAAAAAGGATTTCAACCTGGCAGCGGCCAAGCCGGCGCCCAAAGTTCCTGGGCCGCCCGCTTTAAAATTGAATCCCCCACAAAGGGTCGCGGTTGCCGCGCCAGGGCTGGGGAAAGGCATTCCGATGGTTCCGAGGCCTGCTGCCAAAGCCGCGGCTCGTATCGCCGCTCCGCCGAAGGCGGCCGTGGCATTCAAGCGTGCCGCCGCACCGGGATTGAAGCCCACATTTCAACGGGCTGCCACCGCCAAGCCGCCCCAGGCACCGGCCATCCGCGCCAAGCAGGATTTCGCCAAGGCGGCCGCCAGCCCGAACAGGCCGAAGGCTCCACAGGTCCAGAAAACTCAGACACGCACCAAGACCAAGTAGCCGCGCGATTGCAACAGGGAGACGCTTCATGGATAAGAAGACTGTAGTCAACGACGCCAACACCGCCGGCAAAGCGATTGACGCGGGGAAGCGCGTGGCCGCTGCTATCAAGCAGGAAATACCCGTGGCCTGGGCTGCCGGAAAGACCAAGGCCATGAAGTTCAACCAGGAGATCGTTCGCCCAAAAACCGAGCCCGTTGCGAAGGCCATTCTGGAGAAGGGCGTGCGTCCCGTTCTGGATAAGGCCATAAAGGCGAAGAACGCCGCGGCGCAGTGGATTGATTCCCCCAAACGCAAATATATTCAGGACTATAAAAAAGACAAGCTCAAGGTTCACTTTAAGGAGGCCGCCCGGCAGCCTCTGACGCTCAAGCAGACCCAGGCCGAACCACTGAAGCGTGTCGAGTTCCAAGGCCTGGCTCAGCTTCGCGGCCCCGTGACCGGGCCGGCTGTCGGCGACAAGCAGGCGCAGGCGCGGCAGTTGATCGCGCGGCGCGCAGATCCCCGGACGCCGAACCCAGCCCCCACCCCGGCGAAGCGGCCAGGCAGGACCAAGTAGAGTTTCCCAGAAAAGGAACGGATATGAGTGAACACTCCGCGGAAGACATCGATGTAGTCATAGACGAGAATCCGGTTCAGCGAACGCCTTGCGTGCTCGTCCTGGATACGTCGGGCTCCATGGCGACCGACGGCCGGATCGCACAACTGAACCAGGCGCTCCAGATATTCGAAAAGACGATTAAGGCCAACGAGACCCTGCGGCAGCAGTTAATTCTGTCGGTGATTGGATTCGGCTCGCAGGTGGACATCCTGTGCGATTGGACCCAGGGCGACGAATTCTCGGCCCCACAACTGGTCGCCGCGGGCAAGACCAGCATGGGCGCGGCTATGCGAGCGGCACACGAAGCGGTGGAAGATCTCCGGGGGAAGCTCAAGGCCAGCGGCGTGCCCTACACCCGGCCATGGATCTTCCTGATGTCCGACGGCGGGCCCACCGACGATTGGCAGGCAGCCGCCGCCGAGTCGCGGGGGCGTTGTGAGGCCAAGCGGGCGGTGGTCTGGCCGTTCGGCGTAAGCGGCGCGAATGCCAAGGCGCTGCACGCGTTCGCGCGCCCGGACATGAGTGTCTACATGCTGGATGACACCACGGATTTCAGCGCTATTTTCGAATGGTTGGGCTCCAGTTTGGGTGCGTTGGCGAATTCCGCGGGCGGTGGGGCGCTGCAACTTCCTCCGCCTCCGGCCGTGACCGTCTCGGTGACCTAGCCATGACACCCGGGCAGGATATCGGCGGCGCTCCGGACGACGCCAGAGCGCCGCAATCCATTGCGTTCGGTGGCGAGAATACCGCGTACCTGGAGGCGGCATCCTGGCGGGCGGCGGTGGCTGGTGTGACTGGGCCATCGCACGTCAGGCGAGGCGTAGGCTGCGACGATGCCGCCGCGGCTGCTTCCCAGGGCGATTGGCTGGCGGCCGTGGTATGCGATGGCGCCGGCAGCGCCGCGCGCGGCTCCACGGGGGCCAGTGTCGCGGCCGGTTCGATTGTCGGCGAACTGCTGGCATCGGTTGCCGGGGCGCCCCCGTCCGCTGCTTTGCGGGACCAGGTGCGAGCTGCTTTGGCCGGCGCGCGGCAGAAAATTTCGGCGGTCGCCACCGCGGAAGCGCTCAAGCTGTCCGCCTTCAGCACCACCGTGGTCGGCGCCGTCGGTTGCCGCGATTACGTTCTGCTTTTTCAGATTGGCGACGGCACGGCCGTGGCTTTTGGGCC
>Ga0182030_10005687_pt1 | contig 26404 bp, 26 predicted proteins | sample 812S3MmetaG_FD_121299 | JGI IMG/M metagenome (GOLD analysis project Ga0182030, IMG submission 121299) | Permafrost microbial communities from Stordalen Mire, Sweden - 812S3M metaG (Illumina Assembly) | ecosystem: Environmental > Terrestrial > Soil > Wetlands > Permafrost | place: Sweden...
GAGATGATGAAGACGGTGAGTGCCGTCCCGATCGCCAGGAAGACCGCGAGCGACGAGAAGTCGTGCTCCGGGGTCATGATCTCCCGGAACGCCGCGTCCGGCCCGTAGGACGAGGACGACAGACCGTCCGCGCCGAGCCCGACCCAGGCCAGCATCGCCACGAGGGAGATGCTGTGAAAGGTCTTCTCGGAGTGAACGTCCTTCGGCGCGCCGAAGAGGAACGCGCGTATCTTCTTCCACATCGTAGAAGGGGCCTCGCGTCGCTTTCCCGGTCGCGCGGCCACCATAGTGCAGTCGCGGCGGTCGTCAAACAGGCTGCGCCGCTGCGGGCCACGGAATGGGGTGCTGCGTGCGGATTCTCTTGACTGGGGGAACAGGCTTCGTCGGGACGAGGGTGGCCGCCGCGCTCGAGACGCGGGGCGACGACGTGGTCGTCGTGTCACGCCATCCCGCCGGCCCCTCCGGCACGTCGGTGGGCTGGGACGCCGTCGAGCGCGAGGTGGAGCGCGCCGACGGAGTGGTTCACCTCGCAGGCGAGCCAGTGGCCGACGCCCGGTGGACGCCGGAGCGCCTCGAGCGCATCCGCAGCAGCCGCGTCGACACGACGACGCGCCTCGCCCGCGCCATCGCTTCGGCGTCGAGCCGGCCGCGCGTCTTCGTCAGCGCGTCGGCCATCGGCGTCTACGGTATGCGGCGGGACGACGTCGTGTGCGACGAGCAGACGCCCCCCGGGGACGACGTGCTCGCCCGCGTCTGCGTCGCATGGGAGGCCGCGGCGGAGCCCGCGAGAGCCGCGGGGGTGCGAGTCGTTCACCCGCGCATCGGCGTCGTGCTCGGACGCGGGGGTGCCCTGGCGAAGATGGAAGGCGCCTTCCGCTGGTTCGTCGGGGGCCCCATCGGCGACGGCACCCAGTGGATGAGCTGGATCCATGTCGACGACGCGGTGCGCGCGCTCCTCTTTCTCGTCGACACCGAGACGGTCTCGGGCGCCGTGAACCTCGTGGCTCCCGCGCCGCGGACGATGAACGACATGGCGCGAGCCATCGGACGCGCCCTCGGGCGCCCATCGTCGATGCGCGTCCCCGCCTTCGCCCTGCGGCTCGCCCTCGGCGAGGGTCTCGCCGAGCTACTGCTCACCGGCCAGCGTGTCGCGCCTCGAAGGCTCGAGGAGGCGGGCTTCGAATTCTCCTTCCGCAGTCTCGACGAGGCGCTGGCTGGACTGCGGTAACCTGGGCGCGGAATGAACGCGTCCGTTCGCCGCCTCATCGTCGCCGTGGGCGTCTTCGCGATGCTCGTCGCGATCGGCACCGTCGGCTACTTCGTCCTGGGCGACGGGCGCTGGAGCTTCGCCGACTGCGCGTACATGACCGTCATCACCATCTCGACGGTCGGCTTCTTCGAGCTCGGACACATGCGCGACGTGCCGGGTGCGCGCGCCCTGACGGTCGGGCTCATCATCGGCGGCGTCGGGGTCCTGGCGTACATGCAGTCGAACCTCACGGCGCTGCTCGTCGAAGGGGTCATCGGGCAAGCGCTCCGGAGGAGACGGATGCACAAGGAAATCGAGAAGCTCTCCGGGCACGTCGTCGTGGCCGGCGCGGGGGGGACGGGCAAGCACGTCGTCGAAGAGCTCGTCGTCACGCAGACACCCTTCGTCGTCATCGATCGAAACGAACATACGCTGAAGCAAATCTCGGACGAGATGTGCGGCGGCAAGATGCTGTACGTCCCCGGCGACGCCACGCTCGATCACGTGCTCCTCGCCGCCGGAATCAAGCGCGCGCGCGGCGTCGTCGCGGCGCTCACGCACGACAAGGACAACCTCTACGTCACGCTCAGCGCCCGCAGCCTCAACGCGTCGGCGCGCATCGTCAGCAAGGTCGTCGAGGACGAGGCGGCGCCCAAGATCATCAAGGCCGGGGCCACGTCCATCGTCAATCCCACGATGATCGGGGCGCGCCGCCTCGCCGGGGAGCTCATTCGTCCGGAGGTGCACGAGTTTCTGGATCAGATGGTGCGCGACAAGGACAAGAACCTCCGCCTCGAGGAGGTCGCCGTGCCGCGCGGGTCGACCTTCGTCGGCATGGCGCTGAAGGACACCCCGATACGCCGCGAGACTCGCGCCCTCGTCGTCGCCGTGCGCGGCAGCGACCGCCTCTTCACGTACAATCCCGATCCCGATTACGTCATCGGCGAAGGTACGACGCTCGTCGTCCTCGCCGAGACCGACAGCATCGTGAAGCTGCGGGCCCTGGTCGGCTGAGGGGCGTCTAGCCGACCTTCGGGAGGCTGTGGCGTGTGATTCACACGCCCTAGCCGACCTTCGGGAGGCTGTGGCGTGTGATTCACACGCCCTACAGCGTGTCGAGCGGGACGCGAATGGGGCAGCCGTGGTGGCCCGTCCGCTCGGCGTACTGCTGGTGGTAGTCCTCGGCCTTGTAGAACGCGCCCATCGGGCGCACCTCGGTCGTGATGTGCTCCGCGAGGTTCTTCTGCTCGGCCTGGAGCGACGCGCGCGCCGCCGCCGCCTCGTCGTCGCCGAACGTGAAGACGACGCTCCGGTAGCTGTCCCCCTCGTCGGGCCCTTGTCCGCCGACCTGCGTCGGATCGTGGATCTTCCAGAAGACGCGGAGCAGGTGCTCGTAGGGGACGCGGGCGGGGTCGAACTCGACCAGCACGGTCTCGGCGTGGCCGGTGGTGTGCGTGCAGACCTTCGGATAGTCGGGATCGGTCGTGTGGCCGCCGGCGTACCCCACGGCCGTCGCGACGACGCCGGGAACGTGGCGGAACGCGTCCTCGACGCCCCAGAAGCAACCCGCGGCGAACGCGGCGAGCTTGTCGTGTCCGGCAGGGGTGAGGGTCGTCCCGTTTCCGGCGTGCCCCGGATCCGCACCGACGTGGAGCGGCGCCGAGCCGCCCGAAGCCGAGGGCTCCGGGGACACGTCGGCCGTGGTGCGCGTCGCGTGGCAACCGAACGAGGCCGACGAGGCGAGGGCGAGGGCGACGGTCCAGCCGAGTCTCATGCAGACACTACGCGCGAGAGCCCGTCCGGTATCGCTCGTCCACGGCATCACGCCGCCAGCCCGCGGGCCGTCAGCACCTCGAGCAGATCCCCGCGGAGCGGCTGCTTGGCGCCTTGCAGCATTCCGCGCGCCAGCTCGACGAACCTCGATCCGCGTGTCGACTTGAGCGCCCCGAGGGCTGCGAGGCGGTCGGCGGGCGCCCCGTGCTCGAGCACCCCCAGCAGGATGTCCGCCGCCTCGAGCGTGTCGATCCGCGCCAGCGCGCGTAGCGCCGACGCGCGTGGGGCCGGGTCCGCCGACTCGCGCAGGATGCGCGACAGCGGATCGACGGCGTGCGGGAAGTAGAGGGTCTCCACCGCCTTGCACGCCTGCTCGACGACGTGCGGATCGGGATCGCGCAGCGCCGCGCGCACGGTGACGAAGCTCCGCTTGAAGAAGAGCGTCTGGAGCGACTGCAGCACCGCCATCTTCACCCGCCGCTCGTCGCGCGCGAAGAGCTTCTCGAGCGGCGACAGGACCGCGTAGAGCTGGAGCTGCGCCAGCTGCTCGGCCAGGCGGAGGCGTGCGTCGAGCATCGCCGAGCTCGTGTCCTCGGGCTTCTCGTCGATGGGGAGCGCCGTGAGGCGGGCGAGCATGGCCTTCCTCCGGATGAGATCCGGCCAGCGCTTGTCGAGGAGGACGTCGGCGCAGGCCTCGGCGGCGCTCCCCCGCTGCTCCCATTCGATCACGTCGACGTGCCAGACCTCGGTGAAGTGCGTGTCCTGGCGCAGCGGGTGGGAGAGGGCGCTCGACGTCTCGAGGGGCTCGTCCTTCATGCGGGCGTAGCGGAGGGCGACGCGCGCGTAGTGCTCGCACCGCGAAGGGTCGAGATCGACGGTTGCGAGCTCCGTGTAGATCTCGCCCACGCGCCCCCACTGGCCGACCTCGCCGAACGCGAGGATGGAGGCCAGGAGCGCGTTCTCGGCGATCTCCGGCGGCGCGTTCCGCGCGAGGTGCTGCCGGGCCAGCGCCCGCCACAGCTCGGCCTGCCGCATCGAGTACCCGCCCGACGCCGACGCGAGACCGAGCGATTGCGCATAGTCGGCCGCCTCACGCGCCAGCGTCGCCGCCGCGCTCGTCTCCTCACGCTCGGTCGCCGCGGCGATCGCCTCCTCGAAGTACTCCAGCGCGAAGTACTTCAGGTGGTCCTCACGGAGGATGCGGATGCAGTTGACGTAACCCTCCAGCACGTCCTCGAAGGCGCCGCTCTCGCGCCCTATCTGCACGAGCACGCCGAAGCAATCGAACGCGCGCTCGCGCAACCCCACCGACTCGAAGTGGTCCGCCGCTTCCTCCACGAGGCGCACGCTGGCCACCATGGCTTCGCGTGCCTGCCGAATGTCGCCGCACTGCCTCGCGCACCGGGCGAGGTTGAAGCGCACGAGGGCCGCGACGTACGCGTCGTCCCCCCGCTCGGTGACGTGGGCGAGCCGCGACCAGAGCGCGCGCGCAGCCGGCCATTCCTTGGCCCTCTCGCGGCAGATCGCCGCCGCCGCGACGAGCCCGGCGTCTTCCATCTCGCGCGCCGCCTCGGTCATCTGGCCCTGCGCCGCGAGGACGCGCGCGCGATCGACGGGCGGCACCTCGGCCATCAGCGCCGGCGTGCGCTTCCAGGCGGCCTGGTCGGTCGCGGCCAGGTAGCAGATGACCGTCAGCGCCCCGCGCGGGTTGCCGCGCCTGGCCAGCGTCTCTTCCAGCGGGCGCAGGATCGCGATGTAGTCGTGCTCGGAGACGTGCGTCTGCGCCGCGGCGGAGAGCAGCGCCGAGAGGGCGGTGTCCAGATCGCCGCGCGCGGTGGCGGCCTTGGCACGGTCACGGAGGATGTAGAGATCCTCGAGCACCCAGGGAGGGTAGCGGGACGCCCGTCAGTCCGCGACCGGCGACCGCATCTTCAGATTCGCCAGGTCCGCCGCGCCCGGCTGCGCTTGCGCCTGCTGCTGGTCGAAGGCCACCGCGAACGCGACGACCGGCGCCAGCATGGCCGGCCCCTTCGAAGGAGCCTTCTTCGCTGCCTGTGCCGCGGTGATCGAGGTGGCCACGTCGGCGGGGAGCTCGTAGCGGCGCGTGACGCTCCCGTGCGCGGGCACGTTGACCTGCTCGCGCGTGCTCCACACGGTCTGCGGACGCGGCATGACGCGCGCCATGGGGCTCATCGCCACCCGCGTCACGTCCGTCTCGAGGGGGACGTCCTCCGCATGGTCGGCGCCGTTCCGGGCGGTGACCGTGATCACCCAGCCGCTCTTCGCGCTTCCGTCACGCTTGATCTCGCCCTTCGCGACCACGTCCCCGATCTTCCACCCGTCCACCGTGTACGTCGCGAGCGGGGATGCCCCATCGGCGTGCGTCGGTGTGGGCCATGCCACCGCGAGGACGGCCGCCGCCGTGGCGACCGCGAAGGCGACGACCGTGGCTGCGGGAGAGCGGCGCGACCGGGAGGGAGAGAGCGACATGGGAGCTCAGACGCGCCACGAGAGCGGAAGTTCTACCGGCTTGGCCTCACTGGAACGACAGACCCACGTTGAGCGAGAGCGGAACCAGGTAGATCGAGGACGTGGCCGTCTGGTTGTAGGTCGCGCTCGCGTAGTCGTAGGTCTCGCCCCCGGACTGCGTGAGCGAGAACATGGGGATGTCCGCGCGCAGGTTGACGACGCCCCCGACGTGGCTGGAGCGCATGAAGGCCAGACCGAGCTCTCCGTAGGCGCCGAAGCCCGAGCCGTCGAAGGCCGGCGAGTTCCCCTCGTTGGCCTGGAAGTAGGCGAACATCAGGCCGCCGCCGATGAACGGGGCGACGTCGGCGTCGCTGAGGAAGTAACGGGCGCCCACGCCGAGCGACGCGTAGCCGAGCTTGTTGTCCGCGCTGCCGATGCCGCCGGCTCGCCCCTGCCCGAGGAGCGCGAGGTTCTTCAGCCGGAACTGCATGTCGATCTCGACGCCGGCGGAGGCTGTGGTGGGGCCGCCCACCGCCGACTGGCCGGTCAGCCCGAGGATGACGCCGGGCTGCACCGTCTTCTGCTTGGGGGTCCTCGACTCCGAGCTCACCACGTTGTCGACGCTCTCAGTCTGCTCCAGCGACTTGTGCTCCACGAGCGCCATCACGATGCGCTCGGAGGCCACCGGGATCTCTTCCACTCCCTGGATGAAGAGGCGTCGGTCGTCGCCGCTCGCCCGCTCGCTGAGGACGAGGAGCAGCTTGCCACCGAGCTTGCCGATGCGAATGTCGTAGACCCCCGGGCGGGCCCCGTGGGCGGCGAGGCCGTGGCAGAGCACGTCCGCCGTCGTGCGTGCGTCGTCGCGATCGACGCCCGCGTGCTCGCCCACGACACAGGTGTATCCGCCGGCCACCGTCAACGCGTCTTCACGCGGGGCTGACTCGACGACCATGGGCGGGGGCGCCGGCGGGGCCGCGGGCGGCGGGAGGGGAGGAGCAGCCTCTTGGGCCATGGCGGCCGTGACGACGAGGGAAAACGCCAGCGAAGCCGTGAAAGCAGCGGTTCGAGCGAAGGCGCGCGTGGAGTGCGGGAGCATGGGGGAGACCTCTGGGACGTCGCCCAGAGCAAGGGGTGTGCCCCGCGGCTCAGTTCACCGGTGGAAAGCTCCGGCGGGCATCACCGCGTCGCGCCGCCCGGCGCGTCAGCTGGAGCACCGTCTCGACGAGACCGATGACGACGTAGAAGGACAGCAGCCACACGAGTACGAACGCGGGCCGCGTCTGCAAGCTCACGATGGCGCTCGAACCCACGGCGAAGGCCACGAGGAGGAACGTGCGCGCGTTGAGCCGCAGGTCCTTGAAGCTCCGGAACTTGATGGTCGAGACCATGAGAAACGAGAGAAATACGGTGAGCCCGACCATCGCCCACACGTACCTTGGCCCGTGCAGGCGCAGCTGGTCGCCCATGGCGTGGTTGGCCAGGACCAGCGAGATGAGGATGCCGGCGGCGCCCGGGACGGGCAGGCCGACGATGTACTTGCCCGGCTTGGTGGGCGCGCCCTTCTCGCCCATCGACAGCACGTTGAACCGCGCGAGGCGCACGGCGCCGGCCCCTGCGAAGAGGAATCCCGCGATGAGCCCCGCCGTCGGCTTCTGCCAGAGCGACCACTTGTAGACGAGGAGAGCCGGGGCCACCCCGAACGAGATGGCGTCCGCCAGCGAGTCTATCTGCAGGCCGAAGGCGCTCTGGGTCTTGGTCAGCCGGGCCACACGGCCGTCGAGCATGTCGAAGAAGAGAGCGAACACGAGCAGGAGGGATGCCCGGTAGTAGTCGTCGTCCCCCGTGGCGGTCGCGCTGATGCGGATGGAGTCGAAGCCGCAAAACACGCTGGAGAGCGTGATGATGTTCGGCAGCAGAAACAGCGTCTTGCGGAGGTCGAGCTTGCGGGCGAGCGGCGGCACTTCGGGCTCCTGACGCAGCGAAGCGCCAATGGTGCCCACAGAATGGGCGCCCCGTAAAGATACGCCGGCGAAGCGGACCGAACACGGAAACATGGGAACGCGAACGGGAATACGGAACGGAGGCCCCCTAGCTGCCAGAAATTGGCCCCCGGAGGACCCCGGCCATACGCTTCGTCGAGGTCTCGCATGAGAAGCGCCTTTCTCCCGGTCGTCCCGGTCGTCCGCCTGTTGGCCGTCGGCGTCAGCGTCCTCGCGACCCTGGCAGGCTGCGCGCACGACAGCGAGGAGCGTCAGCTCGACGAGATGCTCAAGACCATCGACGAGGTGCAGCAGGATCGCGACCAGGCCGAGAAGGACATGATGGCCTCGTCCATCGCCGACACGCACGGCGCCTCGGGCACGCCCGAGCGTCAGCCGGCCCCAGGGCTGGCCCCTCCCCAGTCGATCCCGCTGGGGGATGGACCTGGCGACGGCATGGGGGACGGCCTCGACGGGCCGGACACCGAGGACCCGTCGCCCCGGCCGACCATCCGCATCTTCGGCTCGCCGCGCGTCGGCAGGAACGGCTGGCGCGAGGACCAGGTCGAGCAGTCCGGCGCCGGCGCGGACGACGGCTCGGGCCAACCGCGTTCGAGCGCGCTCGATCCCGAGGCGAAGCCCGCGTACGACGCGGCGCTCGCGCTGGTGAGCGCTCGCCAGTACGACCGGGCGCTCGACGCCTTCGCGGCGTTCCTCGTCAAGTACCCCGACCACCCGTACGCCGACAACGCCATGTACTGGCGCGGCGAGTGTTACTTCGCCAAGGGCGACTACCTGCACGCGTCCGAGCAGTTCGAAGGCACCGTCACGCGCTTCCCGGCCGGAAACAAGGCGCCCGACGCGCTCCTCAAGCTCGGCATGAGCCATCAGAAGCTCGGCAATCCCGCCAAGGCCAAGGAGTGCTTCGACCGTCTCGCGCATGCGTATCCGCAGAGCGAGGCCGCACGCCACATCCCGCCCGTCTTCACGTCGGCGACGACCCCGCGCGGAACAGGGTCCGAGGATCATCGATGAGGCACATCGTCTTTCGTCGCGCGACGCTCGCCGTCGCCATCGTGTCAGGTGTCTTCGTCCCGGCCTTCGCCCGGGCCCAGGCAGGACCCGCCGCGCCGACCGTCCCGGGGACGACGGGTGGAGCCCAGGCCGTGCCGACGCCGGGAGGCACGATGGTCCCGCTGCCCGCGCAGCCGGGGCAGCAGGTCGGCGGCTTCGGCAACCCCCAGTCGCCCAACGGCACCATCGGCGGCGGCAACGCCACCGAGTCGAGCGCCCACCCCGTCACCGGGGACCAGGAGGACACCTTCGACCTCGGGACGAAGGGCCACGCCGGCGGCGCCGTTCACGGCGACGAGAACGGCCCGATGTTCCTCGGCGGGTCGAGCTTCGGCGGCGAGACGCCCTATTCGCACCTCGTCCGGCGCGGCGACACGCTCTGGGGCATCTGCGGCTACTACTTCCAGAACTCGTACCAGTGGCCCCGCATCTGGTCTTACAACCCGCAGATCAAGAACCCGCACTGGATCTACCCGGGCGACGAAGTGCGCCTGAAGAGCGGCGAACGGGATGCGGCCGGCGTCGCCAAGCCCACGCTCCCCTATCAGGGGCGGAGCCTCACCGACCGGCGCCGGCAGGTGCCGCACGGGACCGTCTTTCTCCGCGACCAGGGATGGATCCGCGACGCGAACGACGAGGTGTGGGGCGACGTGACGGGCGCGAACGCGGACAAGATGTTCCTGTCGGATCTCGACGAGATCTACATCCACATCGACAAGGGCCACGACGTGCACATGGGGCAAGAGCTGACGATCTTCCGACCGCTCCACATGGCCGCGGCGGGGACCATCGTGCAGATCGGCGGCACGGCGCGCATCGACCAGTGGGACGCGCAGGACCGTGTGGCGCGCGCGAAGATCGTCGAGTCGCTGAACGTGATCGAGCGAGGGGCGAAGGTGGGGCCGCTGGACCGGAGCTTCAACGTCGTGCCACCGCGACGCAACGACACGGACGTGCAGGCGCACGTCCTGGCGAGCCTTCACCCGAACGAGTTCTTCGGCGAGAACCAGATCGTCTTCATCGACAAGGGCGAGGAGGCGGGCCTCAAGGTCGGCAACCGCCTCTTTGTCATGCGACGGGGCGACGCGTGGAGACAGTCGCTCGTGGAGTCCCACGCGGGCGATCGGGTATCGGCCGACGACGAGACGCCGATGCCGCCGATGGAGCAGGTGCCCGGCTCACGGAGCGACGCGCCGAACTACCCCGAGGAAGTCGTGGCGGAGATGCGCGTCATCTCGCTGAAGAAGGACAGCGCGACGTGCCTTCTGACGCACTCGCGCAAGGAGATCGAGCCGTACGATCGCGCGGTGGCGCGCAAGGGCTACTGACGGTAAACGTGGGGCGCCCGCGTGCGCCGCTCGTTCCGCTTCCTCCGGTTCCTCGTTCCGCTCGTGGCGATGGCGTCGCTCGCCGTGGCGCTCGCCCCGGTCGACGCCGTGGCCCGCGCCCGGCACAAGAAGAGCGGGTGCCCCACGGGCATGGTGCGGGTGAAGGGCTTCTGCGTGGACCGCTTCGAGGCCCCGAACCGCAAGGGGGCGAGGCCCCTGGCCATGCAGTCGGCGAACGACGCCGACGCGTGGTGCTCGGCCCGTCACAAGCGTCTGTGCAAGGAAGACGAGTGGATCAACGCCTGCGAGGGCGAGGAGCACCGCGCCTACCCGTACGGCAGCGAGCACGTCGACGACCGGTGCAACGACGCCAAGCCGTGGAAGGAGGTCAACGAGACGACGCTCAACAAGTGGCCCGGCCCCGAGGCCCAGGCCCACGCGAAGGACATCTACCAGGGCTCGCGCAGCGGCTCGAAGCGTAAATGCGTCTCGGAGGACGGGGTCTACGATCTGACCGGGAACGTCGAGGAGTGGGTGGTGCGGACGCGCGACCACGCGAACGACTACCCGTACCTGCTCGTGGGTTGCTACTGGTCCGGCTGCTACGGGGGCGGTAAGCCCACGTGCCACTCGACCAACAACGCGCACGGTCCGGAGTTCCGGTTCTACGAGACGGGCTTCCGGTGCTGCAAGGACGCCAAGGGGGTCGCGCGGTAGGGCGTGGGCGAGGGCGACCACGGCGGAAGCGGGCGTGCCCAGGAGGTGGGCGAGGGCGCCCACGGCAGGAGCGGGCCTGCCCACGACGCGGGCGAGGGCGATCACGGGGGAAGCACGCGTGCCCAGGACGTGGGCGAGGGCGCCCAGGGCGTGGGCGAGGGCGATCACGGGGGAAGCAGGCGTGCCCAGGAGGTGGGCGAGGGCGCCCAGGGCGTGGGCGAGGGCGATCACGGGGGAAGCAGGCGTGCCCAGGACGTGGGCGAGGGCGATCACGGGGGAAGCAGGCGTGCCCAGGACGTGGGCGAGGGCGATCACGGGGGAAGCAGGCGTGCCCAGGACGTGGGCGAGGGCGGCCACGGCGGAAGCAGGGGCGCCCAGGGCGGAAGCAGGCGCGCCCACGGCGTGGGCGAGGTCGCTTCGAGCGCGTGTGCCGCCAGCTCGTCAGTCGTACCGCTCGCTGTGGACCTGCTGCCGCGGCAGCCCCATCTCCTTTCGGAGCAGGTCCCGGACCGAGCCGACCATACGCTCCAGCCCGCACACGTACACGTGAGCTCCCCCCGCTCCCGTCCCCGCCGCGAGCCCCGCCAGCTCGTCCCACATGCCTCGCACGTGCGTCTGCACGTATCCCCGTCGCCCCGACCACCCCTCTTCGGGCTGAGAGAGCGTCGCCTCGAACCGCAGGAACGGATGCTGTGCCGCGATCCCCGCCAGCTCCTCCCCATAGAGCAGATCCGCCTCCCGCCGCACCCCGAGCAGAAGCCATGTCGGCGTCCGCGATCCCGCCGCGATGGACGCGAGGACCATGCTTCGCATCGGCGTGACCCCCGTGCCCGTCGCGACCATCAGCGACGGCGTAGCGCTCGCGGCGGGACGCGTGAAGAACCCCTGCGGCCCGATGAACCCGAGCACCGTCCCCGGTTCGACCGCGTGAAGCCAGGTCGAGCCCGGCCCTCCCTGTACGCGTGTGACGGCGATGGCGAAGCGCGGGCTCCCGTCCGGCGGCGACGCGATGGAATAGCTTCGCTTGATGTCGCTCGCGTCGCCGACGGCCACCGGCAGGATCATGTTCACCCACTGCCCTGGCTCGAAGTCCATCGGTCGCCCGTCGGTTCGCTCGAAGGTCAGCTCCCGGACGCTGGGAGTCAGCGTGCGCACGCTCGCGACGCGCGCATCGAAGTGGGGCGGCAAGGGCATGACTCGCCTGGGTTCTAGGCGTTTTCGCGTCGTGGCGCACGTCCGGGCGCCGTGGCGGTACTCTGCCCCCCATGAAGACGCGCCCCCTCGGCAGCAGCGGTCTCACCGTCAGCGCGGTCGGCCTCGGCGGGATGTACCTCTCCATCCAGGACCGCCCTTCGGAGGACGACGCCGTCCGCACGATCCACGCCGCCCTCGACGCAGAGGTCACCCTCATCGATACCGCGGACGTCTACTGCCTCGACCACCGTGACATCGGCCACAACGAGCGGCTCATCGCGCGCGCGCTGCGGGAGAAGCCCACGGCGGGCGTCGTCGTCGCGACCAAGGGAGGGCTCGAGCGACCGAACGGCTCGTGGACGCGGAACGCGAAGCCAGCGCACCTGCGCGAGGCGTGCGAGCGGAGCCTGAAGGCGCTCGGGGTCGCGCGCATCGACGTCTATCAGCTCCACGCCCCCGATCCTGCCGTCCCCCTGGCCGACAGCGTGGGCGAGCTCGCGACGCTGCGCACGGAAGGCAAGATCGCGCACGTCGCGCTCTCCAACGTGAGCGTCCGCGAGATCGACGAAGCACGGCGCATCGTGCCCATCGTGAGCGTCCAGAACCGGTGGAACCCCGGGCATCGGGCCCCCGAGACCGAAGGCGTCATCGATCACTGCACGAAGCTCGGGATCGCGTTCCTGCCGTACTCCCCGTTCGGCGGGGCGAGCGGCGCGAAGTCGCTGTCGAAGGTGGGCCGGCTCGCCGCCGAGGCGAAGGCGCGCGGGATGTCGCCGCACCGGCTGGTCCTGGCGTGGATGCTCGGCAAGAGCCCCGTCGTCATCCCCATCCCGGGGGCACGGCGCATCGCGAGCATCGTGGACAGCGCGCAGGCTGCGGACGTGGTCCTCTCGAGCGACGACGTGCGGGCCGTGGAGGCCTCCTTCTGAGATGCGGAAGACGTCGTTCTCGTGGGTGCCGTCCCTCTTCCTCGCGGCCGCGATGACCTGCTCATCCGGTCGCACGGACACGACCCAGCTCGTGGTCGGCATCCAGAGCGAGTCGATGGGGGGGATCGTGTCCGCAGTCCACATCGTCATCAAGGTCGCCGGGGCCGTCGTCACCGACGAGGTGATCAAGCCTCCGAAGGGATCGCACGCGCCCTTCCCTCCGCCCTGGGAGAAGACGCTCCCGGCCTCCGGTGCCGGCGCGGCGCAGGTGGACGTGTCCGTGGAGGCCATCGGAACCGAAGGGTCCGCGCCTCTCCTCACGCGTCTCGCGTCGACGCACTTCGTTCCCGGTCGCGTCGAGCTCCTCCGGATCCAGCTCGAGTCGCGCTGCATCGTGTACCTGCCGACGGCCCGTGGACCCAGCAAGGTGCCTGGACGCCTCAGCGGGCCCACGTGCGCCGCGCCGACGACCTGCATCCTCGGCGCGTGTCAGTCCGACGTCGTCGCTCCCGCCGGTCTCGAGACGTACGCGCCCAGCTGGGCGACCAACATCCCCGATCGCTGCAAGCCCGCCAACGGCGGCCCCCCCGTCCTGCAGACCGGCACGGGCCAGACGACCTACCTGCCGCTCGAGCCCATGCAGACCCTCCAGGCCGAAGCCGGCCCGCAAGGGGGTCACCACATCTGGATCGCCGCGCGCATGAAGAACATGAAGCAATCGCTGTCGACGACGAAGATCGAGGGCCTCCAGCCGGGGACGGGCACGCCCATTCCCCCCAGCACCTTCGTGTTCTCGTACGCTCCCGACCAGGGAGGCTTCTGCAAGCTCTATGGCCTCCGCTACCAGCTCGACAACGGCGGGATCGACTACAAGCAGTTCCTCGGCAAACCGCTCGACGTCACGGTGACCGTCACCGATCAGGCGGGGGCGACCACCAAGTCCACGGCTCACATCCAGATTGCTCCGACCCTGGTCAACCCATGACGTCGGGCCGAGAGGTGGGCCTCAGGGCGGCGCTGCCCCGGTGAAGAACTTCGCCGCACGGGTCATGGCGTCGTGCCCCACGCGATACCCGATCTTCCGCCCGACGAAGTCGTCCGGCTCGATGTGAATCCCTCCCCACAACCGCGACTGCCCGGCCTGGTCGGATGCGTCCGAGTAGGCGGCCCACTGGAGGCGTACCTCTTTGGCCGGTCCGTGCTCGAACACGAGAAACTTGGAAGCGGGGAAGACGTACTCCGCGAACCCTCCGGGAAAGTAAGGGCTTCCGGTGATGGCGGTCAGCACCTCGGCGCCTGCACGGCTCGAGGTGCTGTGGCCGGACGGAAACCCGGGGAAGGCCGGCGTCACGAAGCTGCGTCGCTGATAGGGGATCCAGTCGACCGCGCGGATCCAGGCGACCCCGGAGCTCTGCTCCATGCGGTTCGCGGGCTCTCCGAGCCAGCCCCGCAGGGCGATCTGTCCCACGTACGGGGCGAGGCGCTCGTGACGTTGGCCCGGTGCGCTGCTCTCCCGGGTGATGACCTCGATGAGCCCCGGGATGATGGGGAGGCCGTCGGGGTCGTAAGAGGCGCCACCGGGGTCGGACGACTGCCCTTTCCCTCCCATCCAGCGAATGAGGCTGATGGGACGCGAGGTCACGTAGCGACGCTTGTCGCCCCACGCCGCGATCGCCGCGTCGTGCAGGGCGCCGTTCAGCGCGAGATAGGCGTGCACGTCCCACGCGAGCGGGTCGAGAGGCTCGCCCTTGCCGAAGAGGCGCCTCGGGAAGCCGGGCGAGTCGCTCACGTAGTTGGCGAGGACGTTCCAGTGGCCGGGCGGCGTCTCGGAGTTGGGGCCGTCGGCCCAGAACTCGGCCATCACGCGGGCGAAGTCCGCACGAAGGACGATCTGGGGCGGGTAGGGCTGTCCCGTGACGGGGTTGGCCTTCCACCCCTTGCCGTCGTTCGCGCCGAGCGAGTTGTGGCCATAGGCGCCGGGAGAGAGGTCGATCGTCGCCCCATCGGAGGGGTCGACGTAGCTCTCCTTCCGGATGACGTCGACGAGCCACCCCTTCATCGCCGGGCCGACCTTGGGCACCGTCCCCAGGTCCGCCTCTGCCCACGGGACGGAGCGCGAGGCGCGCTTCATCGCGAAGGGCGTCACGTCGTCCCACTGCGCTCCGATGTAGGTCTGCTCGCCGGCGGGGAGGACGATGCCGTTCTGCGTCGCCGCCACCGCGAGGTTCAGCTTCTGCCAGACGTTTGGATCCTTCATCACGGTCCCGGGCTCGTCGTAGACCAGAGGGACGTTCGGGGAGACGAAGCCGGTCGTGTCCGCGTAGTCGTGCGCCTGGTTGGAGCCGTCGTCCCTGGTCGCCGCGGCGATCCGGTGCGCGATCCGGTTTCCGAGCGCGATGGGGTCGTCCCCCTTGTCGTGCGTGTCGGCAGGGTCGTATCCGAGATCGCGCATCACGGCTTGCAAGCACGCGACCGTCACGGGCCCTCCGACCGCGGCGGTGTAGCGATCGCTGAGCACCCCGAACGCGGCGTAGCTGATCGCCGCGCGGCGAGCGACCTCGACGTCGCCCGCGTGCTGCCGCTCGTTGACGAAGAGGCCCCTGGCGACCGTGTCGTAGGCCGTCCACGCGTCCCACATGGCGGCCGAGAGGTGGAAGAGATTCCGCGCGTGCACCGTGGGTCTGGGCAGGTCGATGCGGATCGCGGCGAGCGCCTGCTCGTCCCAGCGCCTCGCGATGGACTTGTCCTTGGCGACGACGAGGTCGACCTTCGGGCACACCGGGGCGGAGGCGACCTTCTCCGCGTTCTCGTGGAGCACCACGTCCGGGATCGGCTTGCCGTAGTGAACGATCACCCCCGAGTCGAGCGCCGGTGAGAGCACGTTGCCCCCGACCGCCCAGACCTCGTGCGCCGAGTCGACGAAGATCGAGTGTAGGGACATCGCCGGGGAGAGGGGCAGCCCGTGATCCACCGGATGGAAGACGCCCTTTCCGGCTTCTCGCTGGTAGATGGCGCCGCGCTCGCCGCTCGCCCAGTCTCCATCCATATCGCTGGTGAAGACGCCCTGGATGAGCGCCGAGCCGGGAGGAGATACGTCGCGCACCCCGTTGCCCTCGCGCTCGAGGGCGACTCCGTTGCTGCCGCCGCCGACGGCGACCCACCGGTCCTTTGCGCCGTGGACCGTGAAGAGGATGTCTTTCACCGAGGTGGGCACTCGCTCGAATGGTCCGCTGCCCTTGCGGTGGAGGATCGTCCCGCCCGAGCCGACGACCCAGACGTCGTCGCCGCTGCCCCAGGCCTTGAAGAACCCCGGAAGCTGGCCGTGAACGCCGAGCGGCAGGTCGGCCGGCAGCGTCTCCTCGCGGAAGGCGCCATTCTCGTAGTGCCAGATGAAGCCGTTCCGACCCGCGGCGCTCCCGACCGCGTAGAAGTCCTTCGGTGAGAGTCCCCAGACGCCGAAGACCGTGTGGTGCGAGAGCCCCGTGTTCGGCAGACGCTCGAAGTGTCCCCCCGTGAGGCGCAAGACCATGGCTCCCGCGCCTCCCATGACGGCCGTCCCGTCCGGAAAGGCGTGCACCCACCAGAGGTCGCCGTGCTGGCCCGTCTCGAGCTCCGACCACGCGGCTCCATCGAAGTGCACGACGAGCGGCCCGTTGCCCTTGTCCGCCCCCACCGCGTAGATGTCCTTGGCCGACGCGCCGTCGACCGACATCAACGCGGAGGGAAGCTCGGTCGCGACGAGCTCCCACGCTGGCGGCGCGGGTGGCGCCGGGTTCTCCTTGCACGCCGGGGCGAGGGCGAGCGCAGCCCACAGAGCTGCGAGAGAGCGGGTCGTCGTCGTGCTCTTCATGAGTCAGCAGGGTATTCGGAATCGGTCACGTGCGTGCCTTCGCCCCGCGCCGCGCCGTCCTCCCGGGCAGGACCGGCGCCTGCGGGGCATGGGGCGACAGCGCATCGGGCCGATACGCGTAGGCGGCCTTCACCCGCGACAGGGAGCGAAACATGCGCGCCATGCGGAGCAGCGCGTCCAGCGCCTCGGTCGCGGGCAGCGCGCGGGCATGCGCCGTCGCGAGCACCGGAGCGATGGCGGCGGTCGCGTCGCGCGGGTGAAAGACCGCTCCTGGCAGGAGGGCGACGACGTACGGCTCGTCCGAGCCCACGACGCGGGCGTCGAAGAGCTGCCCCGCCGCAGCATCGAGCTCCGCGCGCGACGCCTCGTCCATGCTCGTCACGATCAGCTCCGCCCCGCTCCACTCGTCGACCAGCAACGCGCCCTCGGCCCGGAACAGCCCCCGGTGCGCCCGTTGCAGCGGTCCCAGCCACCGAGGCTCCTCGTCCGAGAGCTGCCCCTGGACCTCGTGTCCGAAGCGCCCCGCCGTGATGGCGTCGCACCAGAAGGCCCGGCTCCGCTCCTCGAACCAGGGGTCCTCCGGCGCGAACGCACCCGTCCGCGCCTCGAAGCCGGCGCGCATCTCGGCGACGCGGGACGCAAGCTCCGCGCCCCCTCCGAGCTGCACGATGTGCGCGGCCGTTTCCAGCACTCCCATGCGGCTGGCCCGCTGGTGTACTCTCTCGGCCCGACAAGCGCATGGAAAACCGCGTCTTCTTCCCCCAGGCAGCGCTCGACCAGTGGATCGTCGACGGAACCGTCGAGCTCAATGGCGGCGTGCTGACCATCCTCTCCGAAGGGCGTCGCTACGAGCTCGTCGAAGCGGTGCACGTCGTGCGCGAGGTGAGCGGCGCCGGCGACGGGCACGATCTCCTCGGCCGCGTGAAGACGCTCCCCCTTCTCGAGGAGCTCGGCGCCGAGCTCGTCGAGACGTCGATGCTCCTGGGTGACGCCGCTTACGACGTCCAGCCGGGATGGGTCGGCACGCCGGTGGAGCCCTTCGCCGAGTACCTCGCGTCCGACGCCCGCAAGAATGCGCGCGGGGACAAGGGCGGCCCCGATCCGGCGTCCGACGAGGAAGTGCTGACGAGCTCTCTCGCCAAGGCCCCGTAGAGGGCGGAGCGGCTACGGCTTGAGCGGAGGGCAGTGGCTCGGCACGGACTGGTGCACGACGGGAGCGAGCGAGTGCAGGTAGCCGAGGATCGACGTCAGCTCGGCGGTCTGCATGTCGGGGAAGTGGCTCATCTGCGGGCAGAGCCGCTCTCCCTGGTTGTCGACGCCGTTGAGGATGGCGTCGGTGAGCTCGTCGTCGGTCCAGCTGCCGATGCCCGTCGTGGGATCGGGCGTGAGGTTCGGGCCGAAGAGCGACACGCCAGGGCCGAAGTCACCCGGGATGGGAGCCGTGGTCCCCGACATGAAGCCCGTCGTCTGCGGGTCCTGGGTCTGGTGACAGGCGGGGCAGCGGCGAGCGTCGACGTACGAGTTTCCGGTGGGGGGGAAGCTCGCGTCGTCGATGATCATGCCGTTGCCGGCGTCACCGCCGCCGTCGTCGTCCCCACCCCCGGACGCGAGGGTCCCGTTCTGGCTGCCGGACCCACACGCACCCAGGGCGGCCATGGCCGCGGCGAGGAGGGGAAACAAGAGGCGCTTTCGCATGGCGGGATGGTCACATAGCGAACACCGGGCCGCGTCTCGCGCTCGCGATTCCGGGTACTTGGGTGGTGGGTCTGGACGTGGGCTGTTCCGGCGCACCCGGATCGCTCGATCCACCCCGGTCGACGCTCGAGGTTGTCATGAGCTGGCGAAGAATCCGCAGACGTAGCACGATCGCTCTGGCGTGACGCTCCAGCTCCTGGCCGATCTGCTCTTCGGGGCGACCGCTACGGTCTATTTCCTCGCGTCGGCGCTGTTCATCGCGTTCCTCCTGGGAAGGGCGGACGCGGCGGTCCGCTGGGCTCCTCGCCTCGTGGCCATCGGCGTCCCGCTGCACGCGGCTCAGATCTGCGTCTGGTCGCTCGTCCTTCACGTCTGCCCCGTGCAAGGCATCCACTTCGCGCTGAGCGTCGCGTCGATGCTGGTGTGCCTCGTGTACGTGCTGGCGCGGCTGCGGTTGCGCATCGACGTCGTCGGCGCCTTCGTGGCCCCGCAGGCGCTGGCGTTCCTCCTCGCGTCCCGCTTCGTCGGCGGTCCCATCGACGCGGAGCCGCAGTTTCGCAGCGCGCTCCTGCCGTTCCACGTCGTCGCGAACCTGCTGGGCATCGCGCTCTTCACGCTCGCCTTCGCGGCCGCCGTCGCCTACCTCCTTCAGGAGCGGCGCCTCAAGAACAAGAACCTCGACGGCATGGATCGGCTCCCGCCGATCGACGCGCTCGATCGCGCCGAGCACCGCTTCCTCGTCGCGGGCTTTCCGCTGCTCACGATCGGCATCCTGACCGGCACGCTCTGGGCGCGCGAGGTCGAGGCGGGCGGCGCTGGCGAGATCGCGCGGGCCGCGCTGTCGTACGCGTCGTGGGCCCTCATCGGAGGCGTGCTCCTGCTGCGTGCGGCGGCGGGCTGGCGCGGGAGGCGGGCCGCGTACGGGACGATCCTCGGCTTCGGACTGACGGTACTGGTCATGCTCCTCTACCTGGCGAGAAGCGTGATGGGCGGGGCGGCCCCCGCATGATCGTGGTGGTGGGCCTCTCGCACCGCACGGCGCCGGTCGAGGTGCGCGAGCGGCTCTCGGCGGGAGCGGACGCGCTGCCCATCGTGCTGTCCCGCCTCGCGGCGCGCCCCGAGCTGGAAGAGGTGATGTTTCTCTCGACGTGCAACCGCGTCGAGGTCGCGGCGCTGGTGCGCGACGACGGCATGAAGGCGGCCCTCGACGCCATCCGGGAGGAGCTGGCGCGTCACGGCGGCCTGACCGAGGACGCGGAGCTCGCGCCGTACCTCTACGACAAGCGAGGGGACGAGGCCGTGACCCACGTCTTCCGGGTGGCGGCGAGCCTGGACTCGATGGTCCTCGGCGAGCCGCAGATCCTCGGGCAGGTGAAGGACGCGTACGACGCCGCGCTGGCGGCGGGCGCGCTCAAGGGGATGCTCGGGCGATGCATGAGCCGAGCGTTCGCGGTGGCCAAGCGCGTGCGCACCGAGACGGCCATCGGCGCGGGGTCGGTGAGCATCGCCAGCGTCGCGGTCGATCTCGCGCAGCGCATCTTCGGCGATCTGGGCGCCCACGGCGTGCTGCTGCTCGGTGCGGGGGACATGGCCGAAGCGGCGGCGCGCAGCCTGAGCAAGGGAGCGCGCGCCGTGCGCATCTGCAACCGGAGCTTCGACCGCGCGGCGGCGCTGGCGAGCGTGATGCAGGCGTCGGCGGCCCGGTGGGACGAGCTGGAGCAGGAGCTCATCGTCGCGGACGTGGTGGTGGCCAGCACGGCGAGCCGGACTCCGGTGGTCACGCGCGACATGGTCAAGCGCGCGATGAAGGCGCGGAAGGGGCGCACGCTCTTCTTCGTCGACATCGCGGTGCCGCGCAACGTCGAGCCGGCGGTGCACGGGATCGACAACGTCTACGTCTTCAACGTGGACGACCTCGAGAAGGAAGTCGCCCGCGGCCTCGAAGCTCGCCATGGAGAGGCGGCTGCCGCCGAGCAGATCGTCGACGACGAAGTGAAGCAGTTCCTGGCCTGGACACGCGGCCTCGAGGTGCAGCCGACCGTGGTCGCGATGCGCACGAAGGCCCGGGCGGTGCTCCTCGGGGAGCTGGAGCGCACGCTCGCGGGCCGGCTGAAGCATCTGACCGAAGGCGACCGCGCGGCGCTCGCGCAGATGATGGAGAGTGCGGTCAACAAGCTGCTCCACGCGCCGACGACGAAGCTCAAGTCCCGCGCCGCGGAGGGGGACGACGCGGGGGAGCTGGCGGCCGCGATGAGGTACCTGTTCGATCTGCAGGAGCTCGCGGCGGAGAAGCAGAAGCAGGCCGAGAGGGACGAGACGAGCGGGGAGGGGACCGAGGCGGACGAGGACGAGCGGTTGCCGCACTGAGGCTCACACCTCCCGCTCGAGCCCCGTCGCCGCCGTCCGCGCCTCCATCCAGTCGTACACCCCCATGCTCGCCAGCATGGCCACGACGAAGGCCACGACGGGTGTCGCCCCGGTCACGACCGAGACGATCGCCGGGCCCGGGCAGAAGCCTCCGAGCCCCCAGCCCACGCCGAAGAGGGCCGCGCCTCCGAGGAGCGACGCATCGACGGCCGTCTTCGACGGCAGCGAAAACGACGGCGCGAGCAGCGGGGCGCCTCGGCGCGTGGCCATGCGGAAGAACACGAGGTTCACGAGCACGCCGCTCCCCATCACCAGCGCGAGGCTAGGGTCCCAGTCGCCGGCGAAGTCGAGGAAGGCGAGTACCTTCGACGGGTGCGTCATCCCGGAGATGCCCAGGCCCACCGCGAAGAGCAGGCCGCACACGTAGGCGACGACGAGGCGCTTCACGACGGGCCTCCCCCGAGGTGCAGCACGTGGCGCACCACGAACACCGTGAGCGCGCCCGTCGCCACGAACATCAGCGTCGCGACGATCGAGCGCTTCGACAGGCGCGCGATGCCGCAGAGGCCGTGGCCGCTCGTGCACCCGTTCCCGAGGCGCGTCCCGAAACCCACCAGCGCTCCGGCGACGATCGCGACAGGCACCGTCTGCTCCGACGCGAACGCGAACGCGAGCATCGAGCGATCGAACCCGAGGAGGACGAGGCCGCCGGTCAGCAGGCCCGCGAGAAAGACGAGGCGCCAGGACCGGTCGCTCCCCGTCGCCAGCGGGATCTGGCCGACGATTCCGCTGATCCCGAGGATGCGCCCGTTCGCGACGAACAGAAGAGAGGACGCGACGCCGAGCAGAAGCCCACCGAGCGTGGCCGCCACCGGGGTGAAGTGACTCATGCGACGAAGATAGCCGCGCTCGAGGAGCGCCGCCCACGTCGCCGCATGCGTCTACTTGTGCTTCTTCCCGGACGGCTTCGACGCCGGCTTTCCCGGCTTCGCAGGCTTGCTCGCCTTCCCCAGCTTCTTCACCTTCGCGGGCTTCGTCGCCTTCGCGGGCCTGGCAGTCGGACGCGGGGGAGGCTTCGACACGGCGGCCTTCCCGGCTTTCGCGCCCGCCTTCTTCGGCTCGAGCAGGGGCGCGGAAGGGGGAATCGTCAGGATGGGCGGCCGCCGACGAACGGCCCCGCGCTGGTCGACCGGGATGACGCACTTGTGCGCGGTGTGCGTCTTGGAGAAGGCCACCACCTTGGTGTCGACCAGACCCGCCCCGCGCGCCGCTTCGAAGACGTCGTTCTCGCCGATGGCCTGGCTGCCCTTCGGACGGATGATCCAGAGCACGCCCGTGTCGATCATCCGGGCTCGCAGGAGCTGGATCTTCCGCAAGGCGTCGCGTGTCTCGGCGCCGAAGAAGACGACCGGCACCCCCTCGGGCACGCGTCCCTCGGCGACACCCGCGGTGCGCTCGCGAAGCGCCGTGAGAAAGAGCGAGTCGCGTACGTCGACGACGGCGACGCGCATGCTCGGGGTGACCTCGAGCTTCTCGAAGAGGCTCTTGGGCTCCTTGATGAGGCGCACCCAGCGTTCCGCCACCGCCGCGCCGATCTCGAACCGCGCCTCCTGGTCGCCAGACTTCACCACCAGCGCGTCGCCGTCGACCGAGACGTCGCGCATCGAGCCGAAGGCGATCTGGAGGCTGAAGTCACCCCGGAAGATCAGCGCCTCGGTCTCGAGTAGCGCCCGGCCGGTGGACGTCTTCCGGCCGACGCGGACCGTGCATTCGGCCTCGAGCCCCATGGCAACCATCGTATGCCGCCGGGCGGCAGGGACGCCAAGAAACGGGCTATTTTAGGGTGAGACCCAGGGCCAGCCCGAGGGCGTGGGCCTCCGTCTCGGTCGCCGGCCAGGGGGAGGTGCGCTCCGCCCGGCGAAGACTTCCCCCGTTGGCCTCTGCCACGAAGGCCCGCAGGCGCAAGGTGTCCCCGAGGCGCTCGGCGTGGGCTCCGAGGGGGGTCTTGCAATCGCCCCCGAGCGAGATGAGCACCCCCCGCTCGGCCGCGACGCAGGAGGCGGTGTGGGTGTCGTGGACACGTGCCAGGACGGCGCGGGTCTCGGCGTCGTCGGCGCGGCACTCGATGCCGAGCGCCCCCTGTCCCACCGCAGGAAGCGACACGTCCGTCTCGAGGATCTGCGTCGCGCGCCCCTCGAGACCCAGGCGCACGAGGCCCGCCCGGGCCAGCACGATGGCGTCGCACTCCCCCGCGTCCACCTTGCGAAGGCGTGTGTCGACGTTCCCCCGGAGCGGCACCACCTCGAGGTCGGGCCGGTGCCCCTGGAGGGCGACCTTGCGCCGTAGGCTCGAAGTCCCGACGCGCGCCCCGCGGGGCAGCCCATCGAGCGTGAGGTGGCGCGGGGCCACGAGCACGTCCCGGGGGTCCTCGCGCTTCGGCACGCACGCGATCACGAGTCCTTCGGGAAGAGCGCCCGGCACGTCCTTGATCGAGTGGACGGCGAAGTCCGCCCGCCCGTCGAGGAGCGCCTCTTCGATCTCCTTCACGAAGAGCCCCTTGCCGCCGATATCCGCCAGTGGACGGTCGGTGATCCGGTCACCCGTCGTGACCACCTGGAGCTCGCTCGTCTGGAGCGACGCCTCCAGCCGGCAGAGATGCGCGACGAAGGCGCGGCACTGCGCGAGCGCCAGCATCGACCTTCGTGTGGCATAGACGAGGGGCCGCATGGGAGGGGTCGCCGCGAGCGTACCATCGTCCCCCCGCCTTGCCTGAGGCCCCTCCATGGAATAAGGGGTGGAGATCCCGCTTTGATGCGCCGTACCCCCCCCTGTCTCGTCCTCCGCGTGGCCTTGGTCCTCGGCGTCCTCGGCGCCGTCGTCCTCTACGGGCGAGTGGCTGGAGCGAAGGAGGAGACGGGTACCCCGGACCCGATGACGCTCGACGTTCCGGGCTTCGGCGACGCGTACTACTACAAGCCGCGCAGCAAATCGGTCCGCCCCATCCTCATGTACCTCCACGGCCGTGGCGGCAACGCGATGGAGGACTGCCGCAAGTGGGCGCGCGTCGCGAGGCAGTTCGGCTGGGTGGTGTGTCCGCAGGGTCCCACGGGCACCGACAGCGGCGGCCGCACCTGGAACAACGACGCGGACTCCGCGAAGCGCATCATCGACGCGACGGTGACCGCGCTGAAGGCCGAGTACAAGGGCCGGGTCCGCAGCCACGGCGACATCCTCATCGGCTTCAGCGAGGGGGCGTACATCGCCCAGCAGGTCGGCCTGCGGGATCCGGCGCACTGGAACCGCTGGCTCATTCTCGCGGCGAACGACAAGTACTGGTGGGGCGACGCGCCGCAGCTGCTCGACCAGAACCACGCCAAGATTCGCCGCGTCTATCTCTTCACGGGCGAGAACGATCAGGTCGCCGAGAACACCAAGCGCGCGGGCGAGATGCTCAAGGACGCGCACATCCGCGTGAGGGTGAAGATCGCGCCGGGCATGGGTCACGAGGTCCCGGCCGACCGGATGATCACGAACTACCGCCGCCCACTCCGCTGGCTCGCCGCCGCGAAGTGAGCGCCCCACTTACAGCGCGGTCCGTGCCGGCCGTATCCCAGGGTATGCGTTGCGTCCAGGCGAGCGCCATCTCGGGGGCTCCCCGCCCGGATCAGGCGCGACTCGAATCGGTCCGACACCTGGGACAGCGGTTCCCGGAGGCCCGGCTGCGCGAAGTCCCCATCGTCCGCGCGGGAGAGCTCGACACGCGGGCAGACCCCACCGGCAGGACGCGAGTCTGGCTGGCTCTCGAAGCGCTTCAGGTGACCGGCAGCTTCAAGGTGCGCGGGGCGCTCGTCGCGCTGGACGCCAACCGGCACCGGGGCCACGTGGTCGCCGCCAGCGCCGGCAACCATGGGGCAGCCGTCTCTTACGCAGGGAACGTGCTCGGCGTGCCGGTCACCGTCTGCGTGCCGCGTACGGCCCCGCGCGCGAAGCGGGACAAGATCACGCAGTACGGGGCCGAGCTCGTCATCGCGGCCAGCGATCACTACGACGACGCGGAGGCGCTCGCGAAGGAGCTCGCCGCCTCCCGAGGCGCGGCGTTCGTGTCGCCCTACGACGACGTCGACGTGGTGCTGGGCAATGGTGTGTCGCTCGGCTTCGAGATCGTGCGCGCGCTGGCGGGCCTCCCCGAGCGCGTCCTCGTTCCTTTCGGTGGCGGCGGCCTGGCGACGGGTCTCGCCTGGGCCCTGCAGGCCGAGGGCGGCGACCTCTCGGAGCGCAGCGTCTGGGGTGTGCAGAGCGAGGCGTCTTGCGCCATGGCCATGTCGCTCGAGCGCGGCGCCGCCGTCGAGCGCCTGGAGACCGGGGGAACGACGCTCGCCGAAGGCCTCGAGGGGGGCATCTCGGTCGACGGGTTCGCGCGGGCTCGCGAGGCGGTGGGCGGGGTCGTGATCACCACGGAGGCGCAGATCGCAGCCGCCATGGTGCACGCTCATCGCGGCATGGGCCTCGTGCTGGAGGGAAGCGCCGCGACCGCGCTGGCCCCGGTGCTCTTCGGCCTCCCCGAGGCCCTGTGCGGCGGCGACGTGCTGGTCGTCCTCACGGGCCGGAACGTGGATCCGGAGCGGCTCGACGGCCTGAGCGCGTGACCGCCTGAAGGCCACCTGAACGTGCTAAAGGGGCGCATGCTCCGGCCGTTCGTGCTCGGCATCGCCGGGGGATCCGGCTCCGGAAAGTCCACCATCGCGCGCTCCGTGCTCGAGGCGCTCCCGCCCGGCATCGGCGTCCTCCTCGAGCAGGACCACTACTACCGGGCGCAGCCCCACCGCCCGCTCGAGGACCGAGAGCGCATCAACTACGACCACCCCGATGCGCTGGAAATGGACCTCCTGTGCGCGCACCTCGACGCGCTCCGTGCGGGGGAGGTCATCCACCGTCCCACCTACGACTTCGCCGTGCACGACCGGGCGCCGGAAGGCCTGCGGGTCGAGCCGGCGGCCGTGGTCATCGTCGAGGGCATCCTCGTCCTGGCCGACGAGCGCGTCCGGGCGCGATTCGACGCGAAGGTGTACGTCGACACCGACGCGGACATCCGGCTGATGCGGCGTATCCGGCGCGATCTCGAGCACCGCGGGCGGACATTCGCGCAGATCCGCAAGCAGTACTACGAGACCGTGCGCCCGATGCACCTGGCCTTCGTGGAGCCGAGCAAGCGCTTCGCCGACGTCATCGTGCCCGAAGGTGGGCACAACCGGGTGGCGCTCGAGCTGCTGCTCGGGCTGGTGCACGGTCGCATCTGATACGCTTCTTCGACCCTTGTCGGCCGCTCGCCCGCCCACGCCGCCGTCCCCGAAGACCCGCCTTATCTGCGAGGTCTTGGTGCGTGACAAGATCCTCAAGGCCGACCAGGGCGAGCGGGCGATCGCCGAGGCGCGCGCGTCGTCGGAGCGCATCGAGGAGGTGCTGCTCGATCTCGGCATGGTCTCGGAGGGCGACATGCTGAAGTCGCTCTCGGCGCACTATCAGGTGCACTTCATCTCGGCCGAGAAGCTGTCCAAGGCGGAGGTCGCGCGCGTCCTACTCAACATGATCCCCCAGCGCTTCGCCGAGAAGATCGGCGTGTGCCCGGTCGTGTTCGACGCCACGAAGCACGCGTTGACGGTGGTGACCGCGGACCCGGACGACTCCGAGACGATGAAGGAGGTCCAGCTGGCCTCGGGCGCTCGCGAGGTCAAGGCCGTGCTGGCTCGCCCGGCGGCGGTGAAGGCGCTCATCACGAAGGC
>Ga0182030_10005688_pt1 | contig 26398 bp, 25 predicted proteins | sample 812S3MmetaG_FD_121299 | JGI IMG/M metagenome (GOLD analysis project Ga0182030, IMG submission 121299) | Permafrost microbial communities from Stordalen Mire, Sweden - 812S3M metaG (Illumina Assembly) | ecosystem: Environmental > Terrestrial > Soil > Wetlands > Permafrost | place: Sweden...
AGAAGCGTAGGTTTGTCGTGCAGGTCTTCACCTCCTTGGCGCTGACGGTCGGGGCCGTGCTGGGTTTCCTGGTCATGCTGCTGCTGGGGATCGTCATACCCCTCACCCTGCACTTATTGGGAACGAGTTCTTGGGTACAATGGATAGCCGACGTTCTGCAGTGGGTGCTGCTCTGGGGGTTCACGGTGGTGGCTCTGGCGCTGGTGTACCGGTATGCGCCGGCACGCAAGCCCGCCCGCTGGCATTGGATCAAATGGGGCTCGATCATTGCCGCAACCCTGTGGTTGGCCATGAGCGCAGTGTTCGCGTTCTACGTGCAGGCGTTCGCCAACTACGGCAAAACCTACGGTGCGCTCGGCGGCATGATTGCTCTATTGACGTGGTTTTATCTATCGAGTGTCATCGTGGTCCTCGGAGCGCAAATCAACGCCGAAATGGAACGGCAGACTCGTGTGGATACCACGGAAGGACCGGAGGCGCCCATGGGCAAGCGGGGTGCGTACGCGGCTGACACGTTGGGGCCGAGCGTCGCCGGGGAGGGGTCGCAAAATTGACGCGTTGCGGGAGGTCTGCGCCGCTCGCCGAAGCGACCAGGGTTACCGACGGCTGCCCGGCGATGGAAATTGCCCTCAGGTCATCGCCCTAGGTATGCTGTTTTCGGGCTGGTTCTGACATCTAACCATCACGCTGGCACGCGACGCTGTATGTCAGGCGGCTCGCCGAGAATGAGGTTGACCCGAATGAAAAGCGAAGTGTACAAAACGGTTCAATTGACCGGCTCGTCTGAGTCGAGCAGCGACGACGCTGTGCGCACTGCCATCGAGCGTGCAAACAAGACAATCCGCAACATCCGTTGGTTTCGCGTTACCGATACGCGCGGTCATATCGAGAACGGGCATATTGCTCATTGGCAGGTCACCATTGAATTAGGATTCACGTTAGACGAGGCATAGAGCACGCCACGGCGGAGATGACGTCTTCGGCCGGCGATCCTTGATCCTACCCGCGTCCAAAGCGGCAAGTCCCTTGTCGCGTCCAGCGATTGGCGCGCAGCTGGCCGGCAATGTCTTTCAGTTTGTCGCGAACAGGATTCATCACGAGCGTGAGCTTGCGCGTCATGTCGTTGGCCAAACGGCCTTTTTATCCTGCCGTAGTCGGTTTATGCTGCGTAGCGACGATGCAACAACCAGCCTCCGATACCACTGTTAAATTGGGACCGACGGACCCGGCTATACGGACGCCGCCCCGAGTCATGGGTTTGGCCGACGTTACGCTGTTTATGGTGACTGCGGGATGCTCGCTACAGTGGACGGCCACGGCGGCCGCGGCAGGCCCCAGTTCGCTCATCATATGGGTTTTCGGGGCCATTGGCATGTTCTTGCCGATCTCGGTATCGGTCGTCTTTTTGTCAGCGGTTTATCCGGAGGAAGGAGGCCTCTGCTCTTGGACCAGGCGCGCGTTTGGGCCGTTTGTGGGGTTCATGACCGGCTGGACCTATTGGAGTGGCACACTGGCGTTCCTGCCGAGCGTTTTGTATTTTTCAGCCGGGAGTGCCCTGCTTTCCACGACGGGAAATGTCGCCAATGCGTCGCCGGCATATTTCGTCTGTTTTTCCATCACGGCAATCGTCGGGGCTACCATCCTCAATGTGCGCGGCCTCGCCGAAGCGAAATGGCTGAACGGCGCCGGCGCGGTGGCCCGTTGGGCCGGAATCCTGCTGTTGATTGTCCTGGCGCTGGCGACCTGGTGGCGCTTCGGCTCCGCCACCGATATCAATCGACACACGATCGTTCCCTCCTTCCGCCTGGCTGATGTCATCTTTTGGACAGCGCTGGCTTTCGCCTTTACGGGACCGGAGGCAGCCTCCTTCATGGACTCGGAAATTCGCGAGCCCCGCAGAACCATTCCCCGGGCTCTGGCACTCGCCGCCCCGATGATTGTGGCGGTCTATATCGTGGGAACCGCATGCATCTTGTTCGCGATTCCACCCGAGCGCGCAGCGGGAGTGTACGGGGCCATTGAAGCGATTCGCGCCAGTGCGGACAAGCTTGGAATTGCATGGCTGATTCCCCTGGGCGGAGCATGTGTCGTGATCGATCGGATCGGGAGCATGTGCTTGTGGATCGGTGCGCTCGCACGTCTTCCCACGTCGGTCGGCATCGACCGTTACCTGCCGAAGCGTTTTACAAAGTTACATCCCAAGTACGGAACACCATCCTTCGCGATCTGGACCCAAGCGATTGTGGTTGCCCTGCTGGTCATTCTGGGACAAAGCGGTACCTCCGTCCGTGGCGGCTATAACGTACTGATCGAAATGATGATTGTCTCTTCGTTGGTTCCCTTTCTGTTCCTGTTTGGTGCTGCCATCAAATTATCCGCAGGCGAGGAAGGGGCGCAGCTGGCTCGAATCCCCGGGGGGCGACCGACCGTCGTGGTGTTTGCACTGATCGGAATCGCGACAACCGTCGCCTCGATGGCGATTTCCTTCGTTCCGCCGCCGGACGAAGAGCATCCATCCCTTGCGGTCATCAAGATCGGCGGGCTGACGGCTGTGCTGCTGCTGGGCGGCGCCTTGCTTTATGCCGCGGGCAGTGTCCGCGCCAATCGACAGGCTGCCCTGGCGGTGTAGTCCTTTCGCCGGGAGCGGGAAACTTGGGCGTTCGCTTTGACCCCGGACCTCGTAGCACTCCTGACTTATTCATTTCCCGCGGCTACCGTCCCCTCCCCACTACTCATTTTTCCGCACCTGCCTTAAAATCGATCCTACGGAAGACAAGAATTGCGTGTTGTCTTTTGCGGTAAGCAACACGCGCATGGATCACGGATACGACGGGGAAAACACCATGAATAAACTCAGCCGTTTAAAATCGCGGGCGTTGACTATGACGGGCTCATTGCGCCGGCATGGAGCGGCGGGCGCGACCCTCGCGGCACTGGCGTTGCTCGGGGCCGCAGCAAGTTCCGCGCAATCCGTATTACAGCGTGGCTATAACGCGGGCGTCACTGGCGCGAATCTTCAGGAGACCACGCTCACCACCACCAACGTGACACCCAGCACATTCGGCAAGGTGTTCACGCTCCCGGTGGACGACAATGTCTTCGCGCAGCCCTTGTATGTGCCGGATGTTGCGATTGCCAACGGCGGCGGCACGCACAACGTAGTCTATGTCGCGACCATGAGCGACTCGGTGTTCGCCTTCGACGCCGCCTCGGGCGTGCGGCTGTGGTCGATCAACCTGGCCACACGCGTGGGCGCGGTGCCAGTGCCGATTGCGCAATTCGCCTTCTCGGGTAATCGCAACATCACGGGCAATCTTGGCATCTTGAGCACCCCGGTCGTAGATTCCTCGACCCACACCCTGTACCTGGTGGCCGCGACTCTGGAGGGCGGCACGATCGTGTATCGCCTGCACGCCATCGATATTCGCAGCGGCGCTGAGGCAATCGGTAGCGTCGGCATGGTGATTTCGGGGACCCACGGCGGCTACACCTTCGATGCCCGTTACGTGACCCAACGCGTCTCGTTGACGCTCGCCGGCAACAACGTGGTATTTGGGTTCGGCGCCGTCGAATTGGAATACTCGGGTGGTTACAGTGGCTGGGTCATGGCCTACAACACGTCGACGCTCGCCCAAAGCGGCGCCTTCGCAACCATCACCTCGGGCAACAATGGCGGCGGCGTCTGGCAATCGGGTCGGCCCCCGGTGGTCGATTCCTCCGGCCACGCCTACGTCTTCGTCGGTAACGGCTACGGTGGCGGCTACAACGGCACCACCAACTTCAGCGAAAGCGTGCTGAAACTCAATCCCTCCTCGTCGCTCAAGCTCCTCGACTGGTTCACGCCGGCCGATTGGAGCACGCTCGACAGCGAGGATCTCGATCTGACGAGCTCCGGTCCGCTGCTCATTCCAGGAACGTCCCTGCTGGCGGGCGGCGGCAAGCTCGGAGTGCTGTATCTTCTCAGTACGTCCTCGCTCGGCAAGTTGTCGACCAATGACCGCAACGCCGTGCAGAAGGAAACGATCTCCTTGGGCGAGATTCGCGGCGGCCCGGTGTTCTGGCAGCGGCCCGCGTCGGCGGGCGGCGATCTGCTCTTCAACTGGGGCGCGAACGACGCCTTGAAGTCGTACGCGTTCAGCGGCTCGAGATTGGGCACCTCGCCGACCGCTACGGGTTCCCCATCCTCGCAGGACTGGCCGGGCGGCATCCTGGCGCTCTCGGCCAACGGCAGTAAGGCTGGCACCGGCGTGGTGTGGGCCACCGTGGCGGTCAGCGGCGATGCGGAGAATAACCCCCCGGTGCCGGGTGCCTTGTATGCGTTCAACGCCGACAACGTCAGTACACAGTTGTGGAATTCGACCCTCAATGCGACGCGCGACCGGGTGGGCAATTTCGCCAAGTTCGTGCCGCCGCTGGTCGCCAACGGCCGCGTGTACGTCGCGACTTTCTCGAATCAAGTGGCGGTGTACGGCCTGTTGCCGTAGCGCATGTACCCGCCAGTTGGACTAGTATGCCGGGATGCGGATTGTGCAACACGCGTTGCCGGATGACTCTCTGTTCAACAGCTTTCGCGGCGGTCGTCATCCCGAGCGATGGGTGGGGCAGGGGGACTGCTTCTCGGTTACCGTCAATCAGGCGGTCCCATTGAGTGAGTTCGTCGTCGGGTTCTACTCGTCGCCGGTGTTTCGGGTCGAGCGGCTGCTGTTGGGTGTTCTGGCGGGAGCGAAATCCTCCGATTCCGACGTGCAATCGGTGGCGGACGGGTCCGGGTCGACGTTTGCCATTTGGAGCGTGGGGGAGCGGACGGCAACGCAGCTGTTGATGTGCGATTGCTATGAGAGGACGCGGTCGTGGTTTCAGGTGGTGCCGCTGGCCGTCGATCGGACGGAGCTACGGTTCGGATCCGCTGTGGCGTCGAGGCGCAATCGGAAAACCGGCGGGGTCTCGATCAGCCGGTGGGCTTACTGGTTGATGGGATTTCATGTCCTGTATTCGCGTCTATTGCTGCGGGCGGCGGGGAATCGCGTGCTCAGGCGGCAGCCGTGACGCCGCCGGGTCCCTGCGGCGACCGTTAAAACGCTACTGACCTGTCTTAAATTTCTGCCAGAGGCGGGTGATGGCTCGGATTTGCTCGGGAGACGGTTCGAGCGGGACGAACAGCCGCGTCTTCTGGTCCGGCGTCGGATAGATCGCGGCATCCGCGGCGATCGCTGCGTCGAGCAGGGGCGTGGCGGCACGGTTGGCATTCGCAAACCCAATGGTATTCGATATGGTTGCGACGACCTGCGGGGTCATCAGATAGTTGATCAACCGGTACGCATTGGCGACATGCGGCGCGTCCGTCGGTATGGCCAGCGTATCAAACCACAGGTAGGTGCCTTCCTGCGGAATGGCAAAGTCGATGGTCATCCCGTTGTTCGCCTCCCGGGCGCGTTTGCGGGCCTGAACCAAATCCCCGTTGTAGATTAGCGCGACGCATATATCGCCGTTCGCCATGGCTTCAATATCGCCGGTGGTGTCGATGTTGCGAACATAGGGTCGGATTTTGGTCAACGCGTCTTCTACCGCCCGGAGATCTTCCGTACTCGGGGCATTGGGTTCCTTGCCCAAGTATTTGAGCACCACGCGCACGACGCCGACCGGGTCGTCCATGATGTTGATGCCGCAGTGGGCGAGTTTCGCGGCGATGGCAGGATCGAATATCAAGCGGCTGCTATCGCGAGGGACGCCGGGCAGCGCCTGGGCGAGCCTCGTGTCGTTGTAACCGATGCCTGCGGTCCCCCACATGTAGGGCACGGTATACGCATTCCCCGGATCATACAGCGCGACTTGTGCGAGGATCGCGGGGTCAAGATTCGCGTAGTTCGGCAGTTTTGACTTGTCGAGGGCCCTGTAGGCGCCGCTGCGAATTTGGCGGGGTAGGAAGATGCCGGTTGGGACCACCACATCGAAGCCGCTATGTCCCGTCAACATGCGCGCCTCGAGTGTTTCGAGATTGTCGAAATACGATACCCGCACCGTTATGCCCGTTTGCTTCTCGAATGCCGAAAGGGTGTCGGGTGATAGATAATCCGCCCAGATGTACAGGTTCACAACCTTGGCGTCAGGGATGGCCGTCGACGGATCTGCCCCGGAATTCGTCTTGCCGCAGGCGATTAACAAGCACGCGCATAGGCCCACCAGTCCGAAGACGTATGACGGTCGACGCATGCTCAATCCCTGGCGGAGCGCTGTTATTCGCGACTATTGCCCGACTGTATCGCGCTCATTCCAGGATTGCACGGGGTAATTCAGCCAGACCGTCGAACCGCGCCACCGAATTAGCGGCGGTCCGTTCATTCGGGTAGGCTGGTCTCGACGAATGGTCATCAGGGACGAGCGGAGAACGTGAATTGCGGATTCTGGTAGCGGGTGCGGAAGGGTTTAACGGCCGGTTTATCGTCGTGGCGCTTCCGCAGGCTGGGCACACTGTGGTGGCCGACTTGCGCTGATGTCCTGGTATTTTCTTCTAAAATGTGTGCACATTCTCTCGTCCAGCGTGCTGCTGGGCACGGGAGCCGGCAATGCGTTTTTCTTCGTCAGTGCTCAGCGCACAGGTAACCCGGTCATCATCGCGGCCGTCGCGCGCGGTGTTGTCAACGCGGACTTTCTGTTCATGCTGACGGCGGTGATCTTACAACCACTCTCCGGGGTGTTTTTGGCCATCGGCGCCGGCTACCCGTTGTCGGCGCCGTGGCTGGCCTGGTCGATGGCCCTGTATGTCTTCGTGGGATGTTGCTGGTTGCCGGTGGTGTGGCTGCAGATCCGGATGCGAGGCATGGCCACCGCCGCCGCGGCCTCGGGAGGGCCGCTACCGGCGGAGTATCATCGCTGCTATCGGTGGTGGTTTGCACTTGGATGGCCAGCGTTCGCCGGGCTATTGGCGATTTTTTCCTTGATGGTGGCGAAACCGGGACTGTGACCCGCAGGGGGACTACCGGCGCGCTCATGGGTGCGCGGGCGGCAGATTCGAAGCGTGTGGGCACCGTCGCCGGTCCGCGGAGCCGACCAGTTAATATAGCCGCCAAGGGTGGCGCCAGGGTGTCCTCCATGAGGATGTCAGGCAACCCAGCCATTTCCAAGAGAGGAACGATGCCAATGAAATTCGGTCCAGCGGTATTTGGTTGTCTTGTCGCTGTCTGTGGCGTGTTCGGGCAAACCGTATCGGCAACTCCTGTCGACAGCGCCGTGATGGCGGTTCGGGCCGGACGCGCGGATTCGAATGCGGCCATTGCGAACCACGATCCGGTGCGCCTACGCGTCATTTTTGCGGACGACTACCTGGGGATCCAGGGGACCTCCGGCGCCCTGGACAGCGGCGGTACGGCGACGGCCGAGAGCTACGGCGCCCACGAGTTCAAGGATTCGACGTTCGTCACTTACCGGCGAACCCCGATCAAGATCCAGGCCGCTCAATCCGGAAAACGGGTGGCGGAATCCGGGCGCTGGGAGGGCATCTGGCATAAACCAGACGGTGTCATGCGCAAAACCGGTGTGTATCTGGCCCGGTGGGTGCCGAAGGAAGGGACTTGGCGGCTGAAGTCGGAGCTGTTTGTCACGCTGGCGTGTACGGGGAGTTCGAGCTGTGCAGACCAGGACTGACCGCCGGTCTTCATGTCACGGTAAGGGGACAAGCCCGAGTACCGCATCGTCACCCGAAGCGATGCGGCAGCCTAAGGGGATTGCCAGATCACGGTGCCGCCACGGATCGTATATCGGACCTGGGTGAACGCCTCCGGCCGTCCTGCGGCCGGGTCTTCCGAGAGAATCGTCAGATCGCCGCGCATCCCCGCCACCACCTTGCCCTCTCGCGGCGATAGATGAAAGAGGGCGACCGGAGCCGTCGTCAGCATGGCGAGCACATCACGGAAGCCAAACCCGGCCTTGGTCAGCTGACGAAATTCTTCGCCTTGGTCGTAATCCGGTAGAAACCCGGTGTCGGTGCCATAGACGATACGCCCGCCAAGCTGGTGAAACTGGTATGCGAGCCCGCGAATGTCCGCGATATTATCGTCGCGCGAGAACAACTTCAGTGTCGGAATGATCGTCGTGTGTTGCGCAAGCATGCGCCGCAGCATCGCCTCATCGATGCCTCGCGTGACCTCCGGTGTATGGGCGAGAACGTCCACACCGGCGTCGATTGACACTTGGGTGCCTTCAAGATTCGTCGTATGCGCAAAGACCAGCTGCCCATATTTATGCGCTTCCGCGACCGCTGCACGCGCGATCGAGATCTGCATCGGAACAACGTGATCCGGGCGCACGATCGAACCCGTAAAGAGCTTGACGATGTCGAATCCCGCCGCCCGGTTCTGATCAACGACTGTCGACGCCTCTGCCGCAGTCTCCGGCTGTGCCATCTTGGCCCTGATTGCCGCGGGAAGCACATCCAGATAATAGGGCAACGCGTGCGCCGGAAAGAGAGGGATGCCGGCGGTGAATATGCGCGGTCCCGGCACCTCGCCGCCGGCCACGCGCCGCCGCAGCGCCACGGTATTCTCTCCGTCAGAGCCGCAATCCACCACCGTGGTAAAACCGGCGTGGGTGACCATCTCCGCCAGCTGCCGAGTCAACTGGTCCGCGGGCTGATTCGCCGCGTCGTTCCACTTGGGCTCCATGAAATGCACATGCGCATTCCAGAAGCCGGCGAAAACGAAACAGCCTTCACAGGAAATCGTCTTGATTGCCCTGGGGACGCGCAGATGCTCCCCAACCGCCGCGATCACTTGGTGACGGATGACGACCGTCACGTCCTGCCGCACCGGCGTGTCTGGCGCGGAGTACACGCTGGCGTGCGTGATCGCGAGGTCCTGGGCCCGGCCCAGCGTACTCAAACCGAGCAACAAAACGGCACGGACGAATGGTCGGATTTCTGAGGTCATGATCCAGGGTCTCATGCGCGCCCACCCGTGCGGCCCGACTGGTGGAACCATGATCAAAAATGCCGCTTCGTTCGCTGGTCAAGACGCTGAAGGCGCCGGGCGCGGCATCCAGCTATAATGACGGCTGGACACCGGTTTCAGTTTCCAACGCCCGGGAGCCTTCCATGCCGCCTCGCACCACTTCGTCCCATCCCGCGCGTCTCGTCCCCGATGTCACCCGCCGCGACTTCATCCGCGGCGCTGCGGGCATCGGCGGCGGCCTGATGCTCGGCATCTACCTACCCCTGGGCAAGGCAGTCGGGCAGGAAAATGCCCCCGCGTCGGCGGTCAAAGCGGGGCCGCCACGCGCGCCTTCCGCATTCGTGCACATCGCGCCCGACGACACCATCACGCTCACATCGCCATCCGTGGAAATGGGGCAGGGAGGCCACACGGCGTTGCCGATGATCCTCATGGAAGAGCTGGACGGTGACTGGAAGCGGCTCATCGTCCAGGATGCACCGGCGGCCGCGACGTTCAACAATCCAATTTTTGGTGTGCAGATCACCGCGGGCAGTTTTTCGGTGCGGGGATGGTATACCGAGTTGCGTCGCACGGGTGCCGCGGGACGTGAGATGCTGATTTCCGCCGCCGCCCAGCAGTGGGGGGTGCCGGCAGCGGAATGTGCGGCGGCGGACAGTGTGATCACGCATGCACGCTCGGGCCGCACTTGCACCTATGGCAGCGTCGCCACCGCCGCGGCCGCGTTGCCGGTGCCGGCGCAGCCGGAGCTGAAGACGGGCAGGTTGTCGCTCATCGGGACCTCGCCGCTGCGCGTCGACGTCGCCGACAAAGTGGACGGGAGTGCCCGGTATGGCATCGACGTCAAACTGCCGGGGATGCTGTATGGCGCCGTGAAAACCTGCCCCACGCTTGGCGGCAAGCTCAAGTCCTTCGACGACGCCAAGGCCAAGGCGGCCCCGGGCTTTTTCCGCACGGTGGCGCTGCCCGACGGTGTCATCGTCGTGGCAAGCTCCTACTGGAAGGCAAAGAAAGCGCTGGCACTGGTCACGGTGGACTACGACCTCGGAGCCCTGGCCGGTGTGGACAGCGCCACGGTGTCGCAGCGCCTACACGATGGGTTCAACGAAAAGGGGATTGTGGCGCGCGACGACGGTAACGTCGATGCTGTCTTTGCCTACGGGGGTCCGAATGACCCTGCACCCGGGGGTTTGGGATTCGTAGCCGTCGCGCAGGCGGCCGAAACGCCCACCCTCGAGGCCGTGTACGAGGTGCCTTATCTGGCCCACGCGTGTATGGAGCCCATGAACTGCACGGTCCGCACCGATGAGGCGGGGGCCGAGGTCTGGTGCGGCACGCAGTCCCCGCAGGCCGCGCAGCACGCCGCTGCGACGGTGCTTGGGCTGGCGCCGGACAAGGTCAAGGTCAACACCCTGTATCTCGGCGGCGGCTTCGGTCGGCGCGGCGAGGCAGACTTCGTCGCCCAGGCGGCCGCTGCGGCCAAGGCCGCGGGCCGCCCGGTGAAGCTGGTGTGGACACGGGAAGAAGACATCCAACACGATTTCTATCGCCCGGCGGCGGCCATCAAGTTTCGCGCGGCCCTCGGCGCCGACAGGACGCTGAAGGCGCTGGAGTGCCACATCGTCACGTCGTCGAAGCCGAGTTTTTCGACCCCGGGCCCACCGTTCTACACCGAAGGCGTTTACAACCTGAGCTACGCCATTCCAAACCTGCGCGTCACCGGCATCGATAAGAACATCGGCGTGCGCTTCGGGTTCTGGCGTTCGGTGAACGAGTCGCACAATCCCTTCATGCTGGAAGGCTTTATGGACGAGATCGCGCACCAAGCGGGGCAGGATCCGTACCAGTTCCGCCGCGCGATGCTGCAGCATCCGGAGGCTCAGCGGCTCCTGGGCGTGCTCGATGCCGTTGCGGAGAAGGGCGGCTGGGGCCGGGCGAAGCCGGGTCACGCGCTCGGCATCGCAGCGTTCGCAGCGTTCGGCAGCTACATCGGTTCGGTGGTGGACGTCACCGTCAAGGGCAAGGCCATCACGCTGCACAGGGTCGTGACCGTGATCGATTGCGGCGTGGCGATACATCCCGACAACATCCGCGCACAGTTGGAGGGCGGCATGGTCTACGGCCTGGCGGCCGTGCTGCGCGGTGAGATCACGTTGGAGAACGGCGCGGTGAAGCAGAGCAACTTCACCGACTATCCCATGTTGACGATGGCCGAGATGCCGCGCACCGAGTCATACATTCTGCCGAGTACGGCACCCCCCGGCGGGATTGGTGAACCCGGGACGGGACCGATCGCACCGGCGTTGGCGAATGCCCTCTACGCCGCCACGGGCATACGCGTGCGCTCGTTGCCGCTCTCCAAACAGGGATTCACCTTTTCGGTCGCGAGGGCCTGAGTCATGACGACACTCACCGTGAACGGCAAGACACACGACCTCGAGGTCGAGGGCGACACCCCGTTGCTCTGGGTGATCCGCGACGACATGGGTCTCACCGGAACCAAGTTCGGCTGCGGTGTCGGTGCCTGCGGTGCCTGTACGGTGCTGCTCGACGGCGTGCCGACGCGCTCCTGCATGCTTCCCGTAAGCGCGGTGGCCGGAAAGTCCATCACCACCATCGAGGGGTTGTCCGCGGATAAGTCGCACCCCGTGCAGAAGGCGTGGATTGCGGAAAGCGTCCCCCAATGCGGCTATTGCCAGTCGGGCATGATCCTGACCGCGGCGGCGCTCCTCCAGCGCAAACCGCATCCCACCGATACGGACATCGATTCGGCCATGACCAACATCTGCCGCTGCGGCACCTATGATCGGGTGCGCAAGGCGATACACCGGGCGGCAGGGGTCTAGGCGCCGGTCGAATTACGCTTCTGGAGGGGTCTACGAGGTGGAGGGGTTTACGAGGCGCCGCGTGGCGTATATGAATACTTCTGACCGGCCAACGTCGCGGCGTACATCAGACCGCCCTTGGCTATGGTGAATACGGCCATTCCATTCACGTAAGAACCGGCGGTTGTCGCATTGTTAACCGTTCCGCTCGCATTGGACGTGGTGCCGTTCGTTCCGACCGAGGCGCCGGCGGATGCCGTGATCGCCGTAGCACTCGCCCCTGCACTGAATTCGAACTTCCCATTGCGGAATGCGTCGAGCGCCGCCTTGTTTTCAAAAAAAATGATCTGGCTATACGCCTTTCCGCCCGCTTGAAATCCCGCGCTGAGTTGCGTCATGGTGGTATCCCCCAGCACACGGTGGTGAGAATAGACCCGACCCTTGCCGATCGCGGCCCCCACGATGAAACCGCCCTCACCGACGGTGGGAAAGACCGCGTACGCATAACTATGGCGGAAGAAACCAGCGCTTTCGCCTGCCTTCTTAAAGACGGCAATGGCGTCGTCGTAGTTGTCGGCGTATGCGACGCCCAGGCCGCCAACGAGTAGGAGTGCGAAGCAAGCGAGGCGGGTTGAGAATGTCATAAACGCGATACCTATAGTCGTTATGTCACAGATACGCCGAAGAATATACGAGCTCGACGATCGTGTCAGTCATCAGGTCGCTGAAGACGATGTCAGAAAAACGCCCACACATCCGCCGGACTGTCCGCCGGCCTGATAGAGTTCCAGATTGGCCGTCCGCGCCCTTCAACGCTGCTGGGATGTCGTATGACAGGAACTGTCGATTCGGTAACCTCAGCCGGTGCCGGCGGAAAAGCCCGGTCTTTGCGGATGAGGCAGGCGGTGGTGATAATGCTGCTGTTTGCGGGGTACGGGTCGCTGTATTTTTGCCGGGCGGATCTCGCGGTGGCGACACCTCTGCTCGTCGATGCGTTGAAGAGCCAGGGTGTCAGTCATGATGAGGCGATCATCCGGATCGGGGGAATTGCCTCATTGGGCGTCTTCGCGTACGGCTTCGGGAAATTCTTCCTCGCCGGACTCGGAGACGTGTGGGGTGGCCGGGCAAGCTTCCTCATCGGCCTGTCGGGAGCGACCGTGTTTACCTTGATGTTTGCGTCCGGCTTGAGCCTGCCGCTCTTTAGCATCGCGTGGTTCGGCAACCGCTTGACGCAGTCGCTGTCGTGGGCGGGACTCATCAAGGTGTCCTCCAAGTGGTTCGATTACTCCTCTTACGGCATGATCATTGGTATTTTGAGCCTCAGTTATCTGGTCGGAGACGCCGCGGCGCGTCAGTGGATGGGCCTACTGATCGAACGGGGTTTCGGATGGCAGGCGCTGTTCTACCTGGCCGCAGGAACCGCCTCGCTGTGCGGGCTCCTAAGCTTGCTGTTCCTGCGCGAATCCAGGGTCCAGGCGGGCTTCCCCGAGGCGACGCCCAATCCCCTGAATCTCTTTAGCCACTCGGAGGCGCGCAAGCCATCGATGCGTGAATGGTTGCTGCCGCTCCTGCGCAGCCGCGCCTTTCTGCTGGTCTGCCTCCTGTCCCTTGGCTGCACCATCATTCGGGAGGCGTTTAACCTATGGATTCCGGTGTATCTGCGCGACTACGTCGGCTACACCTTGAGCAGTGCCGCCCGGATGAGCGCGGTGTTCCCCGCCGTGGGAGCCGTATCGGTGCTGACCACGGGTTGGCTCAGTGACCGCCTGGGCATCAACGGGCGCCCGCTCATTCTCTTTGTGGGGTTGAGCGGTGCCACGGCTGCGCTGCTCGTTCTGACGTCCATTCCAGGGAGCGCGTCTGCATCCTTGCTGCCGCCGCTCGCGATCGGCGTCATCGCCTTCTGTTTGCTCGGGCCGTATTCCTTTCTCGGCGGCGCGATCGCCCTCGATTTCGGTGGCAAGCGGGCGGGTGCGCTGTCCTCGGGCATCATCGATGGCGTCGGCTATCTGGGGGCCGGCGCGGCGGGCGACGGCCTTGCGCGACTCTCCGTGAGTTTCGGTTGGCAGGGCGTCTACGTGGCACTCGCGGCGGTCAGCGCACTGGCGACGATGGCGGCCGGCCGACTATACTTTGACAGCAAGATGGCCGTCACCCGCGGGAATCCTCTGCCATGACCAGCGCCACGTCGGTGAGGCGGCTCCTTTCCAACCCCCACACGCTGAGCATCGAGTGGGCCGAGGGGGAGGTGAGCGAATTCGCCAGTGTGTGGTTGCGCGATAATCGACGCGAGGATCGCGACCCCCACAGCGGCCAGCGACTGACGGATATTGTCGATTCCCCGGAAGATCCCAGAATTCGATCGGCGGTCGTCGACAGCGATGCCGTGAACGTTGAATGGGAAGGCGAACCGCGGCGGGATAGCTTTGATCTTCAGTGGTTGCGAGCGCACGCCTCGACGGATGGTCCGGCTCAACCGTTTGCGCGTCGGCTCTGGCTGGAGGGAGCAAGGCTCGACGCCACGCGGGACTTTGGGTGGGCGACGTTCTCAGACGTGCAGACCGACACAGCGCTGCGCGCGGACTGGCTGACGCGGCTACTGCAAGACGGTATCGCGTTTTTGGGCGGAATGCCGGCCCGTGACGGCGGCATCCTCGAGGCCGCGGCGCTCGCGGGGCGGATCCTGGAGACGAATTATGGGTCGGTCTTCGATGTCCGCTCGGTTCCGCAGCCGGAGAATCTCGCCTATTCCGACCTAGGGCTGGGACTGCACACTGACAATCCGTATCGAGAGCCGGTACCCGGATTCCAGGCGCTGCATGCGTGGGTCACGTCCCCGGCCGGCGGCGACAGTATTTTTGCCGACGGTGCGGCGCTTGCCGAACATTTGCGGGCAGTCGACCCGGGCGATTTCGCGATCTTGACGCAGACCGCGGTGCCGTTCCTGTACCGCACCAAAGATGCCGAACTGTACGCCGAACGGCCACTGATTCAATTGTCGTGCGCCGGCGAAGTCATGGCCGTCCACTACAACAGCCGATCGATCGCACCGTTGCGGCTTGCGGCGAAGAAGCTGCCTGCATTCTATGGCGCCTACCGGCGGTTCGCAGGGCTATTGCGCGAGACGCAGTTTCAAGTGCACTTGAGATTACGCGACGGCGATTTGGTGATGTTCGACAATCAACGCATCCTGCACGGCCGATCGGCATTCTCCTCCGCACAGCATCGGCGGCATTTGCGCGGCTGCTATTTATCGCGTGACAGCGTCTATAGCACGGTCGCGCTGCTGCGGCGGGGATTGGATTCGGACGCCGCATCATCTGGCTATTGCGGCGCGGCAACCGGTACTCGTGATCACCCAATGCCGCGATCTTCGGGGTGATATGATCTTTGAATGCCGCCGGGACCTTCGCCTACGCGTACCGACCACGAACTTCTCGATGCGAATCGCCGCTTCTATGACTCGTTATGGTCCGGGGCCCGCCTAGTCGAGGCGGAGGAATTCAATACGTGGCCGCTCGTGCAATCCCTGCTCTCCGATTGCGGTCGACGGCTCGAGGTGGCGCCCGGCCTGCGGCCGCGCCTGCCGATCGAGGGAACGCAATTTGTGGACATCAGTGCGCCGGCCTTGGTGACGCTTCACCGACGGGGCGCGCAGGTCGTCCTGAGCCAGATTAGTTCGCTGCCCTTCAGCGACGGCGCGTTCGATCTGGTCTGCGCGCTCGATGTCATCGAGCATGTCGAAGACGACGATGCGGCGCTGGGCGAATTATCGCGGGTCATCAAGCCGGGTGGCACGGTCGTGATCTCCGCTCCGTTGCACCCCTCGCGCTGGACCGCGTTCGACGAATTCGTCGGCCACAAACGGCGCTACGAGCCGCCGGACCTCGTCCACAAGTTGGCACAGCATCATCTGGTTGTCGAGCATAGCGCCCTGTACGGCATGCAGCCGCGCTCGTCGCAACTCGTCGACATCGGCATGTGGTGGCTCATACATCATCGCGAACGGGCTCTGTGGTGGTACAACAAGGTGTTCATGCCGCTCGGATTGCGCTTTCAGGCGAAATTGAAACTGGCCCCCGGAATGATCGCACCAGACGCCGTCGATGAAATCCTGCTCGTCTGCCGTCGGAGTGCCGGGGTTCCGTCGCTCCTGGATTCGATCCCGCCCGCTCTTCGGCAGTGAGCCGCTCGAGTGCATAGGGCGGCACCCTCTCGTGCCGGCGAGCAAGATTCTGCGTCGCAACAAATCTGAATGGTCAATTCTTTCCACCGCACACTCCAGAATCGAGGAGGCATTCGAGTGACGAAATGTTGAAATTGTTGGCCACGGAATATTGAATTCGACAATAATCGCGCAAGCGAGGGGATCGCGCAGGCTTACCCGGCCACTCCGGTGTCACGCAACTCTGCGGGACCTCGTCAAATAAAAAACTAATTTAAGGAGGGTGATCCATGAATCCGCATTCCATTTCAGTCGGAAAGACTTTGAAGATGGCTATCGCGACGGCGGCGATCCTGTTGCTGACAGCGCAAGCGTTCGCCGCTTCACACATTCGCGTCCTCGGCCTCGTTAAGCACGGGGACGAAGTGACCCCCCCGCCAACCGATGCCGAATGCCGCAGTTCGCTTTATCCATCCCCGTGTTACTCGCCACAGGAGATGCGCAACGCCTACGGTCTCGATTCGCTCATCGATGCAGGATTCGTGGGAAAGGGCGAAACCATCGTCATCATCGATTCCTATGGCAGCCCGACGATAACCGCGGACCTGAAGACGTTCGACAAGGCCTACGGGTTACCGGATCCCCCGTCATTCAAGGTACTCTCGCCGCTCGGCACCGTTCCCTTCGATCCCAACGACAGTACCCAGACGGGTTGGGCCTTCGAGGCAACGCTCGACGTCGAGTGGGCGCACGCCATCGCGCCGGGCGCCTCGATCGTTCTGTTGACCAGTCCTGTCGCGGAGACCGAAGGGGTTCAGGGCTTACCGCAGTTTCTGGCACTCGAAAAATACGCCCTCGATCATCATCTCGGCAAGATCATCTCGCAAAGCTGGGGAGCGACCGAGAACACGTTGTTCGATACCGCGGGCCGCCAGGTAGTCAAGGAGTTCGAGGACTTTTACAAGTACGCGAGCACAAAGCAAGTCACCGTTCTCGCGAGCTCCGGCGACTCGGGCAGCAGTAATACCGAACTCGATGGTGTTACGTACTATACGTTTCCAACCGTGGGCTATCCGGCATCTTCGCCGTGGGTGACAGCGGTGGGCGGCACGAGCCTGTACGCGAGCACCTCGGGGCAGTACAGCTACGAGTTGGTCTGGAACGAACAGGGCGGAGCCGGTGGCGGCGGCACCAGCCAAATCTTCCAGGAACCCGATTACCAGGTCGCGTTGCTGCCGTCGAGTGTGAATCCCCTATTGAACGGAATGCGCGGCCTGCCGGACGTCTCGTATAACGCGGATCCCTACACCGGGATTTTGGTCTATTTGAGTTTCTTGGGATCGGACAACGCGGGGTACTACGAAATCGGCGGTACCAGTGAAGGATCACCGCAGTGGGCCGGCATCGTCGCTGATCTCAATCAATATGCCAGGCAGCCGCTCGGATTTCTGAACCGCGTGCTGTACTCCGTCGGCAGCCGGGGACTGTTGCCAAAGTATGGGCGCGATATCACCCTCGGCGGCAACGGCCTGAACAATGTCCCGGGCTACTATGCGGGGCCCGGCTGGGATTTAACCACCGGCTGGGGGACGCCGGACTTCCGCAATGTCATGAAGCAGAAGTTCGATCTCTTAGCTCCCAACTGAGATCTTGGCGGCTTTAGGGTATGGTCCGGAGCCGTCGGCGATTCGGCATGGGCCGAACGTCGGCGGCGCTCCCGCTGCGGGGGGCACGCTTTTTTTTTCGCGGGGCGCGAGGTCCCGCGCACGAATATCAGCACCCATTTCGCCTTCGGCATCATCATTGCTCCGGTCTCATCGAGAAAACTGGAACCGAAGTCGAGATATTGGACGCCCGTCCGGTTCCGAGAAGCAAGACAAGTACTTTGGGGGAAATGCGGTCCAGCTCACCGTGCTCGACTCGCCAGAGCGCGTGCTGAGTGTGGTCGCCGCTCACTCCGAGATTTAAGGGTCTATACCGCCCGAAAAAGCGGTCAAACACCTGGTGCTGCGGGTCATCACGCCAGTGATCCAGAATTGCATCGCCGAGAAATACCAGCCCAGTCCCGCCGCTGTCAATCATCTGCTCTTTGATTCGCATGAACTCTTGGTGGCGCTCAAGATCCTTTTGGATTGGAGTGCGGCCGCGACCTAGCACCCCGTTGTACCGCCCGCAGCGCCGGTGCGGACGGATAACGACACCACGACAATCGACGCCTTGACCAAGGAAGGGCCCGGGCCGCGTACCGGGAAGGCCAGGCGTTGGGCGATCCACTGGCCGGCCGGAATGCCGCGCGCCTGAAGGCGGACTTGCGTGGCCAGGCGGGCCCGCGACCGCAGGACAGGCAGACCGGGCGAATCCTGCGCTGCGTTCCCGCGGTCCCAGAAGATGATGGTATACATCGGTTTCAACCAGGAGATATCTATGCATAAGCACGATCAGTTGCTTGATCCGGCTTTCGTGGCCAGGAAACACCGCGAACTGTTGGCCCTTCGCAAAGCGCTGCGACGAGCAGCGGGGAATGCCGAAGGGGAGGAGGGCGTCGTCCAGGATGAGGCCGCGCAGCAATCGCAGGAATACGAGGACGATGCGCAACGGCTCGAGATGCTGGAGAAGGAAGGACTACTGGTCAGTCGCAATATTGACCGGCTGGCTTTCATAGACCGCGCTCTGGCGAAAATCGAGGCGGGCACCTACGGATTTTCCGACATAAGCGGCGAGCCGATCGGCGAGGAGCGGCTGAATGCGGCGCCCGAAGCCGTCAATACCTTGCAGGAACAAGAGGCCATCGAACGCCGACAGATTCTCGACGCGCCGCCCACTCGTGGGCTAGACCGGTAAGCACTCCCGCGTTTCGCCCCGAGCATGCGTTCGAGGCCAATGGCCAAGCGTTACACCACAAAATAGGTTTTTCATGAGCGAACCAAAGTCCTCGACCGTGAAAATCGTTCGATTCCATCGAACCGTTATGAGGCCTCTGGCGTGGTCGAGGCCGTGGGGCCCAATGTGGACGCGACGTGGGTCGGTAAAACCGTCAGCACCGTTCCGGCGTTCAACGTGGCGGCCTACGGTGTGTATGGAGAAGTCGCCATCGTCCCCGCTGGGGCAATCGCGACATACCCCGAGAGCCTCTCGTTTGAGCAGGGAACCAGCATTTGGATGCAGTATCTGACTGCTTGCGGAGCCCTCATTCACCAGGGTCATCTCGCCGCCGGAGACTTCGTCCTCATCACGGCCGCGAGTAGCAGCGTCGGCGGAGCCGCGATCGAAATCGCCAAGGCCGAGGGGGCTATCAGTATCGCAACGACACGCAGCCAGAAAAAGAAGGCAGAATTGCTCGACTTGGGCGCGGACCACGTTATCGTCACCGACGAGGAGGACTTGGCGGCACGCGTGCACGAGATTACCGGCAACAAGGGCGCGCGGATCATCTTTGATCCGATTGCCGGCAAAGGCCTCGAGGCACTCGCCAGCGCTGCCGCACCGCGCGGCGTCATTTTCGAATAGGGCGCCCTTGCCGCGGAGCCGACGCCTTATCCTCTGTTTGCCTGCCTGAGTAAGCAGCTCACCATCAAGGGCTATGTGCTGTTAGAGGTCGTGGGCGATCCGGTTACGTACGCCAAGGCAAAGCGTTATGTCCTCGATCACCTGGTCGCCGGGCGGTTTAAACCGCGCATCGACAGAACGTTCCCCCTCAAAGACATCGTAGCGGCGCATCGTTATATGGAGGCCAATTCGCACATCGGGAAGATTGTGGTTACGGTGTGAGGTTGAGTGGGATGAATCGCAACGCGTCAGAAAAAGACTACGAAAAGGCGAGCAAAGTCGCAGGGTTAGCCGACTCTTCCCGACACGGTCTCTCGCGTGGTTAAATTTTCGTCAGTAGAACTCAAGCGACTGATTTTGCTCGCCTATTTTTGCCGTCGAGACAGTTATCCACAGGGTTGTGCACCGAGTTAGGGGATTGTCAGAATGCAAGAACTATTTGCACAGGCGAGGCCACCCCGCGTAGCGCTGCACCGAACCGGGGTACTTCTAAAACGCCAAGAGATTTCCAGTCCACGCCTGACCTGCAGCGTAAGATGTTTGGCGCTGACTCAAGAGTGCCAGACCCCAGCCCAGCCCTCACGCCTCGGAAATCGCCTTCTCCTGGTCCTTGAGGGCGTCCGCGAATTTTCCCTGTGATGCCTTCGCTGCCGCCCGGATCTCCCAGAAACTGGGATCGTGCTTGAATTCGTGTTCGATGCCGTCCGTCAACGCCAACGCGCGCGTTGGATCGCGGTCATGGTCCACCGGCGCGGCCGCCAATACGGACGCCAAGATAAACTTGCCTGTACTGTTACCTTGTTTTGACGCCCGTTCCAGCCAGGTCAATGCACCGGCGGTAGACTCGCTCGTTGCATGCTCGCGCAACAGATATTCCGCCAGTGAGACTTGCGCATCCGGTTCATCCGCTTGCGCCGCCTTTTCCAACCACACTTCGCCTTTGCCTGCGTCACGTCTCGGCGCGAGGCCTTATTTCCGATCGATCTGGATGTTTTCCTTTGCCCCACTATTGGCCACGGCGATCATGATGCCCACGCCCAAGACAATTGCGAGGCCGATCAATGTCCATGTCGTGCCGATGCGAGCCAGTATCCCCATTTTCCATAATGCCGCCATGATGCCACCCACCAGAATGGCAAACCCGATAAAGAACACGCCCGCAAATTTCATCGTTTTTCCTCCCGACAACGCCGCGTCCGCACAACCGTGTCAGACCACTCAAGAATACGCGGGGAGAGAGTTTTCTGCTTGAAAGAAGAGGGCGGGAGTGCCTCCTCCATTGGATCTCTACGGGGTTGAAGACGGAAATCCGCTGACGACGAGAGCATGAACACCGTTCCAAGATATCTGCACGCCGATACACAGGAGTATAAATGCGGTCAGACGCATGACGACACTGGTACCCGTCGCGCCGAGTTTGCGGAGGATTCTATCCGCGTAGGCGTAGCAGAAGTAAACACCCAACACCACGATCAAGATTCCGACGGCGTGTGCCAGAGCGGTCACCAGCAACGATCGCAACCCCGGCGTCGGGTTGGCGCCGAGGGTCAGCGCAACCGAGATCGACCCCGGGCCAACGGTTAGCGGCATCGTCATGGGATAGAAGGCCTGCTGCCTCAGATGATCGGCGGGGGAGGCCTGGGCGGAATTCCGCTCGATGGCCGGCGGTGTATTGGGGCTGTTCAGGAGCGACCAGCCGAGCATGCAGACCACGGCACCGCCCGCGACTTGGACGGCGGGGATGGATACGCCAAAGAAGTCGAGGACGTAAGCCCCGATGAAGGTGGACGCGATGAGCAGCAGAAAGCTGTTGACGGCCACCGACTGGGCCATCCGCCGCCGCTGTGCCGCCGTGAGATCGCTCGTCATGACCAAGAAAATGGGCGCTCCTCCGAGCGGATCGACAATGGGCAACAACGCGCCGATCGCCAACATGATAATCGACCCAAAATAGACCAAGTTGACGAAGATCACATGGGACAGCATGACAGCTACTCGTCGGAGAGAGAGCAAGTGACGGCAGAGTCGTAGAATTCATCGCGACGAACGCCACACCGTGATTTTAATAATACACCAGGGGATCATCGTGGCGGGTAGCCACCCGCGCCGGCGAGAGTCAACCGCCCCGGCCTCATCGCGGATGATTGGGCGGCCGTGGACGATGAGATTCCGGCCCACCCGCCGCCCAGCGATCGAAATGACGCGACGGCCGCCCGCGCCTGGTTAGCATTCGCCGTGGCCAGTTGCGTCCTCGCGGCGAGCAGGTCGCGGTCGGCATCCAGCACTTCGCTGAGCGGCACGACGCCGCCCTCGAAGGCGCTCTGGGCTTCATCGCGCGCAAGCGTGAGCGTGGCGATCTGGCGGGACAAGACGGCGGCCTCGGATCGGCTTTGCGCGAATCTCGACAAGGCGGTCTCGACGTCCGCGGTCGCCTGCAGCACGGTGCCCCGGTAAGCCGCCAAGGCCTCGGCCTCGTGCCCGTGAGCGATGGCGAGCTCCGCGTCGATCCGCCCGAAATCGAACAACCGCCAGCGCAGTCCCAGAAGCGCGGCGCCTTGTTGCGCGGGGGTCTCGAAGAGTCGGCCGGCATCGACACTCTCGAATCCCGCCAGGCCGGAGAAGCTCAGGTGCGGGTAGTACTCCGCCCGGGCGGCGCCGATGCGGGCGGTGGCGGCGGCCAGGTGGCGTTCGGCGACGACGATGTCGGGGCGACGCCGCAACAGACCGGCGGGGGAGGCGTCGCCGGTCGGCAGCGGGACCAGCGGCTGCGCACGCGGTTCCTGAAGCTCACGAAGATGCGTGCCGGCCGGTGCGCCCATGAGCACGTCCAAGCGGTAGATTTGGGCATCGATGCCCCCGCGCAGCGCGGGCTTGAGGGCGCGCACGCGCTCGAGGTCCGCCGTCGCCCGCTGCTGGTCCCGGTCGGCGGAGACGCCCTGCAGCACGCGCAGCCGCACCAGCTCCAGCAGTCGGGATTGGGTGTCCTCCTGCTGCTCGAGCAGTTGCAGCTGGGCCTGCAATCCCCGCAGATCCAGATACGCGTCGGCCGCTTCGGCGGCAATCGCCAGGCGAACGGCGGCATCCGAGATCACCGCGGCCTCGGCCACGGCCACGGCCGCCCGCCGTGCGTGGCGCAGGCCGCCGAACAGATCCAGCTCCCACGAGGCCTGGGGTCCAAGCGAGTAGGTTTCATAATCGCGCGGCAGGCCCGCGATATGCGCGGCTTCGCCGAACGGCGAGAGCCGCGAATCGTGGACGCGTGCGGCGGACGCGCCCAGGGCGACCTGGGGTGCGAGCGCGGCGCCGGCCTGCGCGACCGCCGCCCGAGCGACGTCGATTCTCGCCGCGGCTGTGGCCACATCGGTGCTCCCGGTGAGCGCGCGATCGATGATGCGAGTCAGGAGCGGATCGTGAAAGCCGATCCACCACTCTGCATCGGTCGTGCCGGCGGGCGCCGCGGCGATCTCACCGCCGTTCTGAAACGCCGGGGGCAGCGCCACGTTGAGGCGCGGCACGGGGGGGGCGGCAGCGCAGGCCGCCAACACCGTCATGGAAACGAGCGACAGGATCACGGTCAGCGGCTTCAATGGACCTCCGGAGGTGGGGCGGGTGCGCTCCCGGCGGAGCGGGCGAAGGGAACCATGACCAGCGCGGCCAGGAACAGCCACGCCATGAGTCGGAACACGTCGTCGAAGGCGAGCGTCAGACCCTGTAGTCCGACCGCGCGCCCGAACAGTTTTCGGGCGAGCAGCAGCGCCTGTCCGGCATCGGGCGTGACTTCCGCAAGGCGATGCGCGAGGTCCGCCACGGTCCCGACCGCCCGTTCCGAGTGCCGGCCCAATGACTCCGCGAGCCGGGCGGTCTCGGTGCGGGCATTGTTCTGCAGCCAGGTGTTGACCACGGCAATGCCGATGGCGCCGCCGAGGTTGCGCATGAGATTGAAGAGACCGGAGGCGCTGCGCAGTTCCGGCCCCTGGAACGCCGACAAGGCCATGCCGACGCTGGGCACGATGCACAGCATCACGGACAGGCCGCGGACGACCTGGGGCCAGAACAGTTCCGCAAACCCCCACTGGAGCGTGAGGTGCGAGGTCAGCCAGAGGCTGAAGGCGAACAGCGACAGTCCCACCGTGATGATGAGGCGCCGGTCGACGATTTCCGACAGGCGGGCGGCGACCACGGTGCTCAGCAACTGCGCGCATCCGACGACGAACACGGTGGTGCCGATCTGCAGGCTGTCGTAACCGCGCACCCGGCCGAGATACACCGGAATGAGATACGTCGAGGAGTAGATGCCGAAGCCGATGACCAGGTTGAACAGGCAGGCGAACACGAACGTGGGCTTGCGGAACGGCGACACGCGCACGATCGGCGACTTCGAATAGAGCGAACGTTCCAGAAACAGCAAAAACGCGACGAACGACACCCAGGCCGCGATGACGATGCGCGAATCGCCGAACCAGTCGAGGCGCGGTCCCTCCTCGAGGACGTACTCGAGCCCGGCGAGGAAGGCGGCCATGGCAATGAGATGGCTCCAGTCGATGCGCTTGAACATCGAGCGATCGGCGACATCCAGCTTTATCAGGATGATCGACAAGGCTGTCACGGCGATGCCGGGGAGCACGTTGATGAAGAAGATCCACCGCCAGCCCACGGCCTGCGTGATCAGACCGCCGATGGTGGGCCCCAACGTCGGCGCGAGCACGGAGACCATGCCGAGGATGGCCGGAATCAAGGCGCGCTGCTTGCCCGTGAACAGCGTGAAGCCGACCGAGAACACCGTCGGCACCATCGCGCCGCCCGTGAAGCCTTGCAGCACCCGGAAGGCGATCATGGATTGGATGTTCCAGGCGAAGCCGCACAGGACGCTCGAGAGCGTGAACAATGCCGCGGAGAGGGAGAACAGCGCCCGCGTCGACATCGCCTGGGCGAGGTATGCCGAGAGCGGAATCATCACGAGTTCCGCCATCAGGTAGGCGGTCTGCACCCAGCTGATCTCGTCGGGGCCCGCCGCGAGGCCTGCCTGCAGGTCGTTCAAGGACGCGGCGACGATCTGGATGTCGAGCAGCGCCATGAACTGGCCGAACGCCATGACCCCGAAGATCAGGAATTTTCGGGCCGTGGGCAGCGAGGCGGGGTCCATCGCGGGCATGGCGGTCGGGGTCCTTGCAATATGATGAACATCATATTACGATCATCATATGAAACACGCAAGCCCGCTTCGAGCCGCAGAGGATTCGACATGAGCGCCACCCTCGAACCCGTCGACATCGACGCTCCGCCCACCGGGGCGGTACCGCAGACCCCGCGGCGTGCCGCCTGGCGCAGCGCGATCGCCCGCCGGCGCGTCTGGATCGCGTCCGGCAGCGCCGTGCTCGCGATCGTGTTGGGGGTTGGAGTCATTCTTGCGCCTGCCGGTAGCGTCAGCACCGACGACGCGTATCTCGAAGCGGATGGCTCCACGGTTGCCCCGAAGATCAAAGGATTGGTTGCGGCCATCCTGGTCCGGGACAACCAGGCGGTGCGGGCCGGCGATCCGCTGGTGCGGATCGATCCGGAGGAATTCGATGCCAGGGTGGCCACCGCCCAGGCCGATCTCGCGGAGGCCGAGGCCGGTGTGGCTGCGGCAACGGCGGCGCTGGGGAGTCTGGATGCGGAGGAGCGGTTGGCGGCTGCCAACGTGATCGCCGCGCGCACCGCCATCCGCGCCTCCGACGCCCAGGCGGAACGGGCGGACGCCGACAGCCGGCGCTATGCCGCGCTGGTCTCGAGTGGGGCGGTCGCCCGGAAGGACGCGGACGGCTTCCGGGCCGGCGCGGTCAGCGCCGAACAGGAGGTGGCTCATGCGGGTGCTCTTCTCGCCGTCGCGCGGGACTCGCTCGGCGTCACGTCGGCCCACCGGCCTGCGCTCAACGCCGCCCTGCAGAAAGCCCACGCGGGAGTGCAGCGTGCCCGGGGCGCGCTCGACCTGGCTCTGCAGGATCAGCGCCATACCCTCATCCGGGCGCCCATCGACGGGGTGATCGGCAACCGTCAGGTGCAGCAGGGTGATTACGTCCAACCGGGTTCGCGGCTGCTGACGGTCGTGCCGCTCGACGCCCTCTACGTCACCGCGAACTACAAGGAAACGCAGACGGCCCGGATGCATCCGGGTCAACGCGCGACGGTGCGGGTGGATGCCGGATCCTCGGGTCCGCTCACAGGGGTGGTCGAGAGCCTGGCGCCGGGCTCGGGATCGTCTTTTGCGCTGTTGCCGTTCGAGCCGGGAACGGGCAACTTCACGAAGATCGTGCAGCGGGTGCCGGTGCGGATCCGTTTGGATGGGCCGGCGGCAGAACGCCGGGCTCTGCGGCCGGGTCTGTCGGTGACGGTCGACGTCGCCTTGGATCCTTGAGCGCCTGCCCTGCGAAACAGCCCTGCGAGCGGGATTTCCCCGTATGATGAACGTCAGATGAACAGCCGAGGACACGATGCGTTACGATTCTGAACAGAAGGAGCGGACTCACCGTCAAATTCTGACCGAGGCGGCGAGCGCGATCCGGACCCGCGGCCCGGAGCGGGTCGGCGTGGCGGAGGTGATGAACAAGCTCGGACTGACCCATGGGGGGTTCTATGCCCACTTTGCCTCGAAGGACGACTTGGTTGCCCAGTCGGTCACGTTGATGTTCGACGAGGCGTATGCGCGGCTTCTCCGGATGACGGAGGGACGCGATCCGCTGCAGGGCCTGCGCGCCTATGTGGATTGGTATCTGTCCGCCGCCCATCGGGATGCGCCGAACGGGGGCTGTCCAGTGGCGGCCGTCTCCGGCGACTTGGCGCGTCTGCCTGACGCCGCCCGCGAGCGCTACACGGAGGGTGTCGAGCGGCTTGCAGCCGGCGTTACGAAACTGCTGAAAAAACTCGGCAGTCCGAAACCTTCT
>Ga0182030_10005689_pt1 | contig 26393 bp, 23 predicted proteins | sample 812S3MmetaG_FD_121299 | JGI IMG/M metagenome (GOLD analysis project Ga0182030, IMG submission 121299) | Permafrost microbial communities from Stordalen Mire, Sweden - 812S3M metaG (Illumina Assembly) | ecosystem: Environmental > Terrestrial > Soil > Wetlands > Permafrost | place: Sweden...
CAGGCGACGGCGTATTCATTCCTGCTGGAACGGTTCACACCTTGGGTGGCGATGTTGTTGTCTTTGAAGTCCAGCAGAACAGCGATGTAACATTCCGCCTTTACGATTGGGGTCATGTCGACGCGAAGACCGGGCAGCCACGGCCACTCCAGGTCGATCAGGCGCTTGCCAGTATCGATTTTGCAGGCAGCAACGGTGGCCTCGTGACTCCCGTTGTGGTGAGCACCACGCCCGTGGAGCGCGAAAGACTCTTTGATTGTGAACATTTTCAGTTGTGGCGACTGCGCGGAGAATCACCGTTTAATGTCGGCACTGCGGAAATGCCGCGCGTGCTCGTTTGCATTGAGGGTTCGGGGCGGCTCGAAGGTGGCGGCTCCACATATGGCGTCGAGAAGGGCGAAGTTTGGCTCTTGCCTGCGGTGGTCGGCGCATGTGAATTTCACCCCAACAACGCAGTGACCTTGTTGGAAATCGCGCTACCCGAATCGTCTTTAGCCGGAATGTCGTCTCTCCAGGGATCATGAGGAATCCAAATCTTGAAGGGCCTCCTTCGGCTGGGAAAACGAAAGGATAGTTGATGAAAAAAACGACTGCGATCACTTGCGCTTTTCTGGATATTGGCGGTGTTCTGCTGACCGATGGCTGGGATCATCTGGCCCGCAGACGAGCCGCGAAGAACTTCAAGCTGGAGTGGGCCGAGATGGAGAATCGCCATCAGCTCACGTTCGAGATCTTCGAAGAGGGCAAGATCACTCTGGAAGAGTATTTGAGCCTGGTGGTCTTTAACGAAAAGCGACCTTTCACTCGTAGTCAGTTTCGCCGCTTCATGTTTGCGCAGTCGAAACCTTTCCCGGAGATGATCGCGCTGGTTGCGCAGCTTAGGCTCCGGCTGGGGATGAAGATAGTCATAGTCAGCAACGAAGGGCGCGAGCTGAATGCATATAGAATTCAGAAGTTCAAACTGGATCGGTTCGTGGATTGCTTCATTTCCTCTTGCTACGTTCACATCCGCAAGCCCAACGTGGATATTTTCAGGCTTGCTCTGGATGTAGCTCAGGTGGAGGCTTCACAGGCAGTCTTTATCGACAATACTCCGATGTTCGTTCAGATCGCGGAAGGCCTGGGAATTCAAAGCATCCTTCACACGGACTGCAAATCCACCCGAGCCGGCCTATCCGCACTCGGACTCAATGTCGCTGAGAGTCCTCAATCGTCAGACTGCCTATGATGCGCGGCCCCAACGGCTCACCAGCAGCGCGCCATCCACTGAACCGAGACCGGCGCCCATCCCTTGCGGCTGAAGATTTGCTGAGTCGGCCCAAAGCCCGTCGATCGCAATTCCAGCAGATCCCCGTTTGAAGATGGCATCATGGATGAAGGACCTTCACGATGCCCAAAACCCAATCAAACGATCCTGCTTTCGACTCATCCCCTCGCGCCGACAGTTCTCGAACGCCAGCCCGGTCGCGCCTCGCCCTCAGCCAACTGGCTCACGGCAGTCAAGTGTCGGAAATTCGCGCCATGAGCACCGAATGCGCCCGCATGGGTGGCATCAACCTGGCCCAGGGCATCTGCGATACCCCGGTTCCAGCCGTGGTCGAGGAAGCCGCCATCCAGGCCATTCGCGACGGCCACAACATTTACACTCGCCTCGACGGCATCAGCCGCCTGCGCAACGCCATCGCCGCCAAGCAGCTTCGCGACTACAATCTCGACTACAATCCCGAAGGCGAAATCCTGGTCTCCTCGGGCGCCAGTGGCGGGTTCTACGCCACGGCGATGGCCCTGCTGAACCCTGGCGACGAGGTTCTTCTTTTCGAGCCATTTTACGGCTACCACGTATCGACGCTGAAAGCTCTGCGCATCGTTCCGGTCTTTGTTCCCCTCGCCGAAGCCGGTTCCCCCGTCGATTCCGCTTTTGCGCTCGATCTGGCCGCTTTGCGCGCGGCTATCACCCCGCGCACCCGCGCCCTGGTCCTCAATACTCCGGCCAATCCCAGCGGAAAAGTCTTCACCCTCCTCGAGCTTGAAGCCATCGCCGCGGTCGTCCTGGAGCACGATCTCTTCCTCATTACCGATGAGATCTACGAATACTTCGTCTACGACGGCCAGCGGCACATCAGTCCCGCCACGCTGCCGGGAATGAAGGAGCGGACGATCGTTTTATCCGGTTTCTCGAAGACCTTTTCGATCACCGGCTGGCGTCTCGGCTACGTGGCCGCCGATGCCCGCTGGCTGGGCGCGATCGGCGATTTCCACGATCTCATTTACGTCTGCGCCCCCTCGGCGCTGCAGCACGGAGCAGCCGCCGGTCTGGAGCAGCTTCCATCCAGCTTCTACGCCGCACTGGCCGCCGACCATGAATCGAAGCGCGCCCGCATTGTCGCCGCCCTGCGCGATGCGGGCCTCGAACCCAGCGTCCCCGCCGGCGCCTACTACGTGCTGGCCCGAGCTGCCCACCTGCCCGGCAAAACCGCAGCGGAAAAGGCCCGCTATCTGCTCGCCGCAACCGGGGTTGCATCGGTTGCCGGATCGGCGTTCTTCCGGCCTGGCCGCGGCGAAGATTTATTGCGATTCTGCTTCGCCAAAAAAGACCGCGACCTCGATGAAGCCTGCGCGCGCCTGCGCCGGCTGTGAAGCCGGAGACGGACAATTCGCTGGCCAAGCGACAACTGGATTCATTCCTTTCGCAATGTGCCGAAGCGCCATCATGCTCCTTTGGGAGCAGCCTTGCAGCGCTTCCGCTTCTAAAAATTGTTTGGGGCGAGGATGCCGGAGTAATCTGGTAGAACCATGAGTCCTTCCGCACAGCAACCCCAAGTGAGTCTTTCCCAGACCGCCGACTACCGCGAGTCCTATGCCAATAGCGTGCAGGTGCGCGTAACAGTATGGGATTTCCAGCTCGTCTTCGGCACGGCATCGAGCGAGAACCCCGATCAGGTGACCATCCGCAACCACCACGCGGTTTTTCTGAGCCCTCAGCAAGCCAAGGCGCTTTGGAATGTGCTGGGACAGAATCTTGCCCGGTACGAGCAGGCCTTCGGTACGCTGAACCTGGAGCCGCAGAACCAGGCCTTTCCCATGGGGCCGGTTAACTGATCGCGGCGACGGTCTGCGGCCTGGCGGCTGCGACCATCTCACGGATCGAATCGATAACCAGATCGGGTTCGTCGAGATGAATCCAGTGCGCGCTGGCCGGAGCAACCACCTGCTGCACGTTATCTCCGATGCGGCCTAAGAGCTCATCGGTGAGCAGCGTCGATTTTCCCGGCGTCAGCACCAGCACGGGAATTCCGTGGATGGGTTCAGCGCATTGCATTTCCCTGACGGTCTCTGGAATGGCGGCGATGTGGCTGCGCATTCCTTGGTAGTAGTCGGGCCGCGACCAATGAGCTGCGACATTGGGCCAGACTTCCTTCGGCATTTTTCCGACCTCATCGGTGACTCGATCCAGCACGTGGCGGCCGCCATTTCCAGCGGCTCCAGCCAACTGTCCGGCCACGCGCCCCGAACGGCAGAGCAGAGAGGTCACGGCCAGGCGGGCGAGTCCGAATCGCGCAATGGGAATCGCAATCCCGGTGAGTTTCCTTCCGCGATCGAGTTGGGATTGCTTGCTGGGGTCCATGGGCGGCCATTCTTCGCAGCGCATGGGGTCGACCAGCACCGCACTGGCAACCTCCTCCGGATACAAGAGAGCAAAGCGGCGCATCACCAGTCCGCCGAAGGAATGGCCGACGAGAATATAGGGCGGTTTGATGCCCGCGCCGGCGAGCATGGCATGCAGCTCCAGGGCGATGTTGGCTGGTGTGCGCGCGGTTTTACTGCTGCTGCTCCAGCCCAGCCCGCAGCGATCGTAGGAGGCGGTGCCAGTGAAGTTGGCGACCATCTTCTGAATGTGAAACCAGTTAAGATTGGTAGCGGCGATACCGGCTTCAAAGAGGACGGTTGGGCCACCCGATCGATTCGAACCCTTTTCAACCAGGTAGATGCCGGGCCCGCGTCCCAGCTTGATCCAGCGCCCATCCGTGGCAAAGCGCCGCCGATCGCGACGTGCGCCGATGCATTGATAAAGAAATCCTGCGACGATCAAGAGAGCGGCGAAAGAGAGAATCCCAATCAAAATATGCATCAGCGATCCTGGAAACGGATGAGTTTCTCGGGACTGAATTCCGCGAGGCCTAGATTTGCTTTTGCGCTGCCCCGGTCGATGATGAGCAGCGTTGACCCCGCCTGTCCGCGGGTCTTGACTTCCATCTGGCTGGCCGACCAAACGCCGCCGTCATGGCGCAGGCCGAAGGAGGTAAACTCTTTCACTCTACCTGTCGCTTTCACGGTTTTCTCCTGGTAGACGGGAAAGCCGATGCCGCGATCGAGCCAGGTTTGAACCTCGGCGTAGTGAGTCTTATCGGCTGCGCCGGGCGTGCTCTTTATAACGTCGCAATCGCGTGCGCCGTATTTGCTTGCTTCGAGCATACTCTGACCGGGCCAGAAATACTCCGACTCGAAAAAATCCTCATAACTGAATTCGCCGCCCAGAGGGCCGTCGTTCCATTTGTCGAAGGGCAGTATCGCAGCGGCAGCGTCGCCTGGATGAGCAATACGGATCGAATTCCGGCCATCGGGGCGCATCTCGAAGAGAATGTGAGCGCGGGCATCCGGGCCCGTCTTTTGGGGAGCGGCAATCTCGATGAGAATGCGCAGCACGCCAGGGAACCAGCGGGCCTTGATGGCGATTGCATCGCTTGTGCGCGCGCCGTTTTCATCCACGCGGACCAGGTGGCCGGTGGCGCGGTAGTCGGCTGACTGCAGACGCTGGCGCGGGACCGCGAGCACCGCGAGCGCATCGGCTGCGCGCGCGGCGATGGGCAACAGCAACAGCGCGGCCAGCGCCAGGGAGCAGGGCTTCATCGCTCGATCCTTCCATCGCGGATGCGAATGTGGCGGGGCGCGGCGTCGGCAATTTCTCTTTCGTGGGTAACGACGATCAGGGTCATGCCGTGATTTTTCTGGATGCCGATAAGAATCTCCATGATGCGCGCGGAGTTGACGCTGTCCAGATTGCCGGTGGGCTCGTCGGCCAGCAGGATCGAAGGATGATTGGCCAGCGCGCGGGCAATCGCCACGCGTTGCCGCTCTCCGGCTGAAAGCTCGTTGGGATATTGATTGAGGCGGTGCTCAAGACCCAACTCGCAGAGCAGAGCCCGGGCCCGCTGGGCGCGGTCGCGCGCGTTCCGGTTGATTGCCAGCATCGGCACCTGCACGTTTTCAATGGCGCGCAGAGTCGGCAGCAGATAAAAGGCCTGGAAGATGAATCCGACCCGATAGGCTCTGTAGCTGTCGAGATCGATCGCGGATCCCAGCGCCGCGTTCTCAAAGAGGACTTCGCCGCTGGCGGCGGTATCGAGGCCGCCTAACAGATGAAGCAGGGTGGATTTGCCGCTTCCGCTGGCTCCGCTGATGGCCAGGAATTCGCCGGCGGCGATGCAGAGATCGACGCCGCGCAGAGCCTCGATACGCCCTTCGTCGTAGCTCTTGCAAAGGTTGCGCACTTCAAGCTGCGGGTTGGCTGCGTTTGATCGATTAGTCATGCCGCGGCGCCTCGAGCGGTGAGAGATGCGCGCCGCGCCTGGCCCGCCGGCAGTGGACGCAGCCGCGGATGAAAGATCGTGACTTTGCCTTGCAGGCTCGAAAGTTGCTGCAATTGATCGAGGGGCATAATGACCACGCCGGCTTCAAGAGCCGTACCACCATGATAAATGCCGGCCACGGTCAATGATGGGGAATTCACGGTTCTCGAACATTCAAGCGGATTGAAAACCGCCATGCACTTCAGGTGAGCGGGCACACGTACCCTCAAGTTTTCCACATTTGATGCCCGGCTTAATTAATTCAATAACTTAACAAAAAACATAGGGGTAATGGTTTGGGGTTCCGGAGTCAACTTCGCGATTCTGAGATCGCCCCGGCCCGCTGGATTCTCCCGCCTGTAGCTCCATTTGGTCTGATTATGCTCCGGAGAGAGGAAATATTCAGCAATGGAACAAAGGGCAGGGAGTAGGTCATACTTATTCACTCACCCTTGTTCTCTTCGTTGTACGATGGGCAAGTAGATTTTTTGCATTCTGCGGGAGGATCGGAATCGTGACTGCAAACGGAAGTGGAATCCAGAAAGCAATCCTCTCTGGAATGGTGCTGGCGGGGATGATGGTCGCGCCCGGTGCGGTCTTCGGGCAACTGGCTTTTCCCGGCAGCGCCGCCGCCGCGCCCAATCCCCTCACCGATCCCACCGTCAAGCCGGGAAAGATGCTGCTCTTCGATCTCGAGGTCCGCTTTGCCAAAGACGTAGCCGAGAAGGGCGGAGAAGGCTTTGCCGCCTGGTTTGCCGACGATGGCGTGACGCTGGGCAATGGCGCGGCGCCGGTGGTGGGAAAGGCGGCCATCGAAAAATCGACGAACTGGTCGCCCAGGGACTACCAGCTCACATGGACCCCCACGGATGCCGTCATGGGCCCGTCTGGAGATATTGGATACACATGGGGCCGCTTTGAGGGGCGCAGCAAAGACGCCAACGGCAATCCGGTGATCACCACGGGGCGGTATATCACCATCTGGCGCAAACAGGCTGACGGCGTTTGGAAAGTCGTCCTGGATGCCGGCAGCAATGAGCCCGCCGAGGACGCGGGCGACTGCTGCAAGCTTCCCGTTGCCAATTGACGAGTGCGCCAGAAAGGCCGTTGGCCTGGGTAAAGGCATATCGAGTTTTGCAGATTTGGTCTCTGCCTTCGCCCGGATCTCATCGATCGTTAGAGATAGTAAGTTACTAAAGGTAGCCACCAAAGTTGCAGTTCATTTCGCAGGTAATCTCCCCTTTTGTGCCAGAGCCAGCTGCAATTTTTGATTGATACTGAGAGTGGGTCGACTCTGATATGGACGCAGTTAAGGAACAATACTCCGGGAAGCGCCAAAGGCTGCCCACGCAGCCGGAATTCGATCTCTTCGACCCTGGCCCCGACCCGGCGCTCGACGAGTTGACGGAACTGGCCGCGGTATTGAGCGACGCCGACTACGCCTACCTGAGCTCGATGGAACTCAACCGCCTGTGGTTCAAATCCTGCTATGGTTTCAAGTGTTCCGATCAGCCGCGCACCTCTACTGCCTGCCAGTGGATCGTCGAGACGGGCAACTCTTTGCTTCTTCAGAATGCCGCCGAGGATCCGCGATTCTCTCCCTATGGAGTTGTTCTGGAGGGCGCCAAGTCCTGCCTCTCCTATGCCGGTGTGCCGCTCATCACCTCCGACCACCAGATTGTGGGTACCTTGACGGTTCTGGCGCGCGAGCCGAACTGTTTCAGCGAAGAACATATTGCTTTGCTGGAGATCCTGGGCCGCCAGGCAGTCACACGGCTGGAACTCAACGGCCGCATCCGCGCTCAGGAGCAGGCACTGCGAGCGCGCCAGCGGGCCGAACGCGCGCTGGCCATCGAACGTTGCTTTGTGGCCGCAACGCTGGACTCGATTCCAGCTCTGGTCATCGTGCTGGATACAGCCGGACGCATGGTGCGGCTCAACTACGCTTGTGCGCAACTGACCGGGCTCACCATGGCCGAGGCCGTGGGCCGGCTCTTTGTCGACGAAGTGCTCGAAGCCGGTGACCGCAACTGGGCTTCAAAAAAACTGCACGAGGCCGCCTCCGGCCAACTTTCCGGTCCCCATGAAACGGCTTGGCGAATTGCCCCCGGTGTGCCCGCTCCAGACCCGGCTCGATCGGATTCGACTGGTTCGGGTTCAGCCGCTCAAATCCGCCGCGTCAGTTGGACCCTCCGCCCGCTCAAAGGGCCGAATGAAGAAATCCAGTACCTGATCGTAAGCGGTCAGGACGTTACCGATCAGCGTCAGGCCGAGATGGCCCTGCTTTCGAGCGAAGCCCGCTACCGGGAGATGGTCGAAAACAGCCTTGGATTCGTCTTTACCTGCTCGATGGAGGGCCGACTCACTTCGCTGAACGCTTTCACCGCGGAAACACTCGGTTACCGCGTCCAGGATCTGACCGGACGCTTACTCTCCGACGTGCTGGATTCCTCCGGTGCGGCCACCTTCCAGGAATGCCTTCGCACGCTGCTTACCAAGGACGAGTGGCACGGCGCTCTGCCGCTGCGCCGCAGTGACGGCGTATACCGCCGCGTTGACCTTCGCAGCCGCCGCATGGACGTGCCCGGAGGAAGGCCATTCGTGCTCATTCATGGCATTGACGAGACCGAACAGCACGAGGCCGAGAAGGCGCTCCATCTGGCCACGCATCAGCGCGAAATGATCCTGGAATCGGTCGGCGAGGGAATCTATGGCATCGACCTGGAAGGACGCCTCACCTTTATCAACCAGGCCGCGGCCAAAATCCTCGGTTACACTCCCGAGCAGTTGGCTGGGCGCGACGTGCATGAAGTGATTCACCACAGCCATGCCGACGGTTCGACCTACTCCAAGGCCGATAACCCCATCCTCCAGAGCATGCGCCGCCAGGAGACCGTTCGAAAGATAGACGAGGTTTTCTGGCGCCAGGACGGCACCTCGATTCCGGTCGAATACAGCGCCAGCCCGCTCATCGAAAACGGCCGTAACCTGGGCATGGTCATCGCTTTCCAGGACATCTCCGAACGCCGCCGCCTGGAGAAGATGAAAGACGAGTTCATCTCCTCGGTGGGCCACGAACTGCGTACCCCGCTCACTTCACTGCGCGCCTCGCTGGGGCTCATCGCCGCCAGCGCGCTCGACAAACGCCCGGAAAAGCGCGCGCAGATGCTGGAGATGGCCATCGGCAACTGCGACCGGGTGGTGCGACTGGTCAATGACATTCTGGACTTCGACAGCATGAAAAAAGGCAAGCTAACGCTCGATCGCCGGCCGGTGGAGGCCGCCATTCTGCTCCGCCGTGCGGCCGATGTGGCCCATAACGCTGCCAGCCAGGTCCGTATAACCATCCGCATCGACGCCCCGCCAGTCAAAGTTCTGGCCGACGAGGAACGCATTCTCCAGGTGCTCAACGAACTGGTGGCCAACGCCATCAAGTTCTCATCGCCTGAAACTCTCATTTGCCTGAGCGCTCAACCGAACGGTCCGAATTCCAAAGCCTCCAGACCCGATGCTCGTGGCGAGGTTTGTATCATCGTCGAAGACCAGGGCCGCGGCATCGCGCCGGAGAAACTGGAAGGCATCTTCGACCGCTTCCAGCAAGGCGACGCCTCCGACTCTCGCGCCCTGGGCGGCACCGGCCTGGGTTTGGCCCTCTGCCGCAGCATCGTCGAACAGCACGGCGGCCGCATCTGGGCCGAAAGCACCCCGGGCCAGGGCAGCCGCTTCCTCTTCACTTTGCCCGCGCCGCAGAGAATGGCAGATGCGCTTTAGGCTTTTTCGGAAATTGTGTAGACCGGAATTTTGTCGGCATCCCACCCATTCCGCAGAAAAACGCGGAATGGATGGGGCACGGAAGTTTATAGCAAAAGCTATAGCAAAACCAGAATAGCTGTACCCCGAAAGCTATGCTGCCAAGTGGCTTTTTCCTCAAGAAAAAGCCACCCTTGATACTCTGTGCAATGGCGCGTTTATTCTGATTTTGCTCTAAAATGCTTTAATTCGGAGCGTTACTTCTCTCGCGCAACGACGAAATCCGGCACCCAGAGCAGGGCGCGCTTGAATTCGGAGTCGGCGATGGGGACCAGGGCCTGGCGGGATTGCTCGGCATAGCGGTCAGCGACGGCCATGGCGTAAGAGACCGAGCCGTTCCGCGCCAGAATCTCCTGAATCTGCTGGCGGCTCACGTTCTCGAAGCTGCGGTCGTCCAGAACTCTCTGAATGGCCTGCCGGTCGGCGGCGGTGCCGTGGTCGGCGGAGTGGATGACCGCCAGAGTCGCCTTGCCCTCGCGCAGGTCGCTGGCCACGGGCTTGCCCAGAACCGCTTCAGTGGCTGTCAGATCGAGCACGTCGTCGACGATCTGGAACGCCAATCCCACGGTGCGGCCATAGACGGCCAAACTTTCCTCCTCGCCCTCGGTGGCGCCGGCCAGCACCGCGCCGAGTCTCATCGAGACGGCAAAGAGGCAGGCCGTCTTGCGATAGATCAGGTCATAGTACTCGGCTTCAGAGACAGTGCGACCGAGCTTTTGAATCTGCAAGAGCTCACCCTCGACCATCTGCTGAGTGAGGCCGATCAGCAGGTCGAGCACCCGCAGATTCTTCTCTTCGAGAGCGACGCGGAAGGCCTGCATATAAAGCCAGTCGCCGACCAGCACGCATTTTTCGTTGCCCCACGTTGTATTCGCTGAAGGCCGGCCGCGCCTGGTGTCGGCGCCGTCGATGATGTCGTCGTGAACCAGTGTCGCGGTGTGGACCATCTCGACCACCGCGCCCAGGCGAACGGCTCCGGTCCCCGAGTAGCCGAGCGTGTGCGCCGCCAGCAGCAGCAACGAGGGGCGGATGCGCTTGCCGCCGCCTTCGCGCAGGTATTCGGCAATCTCCGTGATGGTGCTGACGCTGGAGGCGGCGTCGCGGCCCAGTTCCTGCTCGATCGCCACGAGGTCGTCCCGCAGCAGATCGAAAACCCCTCTCGCCGTCGCAATCGCTAATGTGCTCAAAGTTCTCCGGTTCCCGTACTTTATCCTGCTGCGTGACCGTGGTTGGCTGCAGATCGGGCCTTTGGAAAGGCTGCCCCACCGCAGGTGGTCAGTTCGTTCGGTAGTTGGTAAACTGCAATTCCACGCCCAGCTCCTTGCCACGCAGCAAAGCGATAATCGATTGCAAGTCGTCGCGGTCCTTGCTCGATATTCTGACGGTATCGCCCTGGATGCTGGCCTGCGCCTTCTTTTTCGAGTCCTTGACCAGGCGCACAATCTCTTTGGCCTTTTCGATGGGAATGCCCTGCTGCAAGCTGATTTTCTGGCGCACACTCTGGCCGGCGGCAGGTTCCACCTTGCCATAGGTCAGATTCTTCAGCGAGACGCCGCGCTTGACCAGCTTCTGGCCTAAAATCTCCTTGACCGCCTCCAGCTTGTACTCGCCAGCCGAGGCCAACTGAATTTCCTTGTCGCCTTCCACCAGTGTAATCTCCGAGTGGGAATCCTTCAGATCGAAGCGCTGGCGAATCTCCTTGAGTGCCTGGTCAATGGCGTTGCGAACCTCCTGGATCTCCACTTTGCTGACGATATCGAACGAATTGTCCTGTGCCATAGCTTCTCTTTCCTTAATCTGCCGGCCGCAGATCGCCTGCCTCATTTGCCGTCCGGTTCCGCAGGTGGACCACTATCAGTTTCCCACGTCCGCCCCAAGGCGAAACAGCCGAATGAAATTTTTCGTGGTTTCGGAGGCGATTTTTTGCTCTTCCACGCCCAGCGCCTCCGCCAAAACCAGAGCCGTCCGCAAGACCCAGGCCGGTTCGTTGCGCTTGCCGCGATTAGGGACGGGAGGCAGCCAGGGAGCGTCGGTCTCGACCAGCAGCCCGTCCAGGGGCAGACGGGCTGCCACATCCCTCAGCGGTTGAGCCTTGGGGTAGGTCAGATTCCCGGCGAACGAGATCAGAAAACCCAAATCGAGCGAGCGGCTGGCCTGTTCGTAGCTGCCGCTGAAGCAGTGCATGATGCCGCCCAGCCCGGTGGGTTGCCAGTGGGCCTCCAAGATCGAAAAAAGATCATTCCAGGCATCCGTTGCTCCGTTTTTCGGCCGGCAATGGATGAGGATAGGCCGCTTGCGCGCGGCGGCGATTTCGAGCTGACGAACGAGGCCGTCGCGCTGCACCGCGTGCGCCGCGCCCTCGTGATAGTAGTCCAGACCGATCTCGCCGCAGGCGATCACCTCTGGCTCGTCCAGCAAGCCGTCCAGCTTGGCGAGAATTTTATCGTCGATTTCGGGCGTGTTGTGTGGATAGACGCCGGCGCTGGCGTAGAGCTTGGGAGTATTGGGCTGTCCATTGAACTCACGGCAGACCGCGAGCGCCCCGTCCATTCCTTTCGCCTGTTCGCCGATGCCGATGGCCAGCACCGTGCCCACGCCCGCCTCCCAGGCGCGATGCAGCATCGCCTCGCGGTCGCCTGCATAGCGTTCGCTGTCAAGATGGGCGTGGGAATCGATCAGCATGTGGGCCTCAAAAAATAAGAAAGATCAATTTGGCGCAACCGCCAGCGGATTGATCACGAGCAGTCCCAGGTGCTGCTTGAAGTGGTCAAAGTCGCTGTCGTGGTGCAGTAGTTCGTATCCTTCCTCAATGCAAAAAGTGGCGACGATCGTGTCAACCGTGTTGCGGATCGTGACGCCAAGTTCGCGCAGTCTTCGGTAATTCCGCGCCGAAGCGATGGCCAGCGCGGCGCTGCCGGTTTCGAAGAGGACGAACCGGTATAATGCTTCCACCGTCTCCGCGAACCGCTTGTCGCTGCGAATGCCATGCAGCACTTCACTCAGAATCAGACTTGTGATTCCAAACGGTTGAGAGCCTAAGCGCAAACTCAGCCATTCGGTATGCGCGTTTCGCCGTCCGGCTAAATAGTCGATCAGCACAGAAGAATCGACGATGACCATGGCTTAACGCAGTTCTCCGGGAATGGCTGGCTGATGCTCAGACGCTGGCAAATGCTCACTTGCGGGCTTTGCATCCTGCTCCGCCCGCCGCCGTTTCTCCAGGATCTCCTCGTCGGAAGCGAGCCAGTCGTCGTCATGGCCCCGCCAGACGACTTTGCCGAACAGTCCCCGAATTTTTGCCTGCTCCTTGAGCTGCACCATCTGCCGCAGGCTCGCCTCAACAACAGCTCGCTTGGTCGTCGCCCCACTGGCCTTCATCGCCTGCTTCATCAACTTGTCGTCAATCTCGATATTGGTTCGCATGGCCGCGCCTCCCGATGTGTAAAGATAGCACGATTTATGTGTATGGAGCTACAGGGGTCAGGGGTCAGGGATCAGGGATCAGAAAAACACGCAGGTTGAGGTTCTTGAAATCCCAGGTCTCAAAATCGAGACCTGGGGCACCCGGGAACCATGAACCCCAAGCGAGCGAGCAGCGAGCCGCTGGCCGCACCGCAGGTGACTATTTCAGCCGCGCGCCCAGCGGAACCTCTTCCAGGAATCCGGCCAGCACTGGCGCGCCGTCTTCCAAGGATGCGGCCAGCAGCATTCCATTCGATTCCAGGCCGCGCATCTTGCGCGGAGCTAGGTTGGCGACGATCACGATCTTGCGGCCGATGAGCTTTTCCGGTTCGTAGTACTGCGCGATTCCGGCCAGAATCTGGCGCTTCTCGTAGCCTAGATCGACTTCGAGGCGCAGCAGTTTGTCGGCCTTGGGCACGCGCTCGGCGACCAGAATTTGCGCCACGCGCAGATCGACCTTGATGAAGTCGTCGATGGTGATCTGCTGCGACCCCTGCGGTGGGGCCAACTCGGCCACCTGCGGTGGGGCCAACTCGGCCACCTGCGGTGGGGCCAACTCGGCAACCTGCGGTGGGGCCAACTCCGACCCCTGCGCCACCTGCGGTGGGGCCAACTCCGCTGTCGCGGCTACGGCCGGCGCATTGGCAGCCAAGGCCACTGTTTCATAGGCCTGGGCTTCAGCCGCGGCATCCACGCCAACAGAATCAACTGGGGCCTCTACCCAAGCCTCTTGCTTTTCAGCGATCTTTTTCACAATTGCTCCTTTTCCCGCAGTTGTTGCCGCCGAAGCCGAGGTTTTTGCCTCGGGTTTTGCATTGACCGCACCGGCGGTGGCGGCGAAGCCGCGGTCACCTCCACCGGAGGTGGCGCCGCTGGAGGCGGTTTCAATGACGCTGCGGCTGTCTTGATCTTCGATATTTTGCATGCGTTCGACGGCGTCCTTTTCCGCGCGGGGAAAGAGGGGGGCGGGTTCCGCGAATCGGGTTCCTGCCTTCAGGCCGCCCCATGAAAGTTCTGCTAGAAATGAGTTCTTTGCCGCGTCGGCGATCTCGCCTTGGCCGAACTGCCGCCAGACCTTGGCCGCCGAGTCGGGCAGGATGGGGTAGACGAGAGCGGTGATGATGCGAATGGCTTCAGCGGCTGTAGCCAGCACCCGGGCCTGCAGCGCGACGTGCTCAGCCTCGGGCCGGTCGGCGGGCCGCTTCCAGGGCGCACTGGCAGTCAGATATCCGTCGGTCTCCGCGACCAAAGCCCACAGGGTCTTCAGAGCTTCGGAGAAGTTCAGATCGTCAAATGCCGGGCCGAAGGCCGCAATCGTGCGAACCGCGCTCTCGCGCAGGGCCGCTTCGGCAGCGGTCTCGGCGCCGGCTTCGGGCAAGATGCCGCCGAAGTACTTGTGCACCATATTGACTACGCGGCTGACCAGGTTGCCGTAGCCGTTGGCTAGATCGCTGTTGTAGCGCTGGACTAAGGCATCGAAGGAAAAATTGCCATCTTGGCCAAAGGGAATCTCCCTCAGCAGGAAGTACCTCAGCGCGTCGGCGCCCAGAATCTCCTGCACCGTCTCCGCGCGGACGATATTGCCCTTCGATTTGGACATTTTGCCCTGATCGAAGAGCAGCCAGCCATTGGCTTTGACCGAGCGCGGCAGAGGAATGCCCGCGGCCATCAGAAAGGCCGGCCAATAGACGCAGTGGAAGCGGCTGATCTCCTTGCCGATCAGGTGCAGGTCGGCGGGCCAGAATTTTTTGAATTTTTCCTGGTCTATGAAGTCGTCGGAGCCGTAGCCGAGCGCAGTCATGTAGTTGGCCAAGGCATCGAGCCAGACGTAGATGACGTGCTTCTCGTCGCCCGGTACGGGGATGCCCCAGGAAAAACTGGTGCGGCTGACGGAGAGATCCTTGAGGCCTCCGCGGACAAACGAAATGACCTCGCGGCGCGTAGACTCGGGGCCCATGAAGCCGGGATTGGCCTCGTAGAACTCCAGCAGTTTTCGCTCGAAGGCCGAGAGCTTGAAGAAATAATTCTCTTCGCTGACGGTCTCCGTGATGCGGCCGCAATCGGGGCAGACGGTTCCCGGAGGGCCGTCCACATACAATTCATCGCTCACGCAGTACTGGCCGGTATAGGAGCCTTTGTAGATGAATCCGCGGTCGCGCAGCGTGGCGAAGAGATGCTGCGTGCCGCGTTTGTGGCGCTCCTCGGTGGTGCGGATGAAGTCATCGTAGCTCAGCCCCAGCCGGTCCCACAGCCCGCGAAACTCTCCGGAGAGGGCAGTGGCGAACTCGAACGGCGTGCGGCCGGCCTGATCGGCCGAGCGCTCGATCTTCTGTCCGTGCTCGTCGGTGCCGGTGAGGAACCAGGTCTCGATGCCCAGCGCCCGCTTCTTTCTGGCAATGGCATCGCAGACAATCGTCGTGTAGGCATGGCCCAGGTGCGGCCGCGCATTCACGTAGTAGATGGGCGTGGTCAGGTAATAACGGGCTGGAGTAGGAGCGGGATTGGTCATAGGTTGGCCGATGCCTTGCATCCGGCCCTGACGGCAGGCTGAATACGAGAGGCAATCTACTCACCATCTTACGGCATTTTCACTCGCCGCCCTGCGGGCCGAAAAGGCTGGGTGCCCCAGGTCTCGATTCTGAGACTTGGGAAACCATGAACCCCAATCGGTATCCGCTCACCTCCGCAAACACGGACGCAGGCGCGATTCTGTTAGAATCACCTTGAAAATCAAGGATTTTCGAGGAATTGCCAACGTGTATTTGGAATTGCAGAAGCGGCTCAGCGCCCATCTTCGCAGCGTATTGGCGGCGAAATACGATCTCCAGCTTGAAAGCATCCCGATGGAGATTCCGCCCAATCTCGAATTTGGCGAGCTCTCCACGCCGATCGCCTTCGAGCTGGCGCGCAAGCTGCGCAAGGCCCCCAAGATGATTGCGGCGGAGATCGTGGCCGCGCTGGGCCCGCTCCCAGGTTTTGCTTCCTTCGAGGTTGCCGGAGCCGGTTATATCAATGCCCGGTTGGACCGCGCTGCCGGCGTGCGCGTGACTGCGGCTGGAGTCTCCCAGGTCCCAGAAGCGGGACCTGGGGCACCCATGGTTCATAGTCTCGTCGAGCACACCAGCATCAATCCCAACAAGGCCGCGCACATCGGCCACCTGCGCAACGCCATTCTGGGCGATACCTTTGTCCGCTTGCTGAGGGCCGCAGGGCAAAAAGTCGACGTGCAGAACTACATCGACAATACCGGCGTGCAGGTAGCCGATGTGGTGGTGGGTTTTCTGCATCTGCTGGGTAAGTCGGCTGCCGAAGTGCGCCTTCTGCTTGAAGAACTCAAGAGCAGGAGCGAGCGCATCGATTTTTTCTGCTGGGACCTCTATGCCCGCACCTCGCAATGGTATGAGCAAGGCACGGAAGAAGAGAAGGCCGCGCGCAAGCGGCTGCGCTACGCAACCTTGCATGAGATCGAGCGCGGCGCCAACGAGACGGCGGAAATCGCCGAACTGATCTCGACCGCGGTGCTCAGGCGGCATCTCGAAACCATGCTGCGGCTGGGCATCGAGTACGATTTTCTACCCCGCGAAAGCGAGATTCTGCACCTCAAATTCTGGGAGTTGGCCTTCGAGCAGTTGAAACAAACTGGCGTTCTTTACTTCGAGACCGAGGGCAAGAACAAAGGCTGCTGGGTGATGACCCGCCCCGGCTCCTCCGCTCAAGAGATCCAGAGCGAGGACGGCCCGAAGGGCACCGACGAAGACGCAAAGGTCATCGTCCGCTCCAATGGCACGGTGACTTACGTGGGCAAGGATATTGCCTATCACTTATGGAAGTTCGGCCTGCTGGGCAAAGACTTCGGCTACAAGCCGTTCTTCACTTATCCGAATCACGAATGCTGGATTTCGGCGGAAACGGGTGAGGAGCCCCATCCGCACTTTGGCGGGGCGCAGGCCATTTATAACGTGATCGACTCGCGGCAGAGCGACCCGCAGGCCAATGTGATTCAGGCCCTGCGCGGTATGGGTCACGTCGATCAGGCCAATCGCTATACGCACTTCGGCTACGAGATGGTCGCGCTCACCCCGCGCTGCGCCGTCGAGCTGGGCTACAGCGTTTCCGACGAAGATTTAGGCCGCCCCTATATCGAAGTCAGCGGGCGCAAGGGCTTCGGCGTCAAGGCCGACGATCTGATCGATAAGCTGATTGCCGCCACGCGGGCCGAGGTGAATGCGCGCCAGACTGGGCACGATGAAGCGGAACGGCAGCGAATTGCCGGTCAGATTGCCATCGGCGCACTGCGCTACTTCATGCTCAAGTTCACGCGCAACTCGGTGATCGCCTTCGACTTCAAGGATGCGTTGAGCTTCGAGGGCGAGACCGGACCTTACATTCAGTACGCCGTGGTGCGGGCGCGCAATATCTTCCGCAAAGCGGGGATAGCGCCGGATGCGGTGCTGGCGGAGTTTGTAAGTCAGCAGGTCAGCGAGTCAGCGAGTCAGCAAGTCGGCGGGCTGGCGGCGTTCCTGGCCGAGGCGGAAGATATCTGGGCGCTGTGGCTGCGCGCCGGCCGGCGCTCACTGGTGCTGGAGCAGTGCATCGCTGCGTCGGAGCCAGCCTATCTCGCCAAGCACGCCTTCCAGTTGGCGCAGGAGTTCAATAACTTCTATCACAAGCACCACATCCTCAACGAAGAAGACCCGGCGCGCAAGACTTTCTTGCTGGCTACGGCCGCGGTTGCTCTTCGCGAGTTGATCGAAGCGCTTAGCTGGCTGGGCATCGAGAGCCCGGAGGCGATGTAGGTTTCATTGAGCTCTTGCGCTGTTCACGATGCATGACAAAATCAGCAAGTTAGGCCCGCTTCGCGGGGAAAGCAAGTTAGCAAGTTAGCACCGGCCCGTTCTTGCAGCACTAAGACAGCGCGCCGCTCTAAGCCGTGGCGCGCTGCAGATGACGATCGCCGAGGCGCACGCTAATGACCTTGGAGACGCCGGGCTCCTGCATGGTCACGCCGTAGATCATATCGGCGGCTTGCATCATGCGCTTGGAGTGAGTCACCAGCAGGAACTGCGTCTCACAGCTGAGCGAGTGCAGCAGATCGGCAAGACGGCCGACGTTGGTTTCGTCGAGCGCCGCGTCCACTTCGTCGAGTACACAGAAGGGGCTGGGCCGGAACTGGAAGATAGCCACCAGCAGGGCCAGCGCCGTCAGCGCCTTTTCTCCGCCCGAGAGCAGCAGCACGTTTTGCAGTTTCTTTCCGGGCGGCGAGGCCACGATATCGAGGCCGCTCTCGGCCTGGTTTTCCTGGTCGGTGACGCGCAGGAAGGCCTGCCCGCCCTGGAAGAGCCCGGTGAAGACCTGGGCGAAGTTCTCGTTGATCCGGGCCAGAGCCTCGTCGAACTTGGTGCGCGAAATAATATCGATTTCCTTGATCGTGTCTTGCGTGTTGGCGATCGACTCGATCAGGTCTTTGCGCTGCGTATCGAGGAAGCTGTGGCGCGCGGCCGTCTCCTTGTACTCCTCAAGAGCCATCATGTTGACCGGGCCCATCTGCTCAAGGCGCTGGCGGAGCGCCAGGCAGATCTCCTCTTCAGCGGCCAGGGCTTCCTCGGCCAAGTGCGCGATCTGAGCATCGGCGCGCAGAACGGCAGCTTCAGCGTTCACCTCGGTCAGGCAGCTTGCTTCCACGTGCTCCAGGTCGGAGCGGAGCTTGGCCACTTCACTGGATCGGCTGGCGCGCTCCTCGCGCAACTGATCGAGCGCCGCGCGGCCGGTCTTCAACTGCGTCTCCATCGAAGCGAGTTGCTGGCGCAGGGCCTGCGCCTGACTGGCCAGCGACTGCGCGAGAGCCAGGGCCTCGGCGCGGGCGGCTGCCAACTGCTGCTCGCGCAGGGCCAACTCGGCACTCTCGCGGGTGCGCTGATCGCGCTCGGCAGAGGCTGCGGTCCGCTGCTGTTCGATGGATTGAACGCGGCGTTCCAGATCGGCATGAAGCCGGTCGATGCGCTGGAAGGAGGCCTCGGCGCCCCGTCGCCGCTCCTCCAGGCCGGCCAGCTCCGCAGTCACCTGCGCAGCCTCCTGCTGCAAGCCCTCGCGCTTCTGGCGGAGCAGGGCCAATTGAGCCTGCCGTTCATCGAGAGCCGCCTCGGCGGTCGAGTGCTCGGCCTCCATGCGCTGCATCTCCTCGCGCTTTTGATCGATGGTGATGCGCTTGGCCTCGCGTGCGTCGCGATTGCGAGCGGCCTGCGCCGTCCACTCATCGAGCCGCCGCTGGACGCGCTGGTTCTCGGCATCCATATGCTTGAGCGCCGCGCCCTGATTGGCGCTGTCGCTCTCGGCGTGGCGCCGCTGCTCGCTTTCTGCTTCCAGTTGCGCGGTCAGCTCTTCGATGGCGCGAGTCAGCGCCGCCGCTTCACTTTCCGACTGCGCCAGGCTGGTCTCCAGTTTGGCCAGACGGCTGTCGGCCTCGCGCAGTTCGCGCTTGAGCGCCAGTGGACCTTCGCTGGCCGGCTTGCCTCCAGTCGCCGTCCCGTTGTGGAAGCATTCGCCCTCCGGCGTCAGGAAAAAGGCGTAGGTGTGCTGGGCGGCCAGCCGCAGCGCCTCGTCTGAGTCCTCGACCAGATATCCATGCCCCAGCTTGGGCAGAATCGACTCGAGCGAACGCCCAAAGCCATTCAGCACTCGAATCGAATCCTTGAGCGGGGTCACGCCAGCGCCGCCGATCGGGTCTGCGCCCTCCTCAAAAAGGTCGGCTTGCTCCGCCGGGTGAATGAGGAAAGTGGCTCTGCCATCCACGCCGGACTTGAGCAGCCGGACGCCCTGCTCGGCAGCCACCCAGCTCTCGACCACCACGTAATTCAGCTCCTCGCGCAGAAACTCATCCACCACGCCTTCGTGCGCGCCGCTCACCTCGAGAAAGTCCGCCAGTGTGCCGATGGGAGCGATTCCCGCGCCCAGCGCGCCAGGCTTCAGCAGCCGCCTAACGGTATCGGTCGAATAGCCGTGGTTGCGAATCAGCGCTTCGAGCGAGTTGCGCCGCCCGGCCACGGTAGCCTGCTCGCTGCGCAACTGGTTTGCGCGCGCGCGCAGTGCGTTCTCCTCCGCGCGGCGCGCTTGCAAGGACTCGCGCAGTGCCGCAATCTCGCTCTCCAACCGCTGCAGCGCCTCGGCCGCCGACTCGTAGCGCTCTCTGGCCTGCCCGCTCTGCGCGCCCAGATTTTCAAGCTCGTTGCGCGCCTGGCCCATCTCGGCTTCAAGCCGCTGGGCCTCGCGTTCCAGGGTTGCCAGACTCTCTTCGCCCTGGGCCGTGTAGTTGCGTGCGTTGGCGGCCATGGTCAGCAGATGCATGGCGTGGCGGCGGCTGTTTTCCAGCTCCCGCTCGGCAGTGAAAACCTCTTCGGCCGCCGTGCGCGCCTCCTGCTGGCGTGCTTCCACCTTCTGTCGAAAGGCCTTGGCCTCGCCAGCCGCCGTTTCCAGAAAGCTGTGCTGCTGGGTCCGCTCTTCACCGATCGAAGCCAATTGCGTCCGCGTAGCCGCCAGTTCTGTGGCCGCGGCGACGATCCGCATCTCCAGCTCGCCGACGCGCTCGGTATTGGCGCGTTCCCTGGCTGCCGCCCGCTCCAGTTCGACCGCCGCCGTGTTGGCCCGGTTCTGTGCCTCCTGGCCTTCGCGGTCCAGTTCGTAGCCACGCTCGGTGAGCGTGTGCTGACTGCCCTCCAACGCCTCAATCTCCGCCGCTGCGCTGTTGATCTTTCCGGTGAATGAGGCGATCTCCCGGTCAAGTCTGGCCTGGGTTGCATCCATCTGCGCCATGCGGCTGGCCAGCACCACGCGCAGCCGCCCGCGCAGCTCGTCGCGCGCCGCGGCAAACCTTTCGGCCTTGGCCGCCTGCCGTTTGAGGCTGTTCATCTGCCGCGTAATTTCTTCAAAAATATCGTCCACGCGGGCCAGGTTCTGCTTGGCGCTTTCCAGACGCAACTCGGCCAGCCGCTTCTTGGTCTTGAAGCGCGTAATCCCCGCAGCTTCCTCAATGATGGCCCGCCGGTCGTGCGGCTTAGAGCTGAGCAGTTGCCCGATCTGTTCCTGCCCAATAATGGCGTAACTGTCTGGCCCCAGCCCTGTTCCCATGAAAATATCCTGGATATCGCGGAGCCGGCACAGCTTGCCGTTCAGCAGGTACTCGCTTTCGCCGGTGCGAAAGAGCCGCCGGGTAATCACGATCTCGCCCTTCTGCGGCGTCCGCTGAAACTTGCGGCGGCGAATTTTGAGCACCACCGCCTGCGGCCCCTCACCGGTGGCCACGAGCTGTGGCAGTTCCGGTATCTCCTCGTCGATCGCCTGGCCGGGCTGCTCGGCGGCGATAATCTCCTCGGCCTCGCTGGCGCGCTGCCGGCGCACCTCATCCTCATCCCAGTCGGAGGGACCATCGTGGTCCACCACCACCTCCGGCTCCACGGGCACCGGTCCTTCGTAAGCCTCGGGATCGACCAGGGTCAGCGTCACTTCGGCCATCCCCAAGGCCTTGCGCTCCCTGGTTCCGGCAAAGATCACATCCTGCATGTGCGTGCCGCGCAAGGTTTTAGCGCTCTGCTCGCCCAGCACCCAGCTCATCCCGTCCAGGATGTTCGACTTGCCACATCCATTCGGCCCCACCACGACGGCGATGCCTGTTCCCGGCACGGTCAACTCCGTGCGGTCGCAAAAACTTTTAAAGCCCAGGATGTGGATCTTCTTTAATTTCAGCATGTTGATTCCGAGTTCATGGAGCTGTGCGCGTGCGTTGAAGGATGCGGCCACTCTCTTCGGCAGCCACGGCGGCGGTAGTAAAAATTGCCTTCCGATTACCGACTTTAAGGAGCGCGGAGGGCAGAGTCAACGACGGAAAACAGGGTTTTTGTGGATAAGGGAGGCCGGAATTCCCCTTCTTGGAGAATCCTCTTCAAACGGTGCTGGATGGGGATTTTTTGAAGAGTTTCACCGCCTTTTTGCACAGCCCGTGGTCCCTGCGAGGGCTATCTTTACGCCAGGAAGCGCGAAGCACAAATAATCGGAAGGGCTGGATTTTTACGGGCTCAGTTGAGAAACTGGAATGCACGCGAAGATTTCAAGGCACGCAAGGCCAACGAGCGGGAGGCGTGGCAATGCAGAAATACTTTCTGATCGCGTTCGGCGGCGCGCTCGGTTCCGTGGCCCGGTACTGGGTTGGCTCGACGATTGCCAACCGCATGGGCGTGAAGTTTCCCTATGGCACCTTCGTCATCAATCTCACGGCCTGCGCGATCATCGGCTTCGCGCTCACCTTCCTGGGCCGGAGGGCGGACTTGAATTCCGCCTGGAGGTTCCTGGTTCCGGTCGGCTTTATCGGCGCCTACAGCACCTTTTCCACCTATGAGTGGGAGACGCTTTCCACGCTTCGAAGCGGCGCTTTTTTTCTCGCCGCTCTCTATGCGATCGGCAGTCTCATCGTCGGGCTGGCGGCCGTGTGGGGCGGCTCCCTGCTTGCGGAGATGCTCTGATAAGAACGCAAAATCAACCTATTCTCGATCGATCGCTTCGGCAGTTGCCCGGGGGAGGAAATATGTTGAATGCTGGAAAAGCCGTGAAGGTTTCCATTTATTTAAGCGAGGGATCGAAGCATCATGGAATCCCAATTTACGCAAGCATTCTCGACTTCCTTTTTTATCGGGGCGTCTCCGGCGCAACGGTTCTGAAGGGAATCGCCGGCTTTGGCGCCGATCACCACATGCATTCCGCCAGCTTTGTCGAGATTTCCGACAGCTTGCCGGTGAAGATCGAGTTCCTTGAATCGCGGGAAAAGGTCGACGAGATCCTGGGGAAACTCGAGGAACTGGCCGGAACGGGAATGATCGAGCTTCAGGAAACGACCGTGGCCAAGCCCTCCCAGCTCTCGAAGCCAAGCAAATCAATCCCTGCCGCGCACGTGAAGATCGAGGGAAAAGCCAAGATGATGCGAATCTATATCGGCGAATCGGATCGCTGGAAGGACAAGCCTCTTCACACCGCGCTGGTCGAGGCCATGCGGGCCAACGACATTGCCGGCGTCACGGTCTATCGCGGCATCCTCGGTTATGGCTCGCACCGGCAGATTCACAAAGGCAAAGCACTCGACCTTTCCCACGATTCCTCGATCATGCTCTCGGTCATCGATACGGAAGAGAAGCTCCAGTCCTTTCTACCGCTGGTTGGCCAAATGGTCGAGGAGGGCCTGGTCGTCCTGTCGGAGGTAGATATCATCAAGTACTCTCACCGTGCATTGGAAGCCGGCCAAGAGAATTTACCAAAGCGGTAAAAACGCTTTGCAGTGAACGGAGGGTTCGCCATGAAAGAGCAATTTCAAGCGCGCATGTTGCGCGTGCATTTCGGCGAGGACGACAAATGGCAGGGCAAACCGCTGCATGAAGCGATCGTCGCCAAGTGCGTGGAACTGGGGATGGCCGGCGCCATTGTGTATCGGGGCATCGAAGGTTACGGGGCAAGCACCAGAATTCATCGCGCGAGCCATTGGGCGTTTTCCAAAGACGCGCCCATCATGCTCAGCATCATCGATACAGAGGATCAAATCGGCAAGCTGATTCCCCATCTCGATGCCATGGTCGAAGAAGGCCTGATTGCGATCTCCAGCGTCGAGGTCATTCGGTATTCGCGGGACGCGGCCGCGGCTTCTGAGAGTTCCTAAACCAGTGTTCTGGAAAGAAACAAGCGTGGACCAGGAGGTCCACGCCACAGCCGGCCGGGAGGCCGGCGCTACAGTTTCATGTCCCGTGCTCCGGTGAAAGACTAGAGCCTGCCTTGAGCGCAGCCCAAGCTGCATCCTTGCACAACGAAGACCGGAGGGGCCGGTTGGGTGAGCGCCGCGGCCAGGAACTTGCCGGCGTGGAGTTGAAGAGAGAGTTTGACCGTATGAAGAAAGGCTGGGATTGGGATGAGGCGACGGGTGGTGCGGATCATTTTGGCGATGGTCGCGGGTTTTGTCGCCCTGTATGGCGGCGATTGGGCGCTCTTCAAGCTGCGCGGCTCGCCGCAGTCCAAAGTGACCGTCAATCGGTTCGTGACGATTCCTCTGAAGGGCAACAAGCAGGAGTTCGACTATCTTGGTTCGATGGAGGTGCAGTGCTCGGAATCGCTGTTTTCGCAGGCGGGAGAAAACCCCTGCTGGCAACTGCGGCGAAACCCCAACCAGGGGGCAACGCTCTAGGAAGAAACATGCGTGGACCAGGAGGTCCACGCTACAGCCGGCCGGGAGGCCGGCGCTACAGTTTCATGTCCCGCAGGTCGGCAACTGCGGTGGGAACTAAAATGCTACAACCGGGAAGAGGAGCAGATTGGCCGATAGATGACCGATAAATAGTGATCCAGGTCACTTTGCAAATACGCAAATGCGGCTAGCATCGGAAGTATCTCCCACGCCTTTCCGAGGAACGATGTACAGCCGCACGCAGAACGACAATGGCACCTATAATACCCGCTGCCTGCACTGCTTTATGACAGTTGCTTCCGCGGTGGAGCGATGCGCGGAGTTGGATCAGATCGAACTCCGGCACCTTTGTCCGGAAAAGGTTCTGGCAGAACTGGGGGAGCAGGAAAGATCGGCTGCCTCCAGGGCCGCGCAGAACTAGGGAACCTCTGAGGAAGCCCTGCACAAGTTCATGTTTTGAAAGGGCGCGACTCAATGTCGTGCCGGAAAAAGAAACAAAAGTTGGGTAATTCCGCAAACCATTGATTCCACAAATAAAACTCAGTGATTGAGAAAATTGTGCAGGGGCTAAAGAGACTGCGGAAAAACTAGAGCGTTCGGGTGAAATTGGCGAAAAGCGCACCTCCGGGGCTAAAGCCCGCGTTGATTTTGCTGACTTTATGCGGGGATTAAAACCCCGCCTCCCTCCGGGGATTCACTTCAGTCGGCGACCATCGACTCGCCAGGGATGATAGGGCGGGTTCTGTACAGCAGTCCGCGACTGGCGGCCAGCCCCATGGCGACGAGCGCGGCGGCAAAGAGGCCGAACTTGAGCAGGCTTGCCGCTTGTGTTTGGGGCAGAATCCTCCACAGCGCAAGCAGCAGCGTCTGGGCGACGGTGACCGCCCAGACCGAGCCATAGAAGTAGCGGCGCTCGGAGCCTTCGCCCCTGGTCGACGAGCCTACGCGCGGTAATCGGCCAATGGCGCCCAGCAGCAGAATCGCGGCGCAAAGGGGCGGATAAGCGTAATGGTAGATCTGGCTCATATACCAGACGCCGGTTGCGGCGGCGATCGCGAGGGCGGCCAGATTGAGCAGCGCAAAGCTGAGAACCGCGTTCCAGGCGAAGGTATAACATACCCGGCGATAGAAGGGGTTCGGCCGGTCCTCATCGAAGCGCAGAATATAGGGTCGGGGTTCGGCGCCGGGCAATTTGCCGCGCAGGCCAGCCACGGCGGTTCCGGCCAGCACGGCCACCAGCCAGAGCAGATTGCCCCGCCTAAAGCCGTGCGCAAACAGCGAGAAGGTCAGAGGGCCGGGAGCAAGAAAAAAGACCCAGATCCAAATGGGCCAGTGCGCCAGCCGGTAGAGGCGCGTATTGCGCTCGCGCAACTTGCGCTCCTGAGCAAATTCCACTTTGCCGCTGTATTGCATAGCGTGAGTCTAGCCGAACAGCCGTAAAAGAGGCAATCGGCGGAGCGGTGAAGCCCGCAACCTGCTTTGAATAGAGAGGATTGAGGGCGTATCTCACCCTGGCCGCAAGGTTTCGAAATGCCGGCACCCTTCGGCATACCGCGCTTCGATGCGGATGGATTCAAGGACGCCAAAGACAAGTAGCGGCTTGCTTCCCGCGCTTAGAGTTTTTTCGGAAATTGTGTAGACCGGAATTTTGTCGGTATCCCACCCATTCCGCAGAAGAACGCGGAATGGATGGGGCACCGAAGTCTATAGCAAAAACTAAAATGCTCTGAAACAAATGCGTCGCAAGGATGGTTCGCCCGGAGTTGTGAAAGTTCCAGCCCTTACCGATGGAGAAGGTCAATGGGCCGGGTGAAGTCGGTGATGCGAATGTGCTGGGCGAGCAAGGGGTGCTGGCGCTGGAGCGTCAGATACATCTGCCATGCGACGCGGCGGTAGCTGAAGTGGCCGGCGGGTGCGCTGCGCAGTTCGGTGATGTATTGCGCCTCGGCAAAGTCCATTTTGAACAAAGCTCGGATGCGCGTGGCCAAAGGGAGCAAGTAGAGAGCCGATTGGGCGGCCTCTGGCGCAGGACTTGAGGCGATCCGGGCGCTGGCGGCATGGGCAGCGTCGAGGGCGGACTGGAACTCTGCCTGAACGCCGGATTCGGCCAGGATTTCAACGTCGGGACCGAGGTCGCCGCAGGTGGGGATCTCGCAGCCGTGCCGCGCGGTGAAGGGTTGAACGATCTGAGTGGCGCGGCGATGGCGGTGCAGGTCGCGGAAGCCGCCGATATCCATAAGGATATCGAAGCGGAGATCGGCCCCGGCCTGGAAGGCGCGCAGCGC
>Ga0182030_10005690_pt1 | contig 26393 bp, 19 predicted proteins | sample 812S3MmetaG_FD_121299 | JGI IMG/M metagenome (GOLD analysis project Ga0182030, IMG submission 121299) | Permafrost microbial communities from Stordalen Mire, Sweden - 812S3M metaG (Illumina Assembly) | ecosystem: Environmental > Terrestrial > Soil > Wetlands > Permafrost | place: Sweden...
CGTTCACGGACCAGGGCGTGGCTTCCTTCTCGTAGACGCCGAGCAAGACGCCTTTGCCTTCCTGGCGCATGTAGATCTCGCCGTCCAGGTCGAGCACCAGCGGCATCTCGCGCTCGGCCGCCAGGATCTCGGGCAGGGGCTCCGTCAGCAGATAATGATGCTCCATCGCGACAACGGGCAGGTCCACGCCGGCCATGAGCCCGACCTCGCGGGCCCAGAGACCACCGGCATTGATGACGTGATCCGCAACGATGCCTCCTTTGTCGGTGACCACGCTCCACGACCCGTCGGGGCGGGGTTCAAGCGCTTCCACCTTGGTGTGCCGGTAAATCTCGGCGCCGTTCAGGCGCGCGGCCTTGGCGAAGGCGTGAGTGGCGCCGTAAGGATCGAGATGACCCTCCATGGGATCGTGCAGTGCCCCCAGCACGCCGCTGACGTCCATCAAGGGACAAAGCTCGCGGATTTGCGCAGGTCCGACCAGATGGGTGTCGAGCCCGAGCACCCGGTGGCGGGCGTGATCGGCACGCAGCATCTCCCAGCGTTCGGGGGTCGCCGCGACATTGAGCCCGCCGGTGAAATGCAGGCCGATGTCCTGGCCCGACAGGTCTTGGATTTCCCTGTATAGACGCACCGTGTAGGCCTGGAGTTTCGAGACGTTCGGATCGCTGTTGAGCGCATGAAATCCGCCCGCGGCATGCCAACTGGAACCGGCGGTGAGTTCCTTGCGTTCGCACAGCGCCACATCCTTCCAGCCCAGCTTGGTCAGATGGTAGAGGACGCTGCAGCCGACGACACCGCCGCCGATGACAAGCGCTTGGACATGTGATTTCATGTGACCACCGCGGCAAAACGACGAGCATAGAGACAAATGTTTTGCCGGGGCAATCCGAGCATTAGGCCAACGCGGATATTAGTTAGGAAATCGGTCGCTTATGCGTCAGGGATTTGCGCAGGTCCGACGGCCGCAGCCCGAAGTGCTGGCCAAAGGCGGTTGCGAACGAGGTCTGGTGGCGGTAGCCGCAGGCGGCCGCGACGCGCTTGACGGAGACCTGTTGATCGCGCAGCAGCGTCAACGCATGCTGCATGCGGCAACGTACCGAGAAGTCGGAAACTGTTTCGCCGTACACCGCCTTGAAGCCTCTTTTGAGCGTGGTTTCGTTCATGCCAGCGACCCGCGCCACTTGCCGGATGGTGGGCGCCGGCGCGAGCTGGGTCATGAGGTGTTGACGCGCGCGCGCCAGGCATTTGAGCTCATGGCGGCTGTAGTGCTCGACCGCCATGCCGTTCAAGGTGTCGAAGCTCGCGATGGCGGTGCAGATGAGTTCGATCGCCACGCATTCGGTATAGACGAGGCCGAGCACGCCGGCGTGCGGATTTTTCACGAGCTTATCCGCGAGCTGGAACATGTCCGAGTTGAGCGGCATCTGCAGGTACTGAAACTCGGCCGTGGTGGAGTTGACGAAGTCGCGCAGCTGACGGTGGCCTTCGGCGGAATTCCCGAAGAAGTTGTTGACCAGGAATTCCGGCCTCATCGACACCGCCACGCAGCGCTCGTGGGCGCTCGGCTCGACCCACTCGTCGATGTCGACTCCCTTGGGCTGGCGATAGATGGTGAGGCTCGGCCGGTTCAGGCGCAGCGACTCGACGCGGCTGACCGACATGGTCAGATCCCCGGTGAGCTTGAAGTAAAGCTGGACCAAGCCATCGCCCGGGACCAGCTCGATGCGCGGGTCCTTGTAGACGAAGTTCTCTATCACGACGTAGATGTCGTCGCCGATCTGGGTGAGATCCCAGTACCCTTCGCCGTCCTCGGGCGGCAGTTTCACGCGCGCTCCGTGCAGCTTGCGGGCGGGATGGCGCACCAACCGGGCCAGGTCCGGAGAGCGTTCGAGATTGTCGAAGGCTTCGAAGATCGAACGCCCGACGCCTGCAATCTGGGTGCGGAACAATCCTTTGGATCGATCCGTGTGATCGGCGGCGGTGCTCTTGCGGGGAATCGTCTTCATCTCGCTCCAGTGCACTTATGCCGGAAAGCCTAACTCTTGCGCGGTCCATTCCAAACGCCTGGGGCATTGAACCGGCCCCCGCCGTTTATCATGGTGCCCCCATTCTCGATCGCTTCGCGGGATGAAACAACGATATTCGATCGGCGCGCTGCTGCGCGGCTCATTTTCCGGCCACCGCAGCTGGCAGCCGGCGTGGACGGATGCGGAGCCGCTTGGGCGGTACGACGTCATCGTGGTCGGCGGGGGCGGCCATGGCCTGGCGACCGCGTATTACCTGGCGAAGAACCATAATGTCACGAGCGTCGCGGTGCTGGAGAAGGGATGGATCGGGGGCGGCAATACCGGGCGAAACACCACCATCGTGCGATCCAATTATTTCTATCCCGAAAGCGCGCGGTTGTACGATTTCTCGCTGAAGCTGTACGAGACTCTGTCGCGGGACCTCAATTTCAACATCATGCTGAGCCAGCGCGGCGTGGTCACGCTCGCGCACAGCCGGCATGACCTAGAGATCATGGCGCGCGCCGCCAATGCCATGCAGATGAACGGCATCGATGTCGACATTCTGAACCGTGATGAGGTGATGGCTCGAGTGCCGCTGTTGGATGTCTCCAATGGGGCGCGGTTTCCCGTGCTGGGCGGGATATGCCAGGCGCGCGCGGGCTCGGCGCGGCATGATGCGGTGGCCTGGGGCTATGCCCGCGCCGCTGCCAGCCTCGGCGTGCACGTCATCCAGAACTGCGAAGTGCTGGGCTTCGAATACCAAGATGGCCGTGCCGTCGGGGTCGAGACCACGCGCGGCACCTTGAGGGCGGAGCGCATCGGTATCGCCGCCGCCGGGCACAGCTCGGTGCTCGCGGGACTCGCGGGCTTCGATCTGCCGGTGACGAGCTATGCGCTGCAGGCCATGGTGAGCGAGCCGGTGAAGCCGATCCTGGACACGGTGGTGCTGTCTCCCGCAACGACCGCCTATGTCAGCCAATCGGACAAGGGCGAGATGGTCATGGGCGCGGGCCTCGATCTCTTTCCTTCGTACGCGCAGCGCGGCAGCTTTGCGGGGACTCAGGCAACGGTTGCCGGCGTGATGGAGTTGTTCCCGTCGCTCGGACGGTTGCCGCTGCTGCGCCAATGGGCCGGCATCGTCGATGTCGTCAGCGACTCGAGCCCCATCCTCGGCGCGACCCCGGCGGACGGCGTGTTCATCAATTGCGGCTGGGGCACGGGCGGCTTCAAGGCGATACCTGCGGGCGGGTGGATGTTCGCGCACGTGCTGGCGACCGGCCGCAATCACGAACTGGCGGAGCCGTTCCAATTGAATCGGTTCATCACGGGAAGGCTGGTCGACGAGGCCGCGGCCTCCGGGATCGCGCACTGATGATGCGGCTTCCCTGTCCTTGGTGCGGCGAATGCGACGAGATCGAGTTCGTGTATGGCGGACCCTCGGCGCTGCTGCGGCCGGCGTTGGAGGCCAGCGATGAGACCTGGGGACGGTACCTGTATTTCCGCGCCAACGTGAAGGGCCCAAGCCTCGAGCGCTGGCGTCATGCCTACGGTTGCGGGCAGTGGTTCGACATTAGGCGCGACTCGGCGACTCATCGGGTGTTGGCGGCGTTCAAGTTTGGCGAGGTCGTGCCCCAGTCTGACGAGTCGGCGCCATGAGCGGATTTCGGCTTCCCGCGCCGTCCGGCAGCCGGCTAAATCGCGCCGTCGAACTGTCATTTACGTTCGATGGCCGCGCGCATCGCGCCTTTTCCGGCGACACCATAGCCTCGGCGCTGCTCGCGAGCGGGGAGCGCCTGGCCGGCCGCAGTTTCAAGCTGCACCGGCCGCGCGGCATATTCTCCTGCGGCGTGGAGGAACCAAACGCCATCGTCGATGTGATGCGCGACGGCCGACGCCACCCCAACGCCCGGGCGACGTGCGTCGAGGTGGAGGAGGGGCTGGCGGCGGAACCCGTCAACTGCCGCCCCTCGCTGCGCTTCGATGCCGGGGCGCTCACCGGCCTTATCTCGAGCCTGGTGCCCGCGGGTTTCTACTACAAGACCTTCAAATGGCCGAGCTGGCGTTTCTTCGAGCCGTCCATCCGGCGCATGGCCGGACTCGGCCGCGTGGAGCTCACGGCGGATCGCGATCGCTACGATGAAGTGAATGTGAGCGTCGATGTCGCGGTGATCGGCGCCGGGTGCAGCGGCCTCGCCGCCGCGATCTCGGCCGCGGAGGCGGGCGCGCGGGTGTTGCTGATGTCGAGTGCGCCGGTGCTGGGCGGGACATTGGCCTGGGCCGACGCGCAGGCCATCGCGCCGCTGGCCTCCAAGGTTCGCGACTTGGGTGTACAGGTGCTGACCCGCACCACCGCTTTCGGACTGTACGATCACAATCTGGTGTGCGCGCGTGAGTTCCTGGCGTCGCCGGCAACGGGTGCCGTACGCGAGCGCCTGTGGAAAATCAGGGCCGGCAGCGTGATCGCGGCGGCCGGGGCGTTCGAGCGGCCGATGGTTTTTCCGGACAATGACCGGCCCGGGGTGATGCTGGCAGGCGCCGCCGACAAGTACGCCCACGCCTACGGCGTCGCCTGCGGCAGGAGAGCGGTCATCGCCGCCAATTGCGACCGGGCCTATGCGGTCGCGCGCTCACTGGCGGCGCGCGGCATCGAGATTGAAGCCATCGTCGACCGGCGCAAGGAGTCGGAGGTCGATGCGGGCGCACGCTCGGGCGCCGTTGCCAAGCATGTGCTGTTCGATTCGGTCATCCGGGCCGTGCGCGGCGCGCGCGGCGTCCGAGGATGCGCGGCAGGACCCGCCGATTCTTCGGGCGGGCGGGCCTTGAGCCTGGACTGCGACCTTATCTTGAGTGCCGGCGGTCTCACACCGGCAGTGCACCTTCATTCGCAGGCCGGCGGCAAGCTGGAGTGGCTGCAGGAATCCGCGATGTTCGTGCCGGCTGGAGCGCATGCCGGAGTGGCTAGCGTCGGAGCGTGCGCAGGGATCTTCGAGCGTGAGGTGGCCATGGAACACGCAGCAGCCGTCGCCGCGGCGATGGTGCGCGGGGAACTGGCGCCGATGCTGCCGGCCCGCGGCATCGGCCGCAGTCTCGAGAACACACATGACGCCGGTCTGCGCGGCAAGCAATACGTGGACCTGCAGAACGACGTGACCGCCAACGACATCAAGCTGGCGGTGCGGGAGAATTACCGCTCGGTCGAGCTCGTCAAGCGCTATACCACGACGGGCATGGGTACCGATCAGGGCAAGACCAGCAACGTCAACGCGATCGCCATCATGGCGGACCAGACCCGGCTGTCTACGGCGGAGGTGGGCACCACGAAGTTTCGGCCGCCGTTCGTGCCGATCTCGATGGGTCTCATTGCGAGCCGGCGCGCGGGCGCGCTGTTCCGGCCGCTCAAGCGCCTGACCGCTCAAGAATGGCATCAGCAATGCGGCGGATCGTTCGAGGAATATGGCGGCTGGTGGCGGCCGGCGTCGTACCCACGGCCCGGCGAATCGGTCGAGTCGGCGGCGCGGCGCGAGGCGCGTATGACGCGCGAGGCCGTCGGGCTGTTCGACGGATCGCCGCTCGGCAAGCTCGAGGTCGTGGGGCCGGATGCGGGGCGATTCCTGGATCTGATGTATGTCGGTACGCTGTCCACGCTTGCCGTGGGCCGCAGCCGGTACGGCCTCTTGCTGCATGAAAGCGGCGTGATCGCCGATGACGGCGTCGTCGCGAGACTCGGACCCCGCTCCTTCTGGGTCACGACCAGCAGCGGCGGCGCGGAGCGCACCGCGGCCGCATTCGACGAATGGCTGCAATGCGAATATCCGGACATGAAAGTCCTGGTGACCCCCGTCACCTCGAGCTGGGACAATGTGACGCTGGCCGGCCCGAAGGCTTGGCGGGTGCTCGAGGCCGCCGGCGTGTCGCCCCAGCTCTCGCCCGCGTCTTGCGCGCACATGTCGTTGCGCAATGCCGTCATCGACGGCATCGAAGCCCGTGTTTTGCGCGCGAGTTTCAGCGGCGAGTTGGGCTACGAGATCTACGTGCCCGCGGGCAGCGCCGCGGCGCTGTTCGCACGATTGCACGCCATCGCCGCCGCCCTCGGGGGAACGCCCTACGGCGTCGAGGCGCTGCAGATCATGCGGGTCGAAAAAGGTTACATCCACATCGGCACGGACACGGATGGAACCACATTGCCGGGCGACATCGGCCTCGCCTCAGGGGTTGCAAAGAAGCAGGCGAATTTTGTGGGCCGCCGCTCCTTGCTGCAACCGGCGAGCCGGGATCCCGATCGCCTGCAGCTGGTCGGTCTCATCGCCGCGGACAAACGCACCTTGCTTCCGATCGGGGCGCAGATCGCCAAGACCTCGCCGCCCTCGGCCGGCGAGGGCTACATCACGTCGAGCGTGCACAGCGACGCGCTCGGCTATCCGGTGAGCTTAGTTATGCTGGCACGCGGTACGGAGCGGCTGGGCGAGACGGTACGCGCCTTTCATCTCGGGAAACCCTTTACCGCCACCGTGGTGGATCGACGATTCTTCGATCCTGCGGGAAGCCGTCTGAATGGGTGACCTGCCGAACTCAAGGATGAGCGTGGATTCCTCGATGCGGATTGCCAGCCTGCGCTACTTCGATCCACACGGCGCCTTTGCTGCCGCGCTGCCGCCTCTTGGCCTCGCGATTCCGCCGCCCCTGCGCTGCGTGGTTGCCGGATCGGCGGCGGGATCGATCGATATCCTTGCCTGGCGCAGCCCCACGGAGACCGTCTGGATCTGCGATTCCGCAGCGCGCTTCGATGGGCTGCGGCGCGCGCTTGCCGCCACGGACGATGGATGCCTGGTCGATCAGACGCACGGGCGGCGCTTGATCAGGCTGCGCGGCGCGGCCGCCCGATCACTCGCGCATCTCGGCAGCGGCTTCGCTGAAATCGGGATCGGCGCAGTTCGGATCGGACGGATGGCCGATATTGCCGTGCTCGCCTGCCGGCCGGACGCCGAGGAGTGGCTGCTGGTCCTCGACAGACTGTATCTCGAGCACTTCGTCGGGTGTTTGAAAACCGTCACGCCGTTGGAGATGAACATATGATGCGAGATTGGATGATCAACGGGGTGGGAACCTCGCTGCGAAGACTGATGCTCGCCGCAGTGTCGACGGGGCTGGCGCTGAGCGGCACCTGGGCCGCCGTAACCGCCGCCGCGAAGAGTCCGCGCTCGGAGGCAACGGAGGCGATGGCCGCGAATCAGAAGGTGGCTCCCGGCGGAATCGACGAGCTCAAGGCGGTCGAGATCGGCGGCATCCAGCAGTGGATCAGCGTTCGCGGCAACGATCCGCACAATCCCATCCTGCTGTATCTACACGGCGGTCCGGGCGCGCCCATGATGCCCGAGTCGTGGACCTATCAGCGGCCATGGGAAGATTTCTTCACCGTGGTGCAATGGGATCAGCGCGGATCAGGCAAGACCTTCTCGTCCGCGCATCGGAAGATCACCCAGCCATTCTCCGTCGATCGCATCGTGGCGGACGCCGAGGAACTCATCGAGTACCTGCGCCGCGAATACCATCAGGACAGGATCTTCGTGCTGGGTCACTCCTTCGGCAGCACCCTCGGCGTCCGCGTCGCGCAGGATCACCCGGAGTGGCTGTACGCCTACATCGGCGTCGGGCAGATGGTGAACGGCGGGGCGAACGAATCCGTGGGCTACCAGGAAACCCTCGCCGAGGCACGCCGCGTCGGCAATCAGACCGCCATCCGCGAACTCGAGTCCATCGCGCCCTATCCGAACGCGGATGGCAGCGTGCCCACGAGCAAAACCCTGCTCGAGCGCAAGTGGGACGTGTTGCTGGGAGGCATGATTTATGCGTTATCGGGCGACGACGAATCGCAGCGCCGCTGGATGAGTCCCCTATACGAGGATCGCGATCTGCGTGCCGCCGAGTTGGGCGAGGACCGATCGTTCGAACTGCTCTGGTCGCAGGTGACCTCGGTGCGGTTCGATGACGTGAACTTGTTCCGTTGCCCCGTGTTTATATTTGCCGGCCGGCACGACCGCACGACGCCCACCACGCTGGTTCAGCCCTGGTTCGCGAAGCTGCAGGCGCCGAGCAAACGTTTGTTCCTGATCGAGCACGCCGCCCATTACGTCGTCAGCGAAACGCCAGGCGAGGTGCTGGTGGACCTCGTGGAGAACGTGAGGCCGCTGGCCCGGACGGGAAGCGCCGGCGCGACCCAGTGAACGCCTCGTTGAGGGTGCCCGCCAACCGGCGGCACCCACCGTGGGATTCGTGGCTGTCACCGGAACGCGTAACTGACATCTATACCCGCAGTGAGAGGCTGGTTGATCACATAGCGCTCGAACGCCGACGTTTGCAGGGCGATCTGCGGTTGCGGGTCCAGCAGCACGTGCTTGTTCGTGAAGTTATTCACGAACAGCGCCGCGGACCAGTGATCTCCGCCATTCCGCTCACCTCTGACCCCGAAGCGGAAGTTGGATATGGCGTAGGCCGGCAGATGCACCAGGAGCTGATCCATGTTTTGCAGCGTGGCGGTCAACCCGAAGGGTAGATCGGTCTTGTTGCCGGTGTAGTCCTCCTCGAGCGAGCCGAACAGCGAAAGGTCATCGACCAGAGGGTGCTTCCATTGCAGGACCGCGGACCCAGACACCTTCGGCGTATCGGGGATCTGTGTGCCGGCCGGGAATCCGGAGACGGCACTGCTTTCGATGAACTTTGCGTCGGTGTAGCTGGCATTCAGCGAGAAATCAAAGCCCCCGGGTAGCAGGGCCTGCAGCTGGCCCTCAACGCCTTTGATGCGGGCGTTGCCGCCGTTGACCGTCAATCCGTATCCCGCAAGATTGGTGGCCACCTGCGGATTGTACCAGTCCTCCAAATAGGCATCGAGATTGGCTATCAGGCGGTGGTCGAAGAATGAAGACTTCTCACCGAGCTCATAGCTCCAGAGCGAGTCCGAGCTGAAAGTTGTCGGCGCCTGGAGAAGTGTCTTGGGATTGCAGGTCGTCGTCAGGAGTATCTTGGCCTGCAGTCCGCATTCGTTGGCGACGTCGGAGGCAAACAGCGGGTTGGTATTGCTTGCGGCGACCACGGGGATCGGCCCCGTGAGTGTACTGACCCCACCGAGGCGAAATCCTTTTCCAATTCTCGCGTACACCATGTGGTCCGGGTCGATGTTGTACGTCAGAGTAAAACTTGGGGCAGTGCCGCTGGCCGCAGTCGAGTTCGCGGCATTGTACGGAACGTCAAGGCCCTCTGCTCCCAAGGGCGTGAACAAACCGTGCTCGGTGGAGGTTTCGCTTAGGCTGTAGTGATAATGCCGAAATCCGGCCGTCACCTCGAAATGCGGCGAAAGCCGCCAGGACACATTCCCATAGACCGCGTTCTGGATGAGGTCCTCGGGCACGATGTTATCGGAAAGGGCCGTACCACCCAAAATCGGGGTGGCTTGCGGAGCTAGCACGGAGGTCTGGACCTCGGATTTCAGGTTCTGGTAGAAGTAGCCGGCGACCCATTGGAACGGTCCCGGGGCGCTGGAGGCAATACGAAACTCCTCGGAGAGCTGCCGCGAAGAATCCTGCTCGAGCATGCCGGGGCCCTTGGAAGAATAGTTAGGCCCGATCCCGCCCCCGGCCGGGTCGTACACCGGAATGCCTATCGCGGAATTGACTTGCTCCGTTTCGTCTTGGAGATCATCAAAGTTACGGTGCCAGAACCCGGTCGCCGAGGTCAGGGAGAAAAAGGGCAACTGATACGTCATTGTCAGGCTGCCGAAGCTCAAGCTGTCCGTCTGCGGCTCAGGTGCGTCGTAGACCTCATAATGCGCCCAGACTGCCGGTACCTGGGGATGCGTCGAGTTTCCATTCACATCGACCGTGGGAGGGGCGCCTTGCTGGATCGATTGGTACATCACCATCGGCTCGATCGTGAGGTTCTCCATCGGCTGCCAGAGAATCGAGACGCGGATCGAATCGATTCGGGTCGTGTTCACGCCGTTTAGCGACTCCTGCAGGGGCGCGGAGTAGAAATTGCTCGGACGAGTCACGTTGGGAAACACGCCGGTATCGACGGGGACGGTCCCGTCGGCTAGCACCAGGCGGTTGACCCAGCCGCTGTCGTCGATAAAGGAGCCCACGATGCGCACGGCAGCGGTATCACCCAACGGAAGATTCACCATTCCGTTTTCCTGGTGGTTGATGCCGCCGTTGGAGACGGTGCCGGAGACCACTTCCTGCGTACTCGCCGCGTAGGTGTTGAGCTGCGGCGCAGTGGGAATGAGCCGGATCGTTCCGCCCATGGAACTCGATCCGTAGAGTGTCCCTTGCGGCCCGCTCAGCACCTCGACCCGCTGCAGGTCATAGAGGCCAGGGTCCATCGAGTTCTTGCCGAGCTGTGAGCCCATGGCGGTCGACAGCGGTATTTCGCCAAGATACATACCGACCATGGAGGAGTTGCCGCCCTGCGAGTTCAGACCGCGGATCTCGAACTCCATCTCGCCGGGACCCCCAGTATTGCGGACGGCGATGTCGGGCACCGAGCTGACCAGACTGTCCACGTCTACTATGCCCCTGGAGGCGATCTGATCGGCGGTTAACGCCGTGATGCTGATGGGCGTCGTCTGAACCGTGGTGCTCCGCCTGGTCGCCGTTACGGTGATTTCGGTGAGCTGATCGGAAGGGGCAGCGCTCAGTTGATCGTCGGCGGCATATACGACCCCGGTGGTCCCGAGGCTCGCCGCCACCGTCACCATGATGAGTTTAGCGGCGCGGCAGCGGTACCTTTCATCCCATTCGCGAACCTGATCCCAATTGGTCTCTACCATGGATGAGTACTCCGACGTGATTACCAGCAAAGCTGACGGCTGTCGCCGCAAGACTCGAATGCTCTCAAAGTCAGTTTGCAGCGCGACGCGAGGATGACACTACTAACAGGCCCAATGCATTGCGGAATCGGCCAACCTCATGGCACATTCGGCCATCGTTTGACGGATGACCGACCGGGGGATTTCCGTGAACCTAAAATTGCAGCGGACAAGTGCACGGCGTGCGGAGCCGGTAGCTGCGAATTCTTCCGACGCTGGTGGTTCAGCCGTAACCGGTACGGGCAGACCGCTCGGCAGATGTGCTTTCAGCCCTGGTTGTCGGACGTCAGCGCCGATATTGCGGCGTGGTGGGCCGCATCGAGATATTCGGCGACCGCCTGCTCAATCGCGTGCTCGTTGCGTGCAGCCAGGGCCTTGAATATCCGCTCGTGACTTGCCAGCACCACGGCCCGTGTGTCTTTGCTGTTCATCGTCAACATCCCGAGGAGATAGATATGATCGCTGTTTTCTTCAATCGCCCGGGTAAGACTCGGATTCCCGCAAAGCGCGAAGAGTATTCGGCGAATTTCTCGGTTTGCCTCGGCGATCGCGGCCGAGCTGCCTGACGGCACGAGTGTGCGCAATTTCGCCACCGCTTTGCGCAGCAGCACAAGGTCGGTGCCTTTGAATTGGCGCGCTGCGCGTCGCGCCGCATAAGGCTCCAAGAGACGCCGCAATTCGAACACATTCTCGAGACTGCTCAGGCTGGGCTTCGAAACAGAGAAGCCACCACCGTCTCGTCGCGTCAAGATGCCACGTTGCGCAAGCACCCCGAAGGCTTCCCGTACCGGCGTCCGGGAAACGCCCAACACTTCCGCAACCTGCTCTTCCGTGAGACGCTCTCCCGGCAAGAAGCGACCGCTGCGTAGTGCCTGCAACAAGCCCTCTGCCACCTGGTCGCGAAGCGGCGCCACGCGCTCCACTTTCGAAAGTTTTCCCATAGACGAGAACCTGAATCGGGGTTGGCTGACGGCACATCGCGCACCACCGCGCTTCCTGGATGTTACCAAAAAGTCTCTTATTCGACGCGGTTGGAGCCAATACGGTTAAAGATTTCTCGTCGATATTTGGACAACCACGTGGCTTGGATTATTCCCGCCGCGGCGATCGCGAATAGTCCAAATGGCAGGTGGTTGATCACCGGCGAACTGACGCCCGTAATCGCCGAGTAGTTTTGAACGGCGAGCATCGTGGCGACGGCAATGATACAGCCACCGATCGCAGGCGCTAGGGTTTGGCTAAATCCCCATGCGCCACGCCTGGCAAAGAATACGGGAATTCCCAGTGAGGTGGTGGCCAGCAGAGCCATGAGCCCAACCGATCCTACGCCCACCAAAGCGGTGGAAACATTTGTCAGCGGATCAAGGCGTAGAAACGATGAAAATGCAAATACGATGACTAGAAGGACGGTAAGTACTCCAGACGCGACATGCGGCGAATGATGGCGAGGATGTGTGCTTGCGAGACCTCGCGGCAGAACTCCATCGCGTGCCAGCGCAAATAGATAACGAGCCGCATTATTGAACAGCGCGAGCACCGCCGCGAAGGCGCTCGTAACAACCAGGACGCTCAATGTATCGGCCGCCCAGTTCCCCATGTAATGCGTGATTTGGCTCAAGACAAAGTGGCCCGGATCGGCTCTGGCAATCCCGGAAAGCGCAGCATCGTCCCCCAAGCCGACGACGAGGCACCAACCGGTTAGCACGTAAAAGCCGCCGATGGCCATCACCGATAGATACGTGGCTCTTGGGACCGTGCGTTGACGATCTTTGGCTTCTTCCTGATAGATTGCGGTACCTTCGACGCCAATAAGGCCGTTGAAGGCATAGATCGCGGCGATTCCTATACCGGGGGCAAAGACCGTGGAAGGCGAGAAGTAGTGCAAGCTGAACATTCTGAGGCCCTGAGCGCGAAGGATCGCCACGTCGAGCATTGACAGCAAGACGATTTCCGCCACCAATGCAACGGACAAGATCGTGGCGGCAAGCGTAATGCGGCGATAAGCCAGATATGAAACCAGGACGATACTCAGGCCGGCCCACAGCTCCCATCGAGTATTGAAGCCGCTCAAACGGGCGCACAGTTCGCTGCTGAAAAACGCAAGTGCTCCAAGCGTCGAGCAGCACAGCGAGAAGTAAGAAATCGCCGCTATGTACGCCGCGGCCAGTCCGATACTGCGGCCGAAACTTGCGGATATGTAGGCGTAAAATGCACCGGCGTTGCGCACGTGCGGGATGATCTGAACATAACCGATCGCAAACAGAAGCATGGCGATCACGGCGCCCGCATAAGTGCCCGGGACACCGGGGCCGTTGCCAAAGGCAAATGCCATGGGCATCAACGCGACGACCACGGCCATCGGTGCTGCGGCCGCCATCACCATGAACACCAATTCCGCCGTGTTCAGTACGCCATGGCTCAGCGTGCCGTTGCCGGCCTCCGGTGCGATTTTTTCGGAGTCGGGCATCACGATAGCCTGCCAAATGCGTCGGCGATTGCGATTTTATGGGGCTGAATGCTGGATTGCGAAGCGGGATTTCTCATAAAGGTGTGGTCCCAAAATGCGATGTTCAGTATGGCACCGATCGGTAGTTGCGCGATATGCACGAATTGTATACAGTATACGAAAATTCAAGACAAACGCTAAGCATTCCTCGAGCGGATTCGCGCTCGGGCGCACACACACACTTCGGGAGAATCACTTGAAACCGCGCGTTGTCGTGTCACTTGAGCAGGCATTATCGCTGCCCTATGCGACGTGGCGATTTGCGCACCTAGGATGGCGTGTCATTCGCATTGAGGCGACGCCGACGGGCCGGGCGGATCCCGGGGATCCGAATCGATATATCGGTCGGCAAGTCGCCGAGCCCGATCGGCGAAGCTACTTTCTCGGTCAGAATGTCGGCAAAGAGAGCCTCGTATTGAATCTGAAGGAGGCATCAGGGCGGGCCATACTGCATCGCCTGATCCGTTCCCTCAAGGCGGATATCTTCTGTTGCAACACCCTTCCGGCCCGATACCGTGACCTTGGCATCGACTACGACACGCTGCGCCAGATCAACCCGCAGATCATCTGGGCGGGAATTTCCGCCATGGGACCGCAGTACCCGTCCGTGCCGGGGTACGATCCCGTCGTCCAGGCAATGAGCGGCTTTATGGAATTGACGGGCGATCCGGCCGGGCCGCCGATGCTCACAGGCATTCCAGTGACGGACCTGAAAGCAGGGGATGAGGTCTACGCCGGCGTACTCGCCGCGCTGGTCGATCATGCCGAAACGGGAATCGGCGCACGCATTGACGTATCCATGCTGCAGGCCGCCGCCTCCTGGCTCATCACGACTCTGCCGCTACTGAATTTTTCGCACGGCAGCGATGAAGTAAGCCGCTGTGGGAATCAGCATCGAAAGTTCATCCCGACGGACGTCTTCAAGACATCGGACGGATACCTGTACATGGCGATCGGTAACGATCTGCAGTGGCGCCGGTTGGTCGAAATCGATAAGTTCACCTCCTGCGCCACACCGATGCGTTTTGCGAACTCCGGTCGACACGCGGAACGCGATCAGATGTTCAGCGACCTTCGCGCGGTATTTGCCAGACACACGACCGCGCAGCTTACTCAAGATCTGCAGCGCGCTCAGATTCCATGTTCCCTGGTGCACGACCTGTACGAGGTTGCCGAGTTGGAAGCCATCAAGACGAAGCTGACCCGGACTTGTATGCCTGACGGCACTCGGCTGAATCTGCAGCCACTGGCGGTCGACATCGCCGGAGGTCCGCGCGAGTTGTCGTTCGCGCCGCGCTATGGCGAACACTCCCGCGCAATTCTCGGGGAAACTGGCTTATCCGATGCCGAGATCGATCGCCTTGTAAGCGCCGGCGTGGTGTATGCACAGGCGGATACGCACGCCTGATCGTGGATATGTTCACCGAAGTGCGTGCGGGCTCCGCTGCAGTAGGGGCGGTTGTGCCGAATCACGGCAACTTGACGGAGCGGGCTGCCTGGGGATTCCAGTAAAGTGACGGCGCCACGCCTGTCCACGACTTGAACGCGCGTGAGAGTACCGATCCGTCGGAGTAGCTCAGCCAGCCGGCAAGGGTCGTCAGGGGTACCTGGCCTTCGTTCAGTATGGCCTCAATCTTCAGGCAGCGCTGAGCCTGCAGGAGTTTACGGAATGAGGTCCCTTGATCGGCAAGGTGGCGACGAAGGCTCCGTGAGGACATCCCAAAACGGGCGGCGGTTGTTTCGAGATTGAGCGCCGCGTGACCCAGCGCGCGCGCGATGTGCATGCTCGTCCGCTCGGAAATGGTCTGATTGACTGCGGTCTCGGAACCGACGAGATCCAGCAGGTGACGTTCCAGGATCGGCAACAGGGTCGCGTCGTGCGGGCCCATGCTCAAACGCAGCGTCCGATCCATATCGTCGTTGCGTATCGTGAGGACGTTCGCCGCGCCGTTGCCGACGACGGGGGCACGGAAAAAACGCTTCAGGCGCTGTGCTCTATTTCCCAGCGAATGCTCAAACTGGACTCGCGCCGGCGCCCAGCGATTACTCGTAAGGTGGCGAATGATCATAGCGTACGACGCCAATGCAAACTCGGCGTCCTGACGGCGGGGCCAGATATTTGGATCTGCGATAGAGTAGCTGAAAGTGCTCGTTTCGCGGCCTCGGAGCACTTCGAGGCTGGTATGGGTCTGCCAAATCTTTTCATAGCGCGCCAGGGTGGACAGAGCCGACTTCACGTCCGCCGCGTGCGTGAATAGTGTGTAAAACGGCCCAAGATCGGCAAGGGTGAATTTTTGGCCAATCTCCAGTCCCAAGTACGGTCTCTTCAACGTCTTCGCGACGCTCTCAGCCAGAGCGACGAATTGTGCGAGCGGCAACGCCGCGTAAGGACTCAGTATGTCAAAGTTTGAAATGCCATGGCGCTGCAGCAAAGTCGGCGTATCGACGCCGCTTAGATCCAGTTCCTTGATGAGCGGCCAAAAGAAAAAAGCACGGATTGTCGACGCTGCCGCGGGGCGCGGCCGCTTGGGAAGGCGCTGCAATTTGAGGTTCATGGAAGTCGCCCGGTTTGTTACCTGTCAGAGGCCGGCCGAATATGCCATGAGGTTGGCCTATTCTGCAATGCGTTTGAACCTCGTTGAGGTGTCATTCTCCCGCCGTGCTGAAAGGTCAGCTCGATAGTATCCGAGTATTGCGGCGATGGCCGCCACGTTCCCCGGTAACCACGTCGGAGTGCTCATCCATGGCAGAAATCAATTGGGATCAAGTTCGCGAATGGGATGAAAAGTACGTCTACCATGTGCTCGCCACAAGCGAGGAATACCACAGCATGCCGGTCGCCAGCGCCGAAGGCTGCTACGTGACGCTGGCCGACGGACGCAAGATTTTCGATTTCGCCAATCAGCTCGTCTGCGTCAACATGGGGCACCGCCACCCCAAGATTCAGCAAGCGATCCGCGACGCCACCGAGAAGTTCGGTTACGTCTGGGAAGGCATGACAACGGAGTACCGCTCCCGCGCCGCCAAGCTGATCATGGAAGATATGGGAGTCGCGAGCTGGGCGGGAAGAATACGCTTCTTGGCCACGGGCACGGAGGCGGTCGAGAACATGGTGCTGTTCGCCAAGCTCTTTACCGGCCGTCGAAATATCGTCACGCGCGGTTATGATTATCACGGCTGGACAAACTCGCTATCCGGGGCCAATGGCGTGCGCGGCTACCGCAGCAGCCTTGCGTCCGGCAGCGGCAGTCCAGTGGTCCGTGATGTGCCCGACGCGCCATCGCCCAATTATCACTATGCTCCCGCGCCGCAGTGCTACCGCTGCCCCATCGGGCACACCTATCCGAACTGCAAGGACAGCGCCGGCACTCTAGCTTGTGTGAAAGCCACAGAGCATCAAATCAAGGTCATCGGAACCGAAACGGTGGCCGGATTCTTGACAGAGCCCGCGCAAGGCGCCGGCATGATCCATCCGCCGAAAGAATATTTCCCGCAGATTCGCGAAATGACCAAACGGCTGGGAATCCTCTGGCTCGACGACGAAGTCATGACAGGCTTCGGACGTCTCGGCGAATGGTTCGGTTACGAGGTTTACGGCGTGACGCCCGACATCATGTCAGTCGCGAAAGGCCTGAGCTCCTCGGCGCTCCCGGCGTCCGGCGTGGTGCTGTCAAAAGAGTTGACCGAATTCTTCGACAACTGGCGCTTTTCAACCATGAGCACCTTCGGCTCTCATCCGTTGGCCATGGCCGCTGTCGCCGCCAACCTCGAAGCCATGCTGGAAGAGAACGTGCTGGAAAAGGTGCGAGATTTGGGCTCGCACCTTGGCGCCGGGCTTCAGGACATCTATGAGCGACACCCCTGCGTAGGCCTGGTCTCCGGTCGCGGCCTGATGTGGGCCGTTGAACTTGTGCGCAACAAAGAGACGCGGGAGCCCTTTGTCGCCGTCGATCGCTATTCCGTGTATGCCAAAACAGATCAGGTGCCTGCGAGCCAGGTGGTCGGCAAGGTGGCGTTCGAGGAGGGCGTGGCGATCGGCGCCTTCTTGCCCAATAGCATACGGCTCGCCACGGCCTTCATCGCCACCAAGGCCGACATTGACATCGGCCTTCGCGCGCTGGACAAGGGGCTGTCGGAACTCGACAAGCAGTGCGCCTAACTAGCTCACTATCGGTGAGACGCTTCGAGAGAAATGCGCTCGAGAACATTTCGGCCGGATGAGGTGAAATAATGCAGTCGCTTGCCAATGACTTGTCTCTGTTAGGAGCGCCTAGCCGCAACTTTCTCGGTGCGCACCACCAATTGTTCGTCGGCGGACGTTTCATCGAGTCCGTGACAGGCAGCACTTTTCCGGTGGTAGATCCGACCAGCGGCGAGGAAGTTGGCCGAGTGCCGGCTGGCGACGCAGCGGATATCGATCTCGCGGTCCGCGCCGCCCGTCTGGCGTTTGACGAGGGCCCGTGGCCGAAGATGCGGCCGTCAGAACGAGAACGCATCATGCTGAAGCTCGCCGATCTGCTCGAGACTCACGCAACGGAGTTTGCGGAGATCGAAAGCGTCAACAGCGGCCGAACCTTGATGGGAACGCGTCTGTTCGACGTCAATTTGTCGGTCGATTATCTGCGTTACATGGCGGGCTGGGCGACCAAGATCGCCGGCCAGACGATGACTCCAAGCGTACCTTACATTCCGAACGGAAAATTCTTTGCGATGACGTTGCGGGAGCCGGCGGGGGTGGTCGGAGCGATCACCCCCTGGAATGTCCCGCTCGGCCAAGCGATCTGGAAAATCGCGCCGGCCCTCGCGGCCGGCTGTACGTTGGTGCTAAAGCCGGCTGAGCAAACGCCACTCACAGCGATCCGGTTCGCTCAACTGTTGGCCGAAGCAGGTGTTCCCGAGGGGGTCGTCAATGTCGTCTCCGGACTTGGAGACACAGCCGGCGCCGCGCTCGTCGCGCATCCCGGAGTCGACAAGATCAGTTTCACTGGATCGACCGAGGTGGGGCGGAGAATCGGTGAAGCAGCTGCGAGGCAAATGAAGCGGTTCACTCTCGAACTGGGGGGTAAATCGCCGATGGTCGTACTCGAGGATGCCAATCTCGATATTGCAATTCCCGGAACGGCGATGGGCATCTTCGCCAATCATGGTCAGAATTGTTGTGCGGGTTCCCGTCTCTTTGTTCATGAGCGGATTTACGATCAGGTGACGCAGGGCATCGCGACAATAGCAGCCAAGATCAAGTTGGGTCCGGCTCTCGCCGGGAACACCGAAATGGGTCCGCTCGTCTCGAGGGCGCAACAGCAGCGCGTGCTGACTTATATAGAGTCGGGCAAGGCGCAGGGCGCCCAGGTGCTGGCGGGCGGAGAGGCGTTACCCGGCCCCGGTTCGTACGTGCAGCCCACCGTCCTGACCAACGTGTCGCCGCAGATGCGCGTCGTGCAGGAAGAGATATTCGGGCCGGTGCTGACGGCGACGCGTTTCACCGACGTTCGTGAGGTAATCGCGCGCGCCAATGATACGCAATATGGGCTTGGCGCCAGCGTCTGGACGCAGAGCCTGGATGCCGCTCACTGGTTTATCGCGAAATTCAAATCCGGTACGGTGTGGGTCAATACCCACGGTGTGTTGGATCTGGCGGTTCCGTTTGGCGGAACAAAACAATCAGGCGTGGGCCACGAACTCGGCGAAGAAGCGGTCAAACATCATACAACTTTGAAGTCCGTGCTGTTTTCGCTCCAGGAGCCGCGATAGGACCTGATCGGACCGGGTTACTAAGCGTGCCTCAGCCATGGTGGACTATTCCAGCGCCCTGACGATTTCGTCGGTATTTGCAGAGGCGGCAGCTAATTTTGCGGAGCGCGATTGTTTTCACGTGCCTGTGGAGGCTTGCCGTGAATATTCGAATGCCGCCGTCACGCTGAGCTATGGCGGGACGCACGCCCGTGTCGATGCACTGGCATCGCGGCTCCGAACGGCGGGGTACGGACCGGGTCACCGAGTCGCCGTCGCGCTCGACAACCGCTGCGAGTTCTTTCTCTGGTTCCTTGCGATGAACCGATGCGGCGCCAGCATCGTGCCGATCAACGCGGCAATGAGTGTACCGGAACTTGCCTTCCTCCTCGGACATGCGGATATCGCACTCGCGGTGACGCACGCGGGCCACGCCGCGCACCTGCATGCTTCGCTGTCCCCGACAACGCCACTACATGTAATGACGGCAGACGAGAATTCGATTCCACGGCCGGCACGTGCAGCGTCGGCCCGACCGGGAGAGGCGGCGCTCCTTTACACGTCCGGGACTACCGGTACGCCGAAGGCTTGCATTCTATCGAACGATTACTTTCTGGAGATCGGTCGCCTGTACACGGGACTCGGTGGCTATTGCCGGTTCGCCGGCGCCGGCGACCGGCTCGCCACGCCGCTGCCTGTGACACACATGAATGCGCTCGCGTGCTCGTTCATGGCGATGCTGATGACCGGCGGTTGCCTCATTCAGCTCGATCGATTCCATCCGTCGACATGGTGGCATTCGATCCGGACCAGTCGGGCAACCGCGTTTCATTATCTCGGCGTAATGCCGGCGATGTTGTTGAACGTGCCGGCCTCGAGCGACGACGATGTAGCCGGCGCCGTCCGCTTCGGTTTCGGGGCCGGGGTCGACCCGCGACATCAGGCGGCGTTCGAGGCACGCTTTGGGGTGCCTCTCATCGAAGCCTGGGCGATGACGGAAACCGGTGCAGGCGCCTGGATCACCGCCAACCACGAACCACGGCACCCGGGTCGACGCTGCTTCGGTAAGGCACCGGCCGGTCTGGACTATCGAATCGTCGACGATGGTGGGACGGACGTGACGCCGGGAACGGTGGGCGAGTTGCTGGTACGGCGTGCGGGGCCCGATCCGCGCCGGGGGTTCTTCTCCGGCTATTATAAAGATGACTCGGCGACCGAACAGGTATGGATCGACGGTTGGTTTCATACAGGGGATCTGGTCCGGGTGGACGAGGATGGCTCGTTTTTCTTCGTTGACCGCTCGAAGAATGTCGTGCGACGCAGCGGCGAAAACATAGCGGCCGTGGAAGTGGAAAGCGCCCTGCAGACCCACCCCGACGTGCGCGCATCGGCCGTCTGCCCAGTCACCGACGAAATCCGGGGCGAAGAGGTCTTTGCGTTCGTGATTTTGCGCCCGGACGTCCCGCCGTCCGTGGAGACGGCGACACAAATCCAGGCTCACTGCCGGCTGTCGCTCGCGTACTACAAAACGCCAGGGTATGTCGGATTCCGCACAGATCTGCCGCAGACGGCTTCTCAGAAACTTGCCCGCGCACAGATCAAAGTGCTGGCAGCGCGAGCGGTCGATTCGGCGGGGGCATTTGACCTCCGTCATCTCAAGCGGCGCGCGGTGACGAACCAAACATGATTGGTGGAGATATTTTTATGGTTAAACTGGCTGCATGGGCGCAGTGAGCGAACCTCGATTGACCACGAGCGGCAATTCCCGCGACTATCGAGATGTCGTGCTGGTGGCACCCATTACGGTGCCGTACGTCCGATATTCTATCCGCAGTGCGCACTGGTTTGTCGCCCACGCCTTGGCGCGGTTATTGAAAGAGTCGAACCTCAACAAGGCCGACATCGACGGCCTGAGCCTCGGCAGCTTTACGTTGGCGCCGGACACGGCGATCGGCCTCACGCAGCATTTGGGCATCACAGTCCGATGGCTCGATCACGTTCCGCTAGGGGGTGCCTGTGGAATTGTCGCGCTGCGCCGTGCGCTGCGCGCAGTTCAGGCCGGTGACGCGGAAGTGGTTGCCTGCATCGGTGCAGATACGAACCACGTCGACTCGTTTCGCCAAAGCCTCGGCAGCTTCAGCGTATTTGCGCGCGATGCGGTGTTTCCGTACGGATCGGGTGGGCCGAACGCAAGCTTCGCCTTCCTGACCTCCTATTACATGCGCACGTTCGGCGCGACTCGCGAGGATTTCGGCAAGATCTGTGTCGCGCAGCGCGATAACGCTCTGGGCTATCCGCACGCCATGTTCAAGAAAAGGCTCACCCTGGAGGAGTATCTGGGTGCTCGGTTGATTGCCGATCCCATACGGCTGTTCGATTGCGTGATGCCGTGCGCGGGCGCTGAAGCCTTCTTGGTCATGACCCGCCAGCGAGCCGAGGCGCTTGGCCTACCGTATGCGATCGTGCGCGCGACGTGTGAGCGCCACAACGCGTTCCCCGACGATCCCATTCAGATCCGCGGCGGTTGGGTGCTCGACCGGGATCATCTTTATAGTGCCGCAGGCTTGGAACCAGCCGACATCGACTTCGTAGAGACTTACGACGATTATCCGGTGATGTCCATGATCCAGATCGAGGATCTGGGCTTTTGCGAGAAGGGCGAGGGCCCGGCCTTCATCCGACGCCATTCATTGACGACCGACGGAACCTTTCCGATTAATACGAGTGGTGGACAGCTCTCGGCGGGCCAGGCCGGCTGCGCCGCCGGATTTCTGGGACTGGTCGAATCGATCCGCCAGCTGACGGACCGAAATTTGGCACGGCGCGTCCCTGAGGCGCGCTTCGGGATTGCCGTGGGTTTCGGCATGATCACATATGATCGTGGCCTCTGTTCAGGAGCGGCCATATTGAGCCGGGCCGCCGTATGATCCCACCCTTGCTCCGGCCGAAACGCAAAAATCCGATCCTACGCACCCGGCTGCCGCTGCTGCCACCGTCGAGTCGGTCACGGGCGGCGCTCGGGTTGACGGCGGCCGCGGCGCTCGGACGGTTCGAGCTGCAGGTTTGCGGTAGCTGCGGCATCGTGCAGTATCCGCCGCGCGAAGTGTGCCATGGCTGCCTGTCCGGTGCGCTGCATTGGCGCGAGCAATCGGGAAGCGGGGAATTGATTTCGACGACGACCGTGCATCTCAGCCAAGATCCATACTTCCGCGAGCGCGTTCCCTGGCGCTTGGGAATGGTGCGGCTGGATGTGGGGCCGACGGTCATCGTGCACTTGCATGTCGGCTGCGCGCCCGTTCCGAGTCGTGTGCGTGTAGGTGCCTGTCTCGACAAGTCCGGCCAGGGTGTGCTCATGGCGTTTCCCATCGATGAGGTGCCCAATATGGCTGATGACACGCAGCTGCGCGAGATGACCTGCGACCCCAAATTTCGGAAAGTGTTGGTGACCGACGGCAAAACCGACGTCGGCCAAGCCATCGTTCGAGGTCTGATTGCCGCCGGCGCGGATTTGGTGTGGGTGGGGTACGCGGAGCCATGGAAAAAAATCCCAGGATTCGCAGCACTCGCGGCGTTGCCGCAGGTCGCCTTGCTGCCGCTCGATCTGAGTGACTCACGGTCCGTAAAGGAGATGGCCGGTGAAATCGGTGGAAAGGTTGACATTTTGATCAACAGCGCCGAAGTGCATCGCGCCCAGGGCATCGCCTCGCGCAGCGGGATCGAGGCCGCCCGTGCCGAGATGGACATCAATTACTTTGGCCTGCTGCGCCTGGCGCAAGAATTCGGGCCGGTGATGCGCTCGCGCGCTGCGGATGGTCAATCGAGCGCGACTGCATGGGTCAACCTGTTATCAATTTATGCCCTCTGCAACTACCCGTCGCATGGAACATTCTCGGCGTCGAAGGCGGCGGCGCTCTCATTGTCACAGTGCCTGCGCGCTGAAATGCGCGCAGGCGGCGTGCGGGTGATCAATGTCTTTCCCGGCCCGATCGATGACGAGTGGAACCAGACGCTGCCGCCCCCGAAGCTGACACCGGAAGCGCTGGCAAAGGCGATCGTCAACGCACTCAAGGACGGCGTTGAGGACATCTATCCCGGCGACGTGGCTCAGGAATGGCTCGCTCGCTGGGAGGAAAGTCCGAAGACCCTCGAGCGGGAAGTAAGCGTATGAGTGCACGAACGTGGTGAATTCGAGAGGCGAGCCCGTATGACCGAGAATCCGTTGGTTTCCTTGGCTGCCGATCTACTGTCCGGACAAATTCGGGTCGTCGACTTGACCCAGACCCTATCGTCGGCGTTTCCGCAGATCGTACTGCCGCCCGAGTTTGGCCAGTGCTGGCCCTTTCGGATCGAGGAGGTCTCTCGCTACGACGAGCGAGGCTCAGCTTGGTATTGGAATAATTTCTCCTGCGGCGAGCATACCGGGACGCACTTCGATGCCCCCATCCACTGGGTTTCCGGCCGCGATCTACCGAACAACGCCACTGATACGCTGCCGGTACAACATCTTGTCGGTGCGGCCTGCGTGATCGACTGCTCGGCGGAGGCTGCTGCGGATCCGGATTTCCTGTTGACCGCTAATCACCTGCAACGCTGGGAGGCGGTGCACGGGCGCATTCCTCCGCGGTCTTGGGTGCTCATGCGCACCGACTGGTCGAAACGTTCCGATCCCGTCGCGTATCAGAACTACGACGAAACCGGTCAGCACACGCCGGGCCCGGCCACCGACGTCGTTCGCTTTCTCATCGATGAGCGCGATGTCGTCGGATTCGGCTCCGAATCGATTGGTACGGACGCAGGGCAGGGCTATCATCTTAAGCCGCCGTATCCGTGTCATTATTACATGCACGGTGCGGGCCGATACGGGCTGCAGTGCCTGACGAACCTTGATCTGCTCCCACCGACGGGAGCCTTGCTATTTTGCGCTCCGCTCAAAATCAAGAACGGTTCGGGCAGTCCTATTCGAGCGTTGGCGCTGGTGCGGGGCGAGGACCACAAAGGTGGCTAAATGCTGGTTTGCCTGGGCGGCGGATCTTGGCCGTATCGGGTGGTGATTCGCGCATGAGTTATCCGAGGGAGATGAGGCGTGCCCGGATGTCGTCGAGCGCCACGGACTGCAATTCGGCGCGCCGTGCAAGCGCCTCGACGAACGCTTGCAACCCCGCCTCGACCGCTCCGGCTCAATGAGCTTTTCGCCGCGCACCCTTCGTACGTTGCATTTCCTCGATTTGGGGTCTAACCCGCGGTCATCCGATACCCTACCCCTACCTCCGTGCGGAGATAGACAGGGCGTGCGGGATCACACTCCAGCTTCCGCCTCAAATCAGCGATATACGTTCGAACATGGTGATGTTGGTCAACCTTACCCGGACCCCACACATCCCGTAATAGCTGTTGGTATGTCACGACTCTTCCTGCGTTGGCAATAAGCACGGAAAGCAGGCGATACTCGATTGGTGTTAGATGAATTTCCTGTTCTTTGATAAACACTTGGCGGTGAAGCAGATCGACACGCAGATCGCCATTGGCGAAGATTTCTTTCGACCCCGGTCGGCCGTGAAGGGCGGCATGTCGCAGCGCCGTTCGTATGCGCGCGAGTAGCTCGCCGACGGTGAATGGCTTAGTCACATAATCGTCGGCACCTGCATCGAGTGCGGCAATCTTGTCGCTCTCTTGTGAGCGTGCGGACAGAACAATGATGGGAACCGCCGACCACTTACGCACCCCGCGGATCACTTCGATGCCGTCGCGGTCGGGAAGCCCCAGGTCCAGTAATAGAAGATCAGGCCGACAAGTCTGCGCGTCGGTCAAGCCTTGACGGGCGGACTCCGCCTCGACACAGCGAAACCCATTCGTTTCGAGCGTCGTACGGAGAACACGACGCAGTTTCGATTCGTCTTCGATCACGATGATGGTGGGGCGCTCGGAAGTCACGCCACTCGTCCTTCTGCGTGCTCTTGCGGCGCCCGCGTTATAGGCAGTCTTATCAAAAAAGCGGCGCCGACTTCGGGTCGGCTCTCAGTCCATATGCGGCGACCATGGGATTCCATGAATACCTTCTCGAAAAGCACGCCGTCGACATGAAGCATCGGCAAGTCATGGAGGACATCGACGCTCACCGCACGTCGCCCAAGCTGAATCAGCCGCTCACCCTTGGGTCCGGGGCCAATGCAGGCGAGAACCCGGCCTTGAGCCCGATGCGACAAGTCGATGGGCGCGTGTTCTTCGCGTGCGGTCTCCTCTGTCAAGTGCAAAATCGTTCCCTCTGGTTCCCCCCGGGGCTCGATCATATTACTCATTCCGGCGAAACACAGGATCCCACATCGCTTGCAAAGGGCATTTCTCGTATTCGCCCCACTTCCACAGGTGTACCTGCGGTTCGTCGACAGCCCTCTTGATAAGAGTCGCTCATCTGCAAGTGTCCATACAACCTTTATATCCCGGCCCCTACTATGCGCACGACGAACCGGCGCGCGCGGAGCCGCTTTCATGTGGGGCCTCGTGCCGGTCTGTAGGCGTTTCCCCGTACAGATCATGTGCGTGAACGCCGGTACGGTGAGCCGCAAAGGCTACCGGTATGGTTGGTAGAAGTGAGGAATTTCACTCATGTTCAAGCATCTCTCGTGTCTCAAGGGGATTGCTTGATTATTGTCATCGCTGACTCTGTCGGCGGCGATCGCCGCGGCCGAGGTGCCGAGCGCCGCGCCGCAGCCTCAGGCGAGCGCGTCAGGCGGCACTGCAGCACAATCTGCCGACCAGCGAATCACGGAACTCAGCCGTGAGGTCGAGGACTTGAAGAACCTCATACACCAGCTCCAGGCCCAGATGTCGAAAGAGCCTGCTGCGACGGTGACCGGCACGACCGTTTCCCCAGGACAGGCGCCCGCCCCGGGCGCGACGATTTCCTCACCAATATCCCCGACTGCCGTCGGAGACTCGGGGGGCGCCGCGGCTGTGCCGCCGAAGGTTGCCGCGGACTTGCTTCGCGGCATGACTATTAATGCCATGCTCGACGGCTACTACGAATACAACACCAACGCCCCCGTCGGACGCGTGAATTACTTGCGTGCATATGACGTGAGCAGTAACAGTTTTAGTCTCAATCAGGCCGATCTCATGGTGGAGAGTGCACCGGATCCGACGACGGATAAGCGAGCCGGAATGCGGCTCGATTTTCTACCATACGGGTATACGGGTCTCCGCGCCAAGTATGTCGTCAACGACGAGTTGGCGATCAACGCGTGGATTACCAATGGTACTGAACAGACAGAGGCGTTCAATAATTACAAAGACC
>Ga0182030_10005691_pt1 | contig 26392 bp, 23 predicted proteins | sample 812S3MmetaG_FD_121299 | JGI IMG/M metagenome (GOLD analysis project Ga0182030, IMG submission 121299) | Permafrost microbial communities from Stordalen Mire, Sweden - 812S3M metaG (Illumina Assembly) | ecosystem: Environmental > Terrestrial > Soil > Wetlands > Permafrost | place: Sweden...
AGATCACCACCGCCAGCCCGATCGCCGACCCCGATCGCGAATTCGTCTATGCCGCGTCCCCCAACGGGCTGATCCACAAGCTCGCGCTCAGCGACGGTCGGGAGGCGGGCGGCAGTTGGCCCGTGTCGATCACCCGCGACCCCACCCACGAGAAGATCGCCGCGGCACTCAACATCGACGGCGGCGACGTGGTGGCGGCGACCGGCGGCTACTACGGTGATGCCCCGCCGTACCAGGGCCACGTGGTGATGATCGCGCGCTCCAGCGGCAGGCTGCTGAGGGTCTTCAACACGCTGTGCGCCAACCGCCGCGAACTGCAGACGCCGAGCACCTGCTCCGCCAGCGACTCCGCGATCCTCTCGCGCGCGGGAGTGGTGGTGGAGCCCGGCAACGGACGCATCCTCATCGACACCGGCAACGCCCCCTGGAACGGCACGACCGACTTCGGCGACAGCTTGCTGGAGCTGACCTTCCCGGCGCTCAGCCTGCGCCAGTCCTTCACGCCCACCAACCAGGAAGAACTGAACAGAAGCGACACCGATCTCGGCTCCAGCGCTCCGGTGCTGCTCGGCGAAAATCGCGTGGTGCTGGCGGGCAAGGACGGCATCATGCGCGTGCTCGTGCTCTCACGCCTCGACGGGCACCCGCCCACCGGCGCGCGTGCGCGCATCCACCCGCTCGGCGGTGAAGTGCAGCGACTCTCCATCCCCGGCGGCGGACAGCTCTTCTCAGCCCCCGCCGTGTGGTTTCACGGGCGGCACACCACCATGTTCGTCGCCGACGGCAACGGCACTGCTGCATACGCCTTGCGCGGCGGGCGCCTCTATCGGGTGTGGGAGAACTCCAACGCCGGCACCAGCCCCGTGATGGTCGGCGGGCTGCTCTACGTCTACGACCTCAACGGCGGCGGCATCTACGTCTACCACCCCGGTTCCTCCACGCCGATCGCAAAGCTACCCGGCGAAAGCGGGCACTGGAACAGCCCAATCGTCGTCGACGGCCACGTGGTGGAGCCGGAGGGCAACGCCAACGAACACAAGCTGCAGGGCTCCATCGAGATCTTCTCCGTGCAGTGAACCGCCCCTACTCGGGTCGCGTCGGCAGCGGCGAGGACAGCTCCCTACAGCCCGTAGCTTTCCAGCAGCCGCAGCCACAGCTCGCTGCGAGTGGGAAAGCAGGGGACCGCATGCCACAGGTCCTCCAGCGCCACTTCCGCGACCACCGCGATGGTGGCCGCGTGCAGCGACTCCGCCACCTCCACGCCCGTGAACGTGGCGCCCACAACGATGCTGCGGTCGACGTCCACCACCAGCCGCGCCGTACCCGGTGCGCCGCGGCCGATGAAGCTGCCGCCCGCGTTGCCGCCGACCTCCACGTCCACCGCGCGCACGTTCAGACCCGCGTCGCCAGCCCCGGCGAGCGTGTAGCCGACGGCCGCCACCTGCGGCTCGGTGAAGATCACGCGCGGGGAAAGGCGGCCGTCCGAGCGCAGCGACACGGGCCGCCCGAGGATGTGACCGGCAGCCAGCCGCGCCTGATACTTGCCCATGTGCGTGAGCAGCGCGCGCCCGTTGGCGTCCCCCACCGCGTACAGCCAGCCATGTCCCGCGACCTGCATGGTGTCGAGCACCTCCACCGGCCTGCCGCCCTCCAACCCGAGCACCTCCAGTCCAAGCGCGTCGGTGTGGGGCCTGCGCCCCACCGCCGCCAGGAGCTCCGCCGCGGTGAAGCTCCTGCCGTCCTCCAGCTCCAGCGTGACCTCGCCGCGCGCGCCGCTCACGCCCTGCGCGCGCGAGACGGCCGTCGCCTTCACGCCGAGCGCCACCTCCACGCCGCCGTCTTCGAGCGCTTCGCGCACCTGCTCGGAGGCGAACTCCTCCTCGCCCGCGATCAGCCGCGGCAGCGCCTCCACGACCGTCACCTGCGCTCCGAAGGAGGCGTAGGCCTGTGCCATCTCCACGCCCACCACTCCGCCGCCCAGCACGAGCAGCGAAGCTGGAATCGCATGCGCGGTGGTGACCTCGCGGTTCGTCCACGGATCGGCCTCGCGCAGACCGGGGATCGGCGGGATCGCCGCGCCGCTACCGGTCGCCAGCACCACCGCTCGCCGCGCGCGCAGCAGGGCCTCGCCCACCCGCACCTCACGCTCTCCCGTCAGCTCTCCATGTCCGCGCACCAGCTCGACCGAGCGTTCCTCCAGCCACGGCAGCTGAGCGGAGTCGTCGAGGTCGTGCACCACCTCGTCGCGACGGACCAGCGCCGCTGCCACGTCGAGTTCGCCGCCGGCAGCCTGTGCCGCACCCGGCACCCGCCGCGCCTCAGCCAGCGCCTGCGCGGGGCGCAGCAGCGCCTTGGACGGCATGCATGCGTAGAACGAGCACTCGCCGCCCACCAGGTCGCGCTCCACGATCGCCACCGAGAGCCCCGCTTCCGCGAGTCGGCCCGCGCACACCTCCCCCGCCGGTCCTGCGCCGAGGACGATCGCGTCGAACTCACGTATCTCGCTCACAAATCGCTCCTTCTCTGCCGGGAAAGCTGACAAGCGAGCACGGTATCGGTTGGGCCAGCCTGGAGCGGGCGATAGCCTCGGATGGACGATGACCAGCACCGAATCGCTAGCCGGCCAGCTGCTGCTCGCCTCGCCGTCGCTGCTCGACCCGAACTTCGCGCGCTCGGTGGTGCTGATCGGAGTGCACAACGACGACGGCGCGATGGGCGTGGTGCTGAACAGACCTTCGTCTGTGACGATCGGCGAGGCCGCCCCGGCACTGGCCGACACGCTCGGCGAAGACGAGCCGCTGTTCGTCGGCGGGCCCGTGCAGGCGAACTCGATTGTGTTCTTGGGCGAGTTCCTCGACCCGTCGCCCGCAGGGCTGTTCGTGTTGGGACGCATCGGCTTTCCGGCGCCCGAGGCGAGCATCGAGGACCTGATGCAGGCGACGGCGCGCAGGCGCGTGTTCAGCGGCTATGCCGGCTGGGGTCGCGGCCAGCTCGAGCAGGAGCTCGCGGGCGAGGATTGGATCGCCCACAGGGCGCTGCCGGAAGACGTCTTCAACGAGGAGCCGGAGAATCTGTGGGCCAGCGTGCTCACCCGCAAGGGCGGCAGCTACGCGTTGATCGCGCGCATGCCGATCGACCCCAGCCTCAACTGAGCGCGGCGGCGCAAGCGGCGGGCCGCACTCCGGAACCCGCTGGAGATGCGGCTACCCTTCACTGTGCCCTTCCCTCAAGGGCTGCGGTTTTTCCCAAACGCGCCGCCTGAACCCCCGAACATCTGGAGCGCTCTGTGCTGAAGCTGGCCCGCTGGTCGACAACCCATCGCAAGTACGTGGTGATCGGCTGGATTGTCCTCCTGGTAGCCATCAACGCGTTTGCGCAATCCGCAGGCACCGACTACTCCAACAACTTCACGCTGCCCAACTCCGACGCGCAGCGCGCGATCGACCTGCTGAAGGCGAGCTTCCCCCAGCAGGCGGGCGATCGCGACACGATCGTCTTCAAAGTAAGCAGCGGCAGCGTGCTGGAACCGGCGGTGCGCAGCCGCATGAGCGCGATGTTCGCCAGCGTGGAAAAGCTCCCGCACGTGACGACGGTCATCAGCCCCTATGCGGCTGCCTCCGGCGGGCATGCGATCTCAGCCGACGACAAGATCGCCTTTGCCACGGTCGTGTTCAACGAACTGGCCAACAACCTGCCGAACGGTGCGGTCGAACGCGTCGTCAACACCGCCCAAGCGGTGCACGCGCCCGGACTGGATGTGGAGCTGGGCGGTCCCGCGATCGAGAGCCTGCAGAAGCCGAGCATCGGCAGTGCCACAGGGATCGGTCTGCTCGCTGCCATCATCGTGCTGCTGATCACATTCGGCTCGCTCGTGGCGATGAGCCTGCCGATCGTCACCGCCCTGTTCGGGCTGGGCACCGGTCTGGGCGCGATCGCGCTGTTCACGCACGTCGTGCAGACGCCCAACTTCTCCTCCGAGCTCGCGGCCATGATCGGCCTGGGCGTGGGCATCGACTACGCACTGTTCATCCTCACCCGCTTCCGCGAGGCTTACGCGGCGCCGGGACCCGCCCGGGGCAACGTGCACGAGTCTGTCGTGCAAGCGATCGACACCGCCGGGCGCGCGGTGCTGTTCGCCGGCACCACCGTGGTGATCGCGCTGCTGGGCATGATGCTGCTGGGCATCGAATTCCTCTACGGCGTGGCCATCTCCGCCTCGATCGCAGTGCTGCTGGTGATGCTCGGCTCGCTCACACTGCTGCCATCGCTGCTCACGATCGCGGGCACGCGGGTGGCGGTGGGCGGGCGCAAAGCACGCAAGCGCGCGCAGGCCGACGAGCTGGCGGGCGTCGCCCCCGCAGCGGCCGCCGCCGGCAGCGGCTGGTTGCGCTGGAGCCGCTTCGTCCAGCGCCACCCCGTGCCGATGACTCTCGCCGCGACGCTGGTGATGCTCGCCATCGCCGCGCCCGCGCTGGCGTTGAGGCTGGACTCCAGCGACGCGTCCAACGATCCGCCCAACCAGACCACCCACCACGCCTACGAGCTGCTCGCGCAGGGCTTCGGCCAGGGCTTCAACGGCCCGTTGCAGGCGGTCGTGAAACTCCCGGCCGGCGCGAGTCCGACGAGCAAGCTGACAGGCGTGAATGCGCTGCGCCAGGCGATCGCCGCGACCGCCGACGTGGCAGCGGTCGCGCCGCCACGCAAGAGCCCCAACGGCGATGTGGTCACGCTCACCATCTACCCGAGTTCCTCTCCAGAGGCCTACGCCACCACGCTGCTGGTCAAACAGCTGCGCAGCAGCGTGATCCCGCCCGTGGCCAGGCAGACGGGCTGGACCGTCTACATCGGCGGCTTCACCGCCGGCTCGGTCGACTTCGCGAACACGCTCGCGCAGAAACTGCCGCTGTTCATCGGCGTGGTCGTGCTGCTCTCTGCGCTGCTGCTGATGATCGTCTTCCGTTCGCTCGTGATCCCGCTGCAGGCGGCGGTCATGAACCTGCTCTCCATCGGTGCGTCGCTGGGCGTGATCGTCGCCGTGTTCCAGTGGGGCTGGCTCGGCAGCCTCTTCAACGTCACCAAAGGCCCCGTCGACTCCTTCATCCCCGTGATGCTGTTTGCGATCGTGTTCGGACTCTCGATGGATTACGAGGTGTTCCTGATCTCCCGAATCCACGAGCGCTGGACGCACAACCGCAACGGCACGCTCGCCGTCGGCGAGGGGCTGGCCCTGACCGGCCGGGTGGTGACCGCCGCCGCGGCGATCATGGTGTGCGTGTTCCTCTCCTTCATGCTCGGCGGCAGCCGCGTGATCGAGGAGTTCGGCCTCAGCCTCGCAAGCGCCGTGTTCCTGGACGCGGTGGTCGTGCGCTGCCTGCTGCTGCCCGCCACCCTGAGCCTGCTCGGCGACGTCACCTGGGCGCTGCCCGGCTGGCTCGACCGGCTGCTGCCGTCGCTGAACATCGAGGGCACCGCTTCGCGCGAAGAGGTGGCCGCAGGCTCACAGAACGGCAGCCACCCAGGCGTGATGCGGCACGACGTTCCGGAGATGGCAAGCGAGGGAGCGGAGGTCTGAAGCGCTCCGCGAGGAGGGCGGCGCTCGCCCTCCTCTGCTCCGCCGCTCTGCCCTGCGCGTGCGCGACCGCGGCAGAAGCGCGCAGCTCCGCGCTGGTCGTGTTCACGGCCGCCGGTGAGCGCGGACTCGCGGCCAGCGGCCTGTCGGTGGGCATCATGTCCGCCACGCAGGGGCAGTACGAAAGCGCGCAGTTCCTGCTGGACCTCACGCAGGGTGCACGCATCTCCTCCTCTGACTACTCCACCGCCACAGCGCCGCCGCTGAGCGTTCGCGACGAAGGCTCCCAGGCGGTCGTGGAAGGCTGGCAGGCAGCCGTCAAACGCGATGCAAGCGCGCCGCAGCTGTTGCGTCCCGGTCTGCTCGCCGGCCAGATTCCCGGCGGCGGCGCCTATGCGGGAGTCTCCCGCGAGTCGGACATCGACAGCGTGCTCGCAGCCGACATGTCGGGGCGCATCGCCGCCTTCTCGCTCGGCACCGCCTCAACCCTGCCGGCGCGCGCGGCCGCGCTCAGCGCCAGCCGGCAGCTGGTGGTCGTCGACCTCCCCACAGGTGTTGAAGGCGAAGCCGACTTGCGCATGCTCGTGCGCCGGCGCTCCCCTCAGGAGCTGCTGCTGGCGATCCAGCGTGTACCCGATGCCCGCGGCGGCGAACTGCTGTGGACGGGAGCGGCGGGCCTCACAGGCAACGAAGCCGCGGGGCGGCGCGAACTGACCTCTCAGTCGACCAACGAGCGCAGCCTGATCGTGTCGGTCGACGTGGCTCCCACGATCCTCGAGCACCTCGGCCGGCTGCCGATCCCCGCGGACATGCGCGGCGAGCGAATTGCCACGAAAGGCGCGCTCGACTCGGGTGCTCTCACGCGTCTGATGGCGCGCCTGCACGTGATCGGCGGGCGCCGGCTGAAGGCGCTCGGCGTGCTGCTGGCGTGTTGGGCGCTGCTCGTGCTGCTGTGCGCGCCATGGCCGCAGGCGCGCGGACGGGCGCTGAGGGCGGGCGCCCTCGGTGTCTTGTGGGCGCCGATCGCCGTGCTCTTGCCCGCCGCGATCGAGCCGAGTGCGGCGGTGGAGTTCGCCACGATCGCAGTGGTCTGCCTAGCGCTCGGCGCGCTCACCGACCTGCTGATGCCATGGCCGCGCGCGCCGATCGCGCCCGCCCTCGCGGCGATCGTGGTGCTCAGCTTCGACGCGCTCGCGGGCACACAGCTGTTGATGCGCTCCGTGCTCGGACCCAACCCGATCCTGGGCGCGCGCTTCTACGGCATCGGCAACGAGCTGAAGTCGGGGCTGGCCGTGCTCGTGTTCGCCGCCGTCGCCGCCGCGCTCTATCCCGCCGTGCGTGGCAGGCGCGCGGCGTTGACGATGGCCGCGGCGGGCGTGGTGCTGGCGGTGGTGGAGGGTTCCGCGCGCATCGGCGCGGGTGTGGGCGGCGTGATCCTCGTGAGCTTCGGCACGGCGGTGGCGAGCACGATGCTGCTCTCCGGCACTGTCACACGTAGGCGTGCGCTGCTGGCGATGACCGCGCCCGTGGTCGCGCTCGTGGCGCTCGCAGGTCTCGATCTAGCCACCGCCCACGGCGGCGGGCACTTCACCGGCAGCGTCCTGCACGCCCGCTCGCCACAGGACATCCGTGACCTGATCGAGCGTCGTTATGGCGCCGCATGGGATGAGCTGAAGAACCACGCGATGCCCTTCGCCACCGCGCTGGCCCTGGGGGTGAGCGCATATGGCGTGCGCCGTCACGCGCGGCTGCTCGCTCCCGTCGTGGGTGACCCCGCTTGGCTGGCCGCCCTCGGCGGCGGTCTCGCGGCCGGCGCGATGGGCGCGCTGGCCGAGGACTCCGGCCCGGTGCTGCTCGTCGTGGCCGTGTTCGCGCTCGGCTGCGTCGTGACCTACCTGTGGGCGCGTCCGGCGGGCAGCCCTACGAATCCAACCCCGGCACAGACTCGATCGGCAGCGTCTCATAGATCGCTGCCAGCTCCTCCAGGTCCGTCCGATCCTGCGGTCGTCCAGCCAGGCGCTTGAAGGCGACAAGGCTGGCGAGCGAGGCGAAGCGCACCGTCTGGCCCTGCCACTCGGCGGTCTCCGCCTGCCCGTGGACGGTGTCGAAGTCAAGTGGCGGCAGCCCACCGCGCAGCAGGTCCACGATCCCGTGGCGTCCCACCACGCGGATGTGCTCGGCCTGCGCGACGTCCTGCAGCGTGAGGATCTTGCCGTCGCTCACTCGCACCGCGGCCATGCGCAGGAGGAAGCGCAGCAGCGCCTGATCGGCCTCGGGGCCGTCTGCGACCAGCAGGTCGCTGTCCCTCGTGGCACGCACGTAGCCGTGGAAGATCACGCTGAAGCCGCCGATCACGACGTACTCCAACCCCACCGCCTGGGCGTCGGCTACGACGCCCGCTAGGTCAGGACCAGAGGGCTCGTCGGGGAGCATGGCCGGCCCTCACGGACGCAGCCAGCAGGGCCACCGCCTGCTGGGAGAGCTTCTGCCCAACTTCCAGCCGCTGGCCGGGAGTCAGTGCCATATTGCTGGCGCGGAGCTGATCGGCCTCTTCGCGATTGATCGCAGCCCACTCAACCTCGTGGCCAACGGAGAGCAGCGGTGTGTTCGGCCCCGACTTCATATCTGAATTCTATCGTCGCGCGGACACGACTGGATGAATCTGGCAATCTGCGCAGGCGCCGTGCAGCACGATCTCGTGCTCGGACACCGCCAGCGGCACGCGCCCGCTGAGGTTGGAGATCGCGCGCTCAAGCGCCGGATCCGAGAATGGGATCACCAGACCGCACTCGTCGCAGACGAGATGGTGGTGGTGCTCGTCGTGGTCGCACACGCGCTCATAGCGCACCATCGTCTGCCCGATCTCCACTCGCTGCACGAGCCCCAGCCGCTCCAGCTCGTCGAGGATGCGATACACGCTCGCGCGACTCACCGGCCGCCCCGCGGCGCCCCGCAGCGCGTCCTCGATCTCGATCGCCGTGAGCGCGCAGGTCTCGCTGCCAAGCAGTTCCAGCAGCGCGCTGCGCGCGCCGCCGCGCTTGCGCCCCGTGGCCGCCAGCGCCGCCTCTGCGCGGTTCACCCACTCGCCGCCCTTCATGTGACCGCCACCGACACGCCGTAAATCGACACCGCCAGCGCGATCACGGCGCTGCTGGGGGGCAGCGAGGGGATCGCATAGGCAAGCGCCAGACCGCCCCACATCGCCGCCAGCGCAAACGCACCCGCCAGCGCTATACCCGCGAGCGGACTGGAGGCGAGTCGGTGCGCCCCTGCCGCGGGGGCGGCCAGCAGGCCCAGCAGCAGCAGCGCACCAACCGCCTGCGTGGCCTGCGCGGCGACCACTCCCAACAGCAGCAGGAAGCCGAGGCCGAGCAACCGTGTGGGCACGCCGCGCGCGGCCGCCACGGCGGGCGAGATCGTGGCGAACAGCAGCGGGCGCGAGATCGCGAGCGTGAGGAGCACCACGCCCAGGCTCACAGCGGCCGCCAGCCGCGATTCGCCCGCGCCGAGGCCGAAGATCGAGCCGAACAACGTGTGCGCCACCTCGATGCCCGAGCCGCCGCTGGAACTCATCCCGAAGCGCGTCACGAAGTACAACCCCAGCCCGCCGAGGATGAACGTGAAGACGATGCCGATCACCGTGTCATCCGCCGGCTGGGACACCGCCGCACGCCCGCCGCGACCGGCGAGCACACCGCGCCCCAGCAGGCCGATCGCCAGCGCTGCAAGCAGCGTCGCCGCCAGCAGCCCCACGCGCGCGTCGACGCCGAACGCGGCCGCCGCGAGCGCCCCAGGGAAGGCCACGTGGCTGAGCGCGTCGCCGGCGAACACCTGTCCGCGCAGCACCACGAACCAGCCCGTCACGCCGCATGCCAACGCTATGAATGTGCCCGCGAGCAGCGCGTTGCGCATGAATTCCTGCGAGAACATCAGGCGATCACCCCACGCGGCGGCGGCGCGGGCAGCGGCTGTGCGCGCCGCCCTTGAATCGCCGTGCGCACCACCACACCCGCGCGCACGAACACATACAGCGCGAAGGCGATGGTGGAGATGAAGAAGCCCGCGGGGTAGGCGGAGAAGTAGGAGATGCCCAGTCCCAGCCAGGTGACGGCGAGGCCGAGCGCAACCGTCAGCAGCAGGCTCAGGGCCGGCCTGGCGGTGATCGCCTGCGCGGTCACCGCCGGCATCACCAGCAGCGCGAACACCAGCAGCGGCCCCGTGATCTGGCTGGTCGCAGCCACGGCGAGACCCAGCAGCAGCAGAAAAGCGCTGGAGAGCAGCGGAACCGGCAGCCCGCGCGCGCCCGCCACCTCAGGGTCCACCGAGGCAAACAGCAGCGGACGCGCGATCGCCGCAAGTACAGCCAGCGAGACCGCGGCTACAGCGCCCAGCAGCCACACCTCGCCGTCGGAGACGCCCAGGATGTTGCCGAACAGCAGGCTCTCGATGCTGCCCAGCACGCCGCCGTAGAGGCTCACGAACAGGAAGCCCAGCGCCAGCGCACTGGCCTGCACGGCGCCGATCCCAGCCGACTCCTCACGCCACGCGCTGCGTCCGCTCGCGGACAGGCGCCCGATCGCGAGCGCCCCCACGCTGCAGAAGGCGAAATAGCCCCAGGCGGCCGGCACACCGACGAGCGCTGCGCCGCTCGCGCCGGGGAACGCCATCATCGCGAGCGTGTGGCCGGCGAAGGCCTCGCGCCGCAGCACCATCACCCAGCCGATCGCTCCGGCCATGCTCGCCACGATCGTGCCTGCCACGAGCGCGTTGACCATGAATTGGTATTCCACGAGCTGGCTGAGGTCATGAGCCACGTTCCAGCCGAGCTGCGGCGCCGCGCCTTCAGCCGACATGAGCGTGCGCGTGGTCGTGGCCGCTGTGGGAGTGGCGATCGTGGTGGTGCGACGGCGCCTCCGGCTGGCCCACCACCACCATGCGTCCGTCCGAGGCCTTCAGCACCTCCACCGGCACGCCGTAGAGCGCGCTCAGCGTCTCACTGGAGATGACCTCCTCCACCGGCCCCTCCACCGCCCGGCCGCCCGCCAGATACACGACCCTGTCGAGATACGGCAGCAGCGGATTCACGTCGTGGGCCACCAGCAGCACCGCCACGCCCTCCTCCCTGCAGATGTCTGCCACCAGCGCCGCCACCGCCGCCTGGTTGGGCAGGTCGAGGCTGTCCAGCGGCTCGTCCAGCAGGAACAGCTGCGGCCGGCGCACGAGCGCCTGGGCGATCAGCAGCCGCTGCTGCTCGCCGCCGGAGCAGTCGCCGATGGCGCGGTCGGCGTAGCTCTCCGCCCCCACCATCTCGATCGCCTCCGCCACCGCCTTGCGCGCCGCCGAGCCGCCCCACGGCAGCGGCACGCCCCAGCGATCGCCGTCCAGGCCGAGGCGCACGATGTCGCGCCCACGCAGACGCGTGCCACGCTCGAAGGCGTGGCGCTGCGGCAGGTAGCCGATCTCGCGGTTGGCCTCCCCCGGCGCCCGCCCCAGCACGCTGAGCCGACCCGCCGTCAACGGCAGCGCGCCCAGCACCGCCTTCAGCAGCGTCGACTTGCCCGATCCGTTTGCGCCGAGCAGCGCCACGAACTCGCCGCGCTGCATCCGCATCGACACATCGCTCCAGATCGTCCTGCCCGCCATCTGCACGCTCGCACCGTGCAGCTCGATCGCAGGCGTCTCCCGCTCCGCTGCGTCAATTGCCGCCACGACAGCAAACATATCATGAGATTGAGTCTTATTCTCAGTCTCTGCCAAGGAATCGACGACGGCCTGAGTCCCAGCGCCGCGCGCAGGGCTGCGGGCGCACCTCCATCGCCGCCCCGTCCATCACCAGCACCTATCATCCTCCACAGCCGATGCACCGCGTCAATGCCCAGTCCGAGGAGACCGTCTCACCCACATATTCCGGACGGTCGTTCTCGCACGACATACCCAAGTACCGCATGCCCGCAGAGGGCATGAGCGCGGATGCCGCCTATCAGCTGGTGCACGACGAGCTGAACCTGGATGGCAACCCCGCCCTGAACCTGGCCTCGTTCGTGACGAGCTGGATGGAGCCCCAGGCCGACAAGCTGGCCGCGGAGACGCTCGACAAGAACCTGATCGATCAGGACGAGTACCCGCAGACGGAGGTGGTGCATCAGCGCGTGGTCTCGATGATCGGCCGGCTGTTCCACGCGCCCGCCCACCAGCAGCCCACGGGCACCGCCACGATCGGCTCCTCTGAGGCGATCATGCTGGCGATGCTGGCGCACAAGCGCTCCTGGCAGCAGCGGCGCACGGCGGCGGGCCTGGACACCGACCGCCCCAACATGGTGATGGGCGCGGACGTGCACACCTGCTGGGAGAAGTTCGCGCGCTACTTCGAGGTGGAGGCGCGCGTGATCCCGATGGAGGACGACCGCTACACGATCGGCGCCGAGCAGGTGGAGCCGCTGCTGGACGAGCACACGATCGCGGTGGCGGGGCTGCTGGGCACCACCTTCACCGGCCAGATGGACGATCTGGCCTCCATCGACGCGCTGCTGCAGCGGGTGAAGCAGGAGCGCGAACTGCACATCCCGCTGCACATCGACGCCGCGTCCGGCGGCTTCGTGATCCCCTTCTCCAAACCGGACCTCGCCTGGGACTTCCGCCTGGAGTCGGTGCGCTCGATCAACGTCTCAAACCACAAGTTCGGCCTCGTCTACCCCGGGATGGGCACGGTGGTGTTCCGCGACAGCAGCGATCTGCCGGAGGAGCTGGTGTTCCACATCAACTATCTCGGCGGCGACATGCCGAACTACTCGCTGAACTTCTCGCGCCCGTCATCCTCGGTGGTGCTGCAGTACTTCGCCTTCCTGCGCCTGGGGCGCTCAGGCTTTGAGTCGATCGTGCGCAACTGCCTCGAGAATGCCCAGGCGCTGGCCGGGAAGCTGGTGGCGATGGAGGGCCTGGAGCTGGTTGCCGACGGCGCGGACTTCCCGATCGTCGCCCTGCGCGCGAGCGACCCGCAGGCGATCGATCTCGTGCACCTCACGCACATGCTGCGCGAGCGCGGCTGGATCGTTCCCGCCTACACGCTGCCCCCCAACGCGGAGCATGTGACGGTGATGCGCATGGTCGTCAAGGAGAACTTCTCACGCGACATGGTGGACATGCTCGCTCACGACGTGGGCGAGGCCATGCACGCGCTCACGCGCGGCCACACGCTGCACCCGCACCGGCCGCGGCACCGGCTGCACTGCTGAGGCGGCGAGCGCCGCTTCAGACGGTGGCGAGTTTGCGGCGGCGATCCATGAACAGCACGCCGCCCACCACGATCACCACCAGCACCAGCACGCCGCCCGCGATGTAACGGAGTTTGTGATGGACCGGTTTCGCAGCTTCTTTGTCGGCCGCCGCCGGCTTGAGCACCGTCACGGGGATGTTCTTGGCCTGCAGCGCAGCCTCGTACTTGGGCTGTTCGTGCGGCGGGTAGATCGTCAGCACGTGCTGACCGTTCTTGAGCGTCAGGTGCAGCGAGCGAATTTTCTTGTTGAACGTCGCCGATGCGATTTCGCCTTTGGCCAGCTGCTGTTCGTAGGCCGACAGGCTCTCCTTCTGGTAGACGACGACCACTTCCGCGGCGGCCGCAACGGCGGTCGCACACCCGAGTGCGCAGGCGGCGCAGGCGAGCGAGAGGATGAGCTTGCGGGTGAGAGACACTTTGATGGTCGAGGTCATGGGGCGTAGCCTAGCGTCGCCGCCTCAGATGTGCGCCGTGGCAGACGTGCCGGCGACCCCCTCCCCGTTCAGCTCGAACCCGCTTCAGGGCTGCGCAGGAATCGAGCCATCAACACAGCGCCAACTGCCAGCCAGATCGCCAGCGTGGTCAGGTCCGAGCCGTCGAATCCAGCGCCCTTGGTGTAGGGGTTGAAGGCGTAGTGGAAGGAGTGCGCGAGCGGGCGCACCGGGAACACGGAAGCGATGTTGTGCAGCCAGCCGGGGATGCCTTCGTCGCTGAACCAGATGCCCGAGATGAACGTCAGCGGCAGGATCGAGATGTTGACGATCGGCGGCGCCGACTCGGCGTTCTTGATCAGGCGCACGATGCCCACGCCGAGCGTGGTGAAGCAGGCGACACCGAGCGCCAGCGCGACGAGGAAGCCGGGCAGCGTGCTCGCACGCACGTTCACTCCGTAGGCGCTCGCTCCCAGCAGCAGGGTGAGCGCGCTCATCGCCGCCACCACCAGCAGCGTCGAGCCGATCCTGCCCGCCATGTAGGTCCAGCGCGGCAGCGGCGTGCCCTGCATCCGCTTCAGCACGCCCTCGTCACGCAGGATCGCCGTGGAGATCGCCATGTTGACGAACGTGGTGGTGATCACGCCGTAGGCGAGGATGCCGGGAACGAAGTAGTCGTCGTAGGCGATCAGGTGGCCTTCGGCGTTGATATGACCGCCTTTGGCGGTGCTGCCGAAGATCAGCAGGAACATGATCGGGAACAGGAACGAGAAGAACGCGCGACCGCGGTTGCGCCAGAAGGAGCGCTGTTCGTAGCGCACCTGCCAAAACAGCAGGCTCATGTCCCGGCGCGAGATCGGCACGCGTGCGCCGCTCATCGCAAACCCGCACCCGAGGAGATCGTGCCGCTGCCGGCATCCTCCGCCGTCAACTCCAGGTACACGTCCTCCAGCGACGGTTGCGCCACCGAGAAGCGCTCCAGCTCGTGCCCGCGCTCGATCGCCCAGGCGGTGATCGCCTGCGTCGTGCGCACGCCCTGTTGGCTGCGCACGAGCACGAGCTCGCCGTCGAGACTCACGTCGATCGCATCCGCCGTGGGCAGGTCCGCGAGCGCCGCTCCCGCCGGCAGCGCGAAGCGAATCTCCGTCGGTCGCTCGTTGCGCCCGCCGATCTCGTCCGGCCTGCCGGTGGCGATGATCTCCCCTGCGCGCATCACCGCGACGCGATCTGCCAGGTGCTGCGCCTCGTCCATGAAATGCGTGGTCAGGAAGATCGTCTTGCCGAGCGAGCAGAGCGTGCGAATCGTGGCCCACGCGTGCCGGCGCGCCGCGGGATCGAAACCGGTGGTGGGCTCGTCGAGGAAGATCAGATCGGGGTCGCCCACCAGCCCAAGCGCGAGATCGAGCCGGCGCCGCTGCCCGCCGGAGAGCTGCTTGGCGCGCGTGTCGCGCTTCTCCGTCAGCTCCACCAGCTCAAGCAGCTCGTCGATCGGCCGGCTGTGGGCGTAGTAGCGCCCGTACATCTCCAGCAGCTCCGCCACCGTCAGCTCCTGCTGCACGCCGCAGGACTGCAGCACGATGCCCACCCGTTCGCGCAGCTCTCGCTGCCCGGCCGCCGGATCCATGCCGAACACCCGCACGCTGCCCGCACTGCGAGCCCGGTAGCCCTCGAGGATCTCGACGATGGTCGTCTTGCCCGCGCCGTTGGGGCCGAGCAGGCAGAACACCTCCCCCACCCCCACCTCAAAGGAGACGCCGCGCACGGCCTCCAGCTCGCCATAGCTCTTGCTCAGCCCCTCGACCTCGATCGCGCAGGTCAAGTCGGCCACAGGAACCTCACTTGCGCGCCGCCCGCACCGCCTTCAACCGCTCCACCTTCGGCAGCACCACCTTGCGCATCCGAACGGACACCGGCGTGGCCTCCACCGCCTCGTCGTCGCGCACGAACTCCAGCGCCTCGTCGAGCGTGAGTTTGCGGTGCGTGTCCAGTCGCACCAGCACATCGGAGGTGGAGGAGCGCATGTTGGTGAGGTGCTTCTCCTTGATGGGGTTCACATCCAGGTCCTCAGAGCGCGAGTTCTCGCCGATGATCATTCCTTCATAGACCTCCTCACCGGGTCCCACGAACAGCGAGCCGCGTTCCTGCAGAGTGAACAGCGAGAACGTCACCGTGGCGCCGCGGCGGTCTGCCACGAGCACGCCGCTCTTGCGCGTCAACAGCTCCCCCGCCCACGGCTCCCAGCGGTCGAAGACGTGGTGCATGATGCCCGTGCCGCGCGTCTCTGTGAGGAACTCCGTGCGAAAGCCGATCAGCCCGCGTGCCGGCACGAGATAGTCCAGTCGCGCCCAGCCGGTGCCGTGGTTGATCATGTGCTCCATGCGGCCTTTGCGAGAGGCCAGCAGCTGCGTGACGGTGCCCACGTGCTCCTCCGGCACGTCCACCGACAGGCGCTCCACCGGCTCGTGGCGCTTGCCGTCGATCGTCCGCTCGACCACGTGCGGCTGGCCGATCGTCATCTCAAAGCCCTCGCGGCGCATCATCTCCACGAGCACCGCAAGCTGCAACTCGCCGCGGCCCTGCACCTCATAGGTATCCGGCCGGTCGGTGTCGCACACACGCAGCGAAACGTTGCCGATCAGCTCCTGGTCCAAGCGCGCCTTGATCTGGCGTGCGGTGATCTTGTCGCCGTCTTTGCCCGCCAGCGGCGAGGTGTTGACGCCGATCGTGATCGACATCGCCGGCTCGTCCACTGTGATCACGGGCAGCGGCCGCGGATCGTCCAGATCGGCAAGCGTCTCACCGATCGTCACCTCCGCGATGCCCGCCACGGCGATGATCTCGCCCGGACCCGCCTCCGGCGCGTCGACGCGTTCCAGCGCGTCCGTTACATACAGCTCCGCAACCTGCGCTTTCTGGATCGTGCCGTCCGCGCGGCACCACGCGATCTGCTGGCCCTTGCGAATCGTGCCGTTGCGCACGCGGCAGATCGCCAGCCGCCCGACGTATGGGGATGCGTCGAGATTGGTGACGAGCGCCTGCAGCGGATGGTCTGGCTCGTAGGTGGGCGCGGGAATATGCTCGAGCAGCAGGTCCAGCAGCGGCTCAAGCGTTCCTTCCATCAGCGGGCTGGACTCGTCGTACTCAAGCGATGCGGCGCCCGCCTTGGCGTTGCTGTACACGATCGGGAACTCGATCTGGCGCTCGTCGGCGTCGAGGTCGAGGAACAGCTCGTAGACCTCGTCGATCACCTCCGCCACGCGCGCATCGGGACGATCGACCTTGTTGATGACGAGGATCACCGGCAGTTTCGCCTCCAGCGCCTTGCGCAGCACGAAGCGCGTCTGCGGCAGCGGCCCCTCGGAAGAATCGACCAGCAGCAGCACCCCGTCCACCATCGTCAGGCCGCGCTCCACCTCGCCGCCGAAGTCAGCGTGACCGGGGGTGTCGATGATGTTGAGCTTCACGTCCCTGTAGCGCAGCGAGGTGTTCTTGGCGAGGATCGTGATGCCCTTCTCGCGCTCGAGGTCCATCGAGTCCATCACTCGCGTGGCCACATCCTGGCCGACGCGGAAAGCCCCCGATTGCCACAACATGGCGTCCACGAGCGTGGTCTTGCCGTGGTCCACGTGGGCCACGATTGCAACGTTACGGATGTCATCTCTGGTTACGGGCACGGCTGGACAGGCTAGCGGCGCACGGGCTCGACCCCGGTATCGGCGTGTAAATCGCCACGGCCACCGCGCAGCCGCCGCAGACAATGCGATGCACAATCGCAGACGCTTGTCTGCAAAAAAGTTTGCAAACCGCCCGTAGAGCATCTGTTTGGAGGATCGGCCAACCCCTCACGCAGCCGACCGCGGGTACCGAATCTGCCCAGATGGCGGGCGAATCGTGGCTGTGTCCAACTGAGCTGGAGCGCAGTCGCGTTGTCGACGCGAACGATCGCGTGCGCATGATTCGCCTGGTCGGCTCCGCCGCCGTGGGAGTGGCGCTGCTGATCTCCACCCCGTGGCTCGGATGGTGGACGTTCGTGCTGTTCTCGCTGTCCGTCTTGAACTTCCTCAACGTCGACTACCGCATCGACAAAAGCGCGCACCCCGAGCGTGTGAGCGCGTGGGCGATCGTGATCACGCTGCTGCTGATCGCCACCGGTGCGGTGCTGAGCGGCGGCCCCAAGAGTCCTGCGCTTCCGTGGCTGGTGCTGCCCGCAGGCATGGTGGCGGCGCGCTTTCGCCCGAAGGTGGTGATCGCGGGCCTGGTGCTGACCGTATTCGTGATCCTCGCCGCCTCGCTCGGCGCCGACCCGCGCGCGACGATCGCCGACCCCGTCCCCGTGTTCTCCACGCTCGCGCTGCTCACGGGAGTGGTGTCGATCGTGTGGGCACTGCAGGCCGCGGAGCTGCACCACCGCAGCGAGGCGATCCTCGACCCGCTCACCGGCCTGCTGAACCGCCACGCGCTCGCACCGCGCTTCATCGAGCTGACGCTGCAGGCGCGCCTCACGCGCCAGCCGGTATCGCTGCTGCTGTGCGACATCGACAACTTCAAGGCGATCAACGACGCCCACGGCCACGACTGTGGCGACGGCGTGCTGCGCGACGTGGCCTACACGCTGCGCAAGCACCTGCGCTCGTTCGAGCTCGTGTACCGATTGGGGGGCGAGGAGTTTCTGATCGTGCTGCCCGGCATCGATGGACCCGCCGGGCTGGAAGTGGCCGAGCGGCTGCGCAGCGCCGTGCAGGAGATCCGGCCGGTCGGCATCGACGTGACGGTGTCCTTCGGCATGAGCGCCGCGGCGGGCGGAGAGGTGGACTACGACACGATGTTCAAGGCCGCCGACAGCGCGCTGTACGAAGCCAAGCACGCTGGACGTAACTGTGTGGTCGCTGCGCCCACCGCCACGCCCGTCGACGAGCGACTCTCCGCCGACGTCGAGATCTACCCACTGCCCGACGCGCTGCTGGGGCCGCTGCAGGCACTCGCCGCAGCGCCCTCACCTTCACAGCAGACCTCAGCCGCCTGAGTCGCGCCTGAGCCGATGGCCGGGTCATCGAGAGCTGCTGGTTCGAAGCCTTCCATGGTGTCACGCACCGCGCACCAAGGCCGTCGGATGCGATCAGCAGTTTGCAAGTCGCCAACTACGGGTACACTGATCTCTGTACATCCTTACAACGTCGACCGCTGTTCTCGTGCAGCAAGCGCCCACGAAGGGAGACAGCAATGGCTTCCCGTTCCGCCGCCGTAGCGCCGACAGCAAGCGCCGCACCGCTGTCCGCACTTGCAACATGTGATCTGTTCGAACGTTGGCAATTGCGCGGAGATCAGGCGGCCCGCGAGGCGCTCGTTCACCGCTTCATGCCGCTTGCACGTTCGCTCACCCGCCGCTACGGAAGGTCCTCCGAGCCGTTCGAGGATCTGTTCCAGGTCGCTTCGCTCGGACTGCTGAAGGCGCTGGATCGTTACGAGGTGGACCGCGGGCACGCCTTCCAGTCCTTTGCGGTGCCGACGATTCTGGGCGAGATGCGCCGCTACTTTCGCGACTCCGGCTGGGCCGTGCACGTCCCGCGCGGAGCGCAGGAGCGTGCGTTGAAAGTGCGCGAGGCGCAGGAGCGTCTGGCACGGGAGCGAGGTCGCGCACCGACCGTCAACCAGCTGGCGGAGTACCTCGAGTTCGAGATCGAGCATGTAATCGACGCGCTGCAGGCAATCCAGGCGTATGAAACCGTCTCGCTCGATGCGCCGCGCCCAGGGGCAGACGACGACCTACCCGCCTGCGGCGAGGCGATCGGCTGCGAGGACGCGCACTACGAGCTGGTCGAGCTGAACGCGACCATCGCGTCGGTGCTCCCGCATCTGCCCGACCGTCAGCGCGCGATTCTGCAGATGCGCTTCGTGGACGACCTCACCCAAACAGAGATCGCAGAACAGATAGGGATCTCCCAAATGCAGGTCTCTCGCCTCCTTCGACGCTCGCTCGATCAGCTTCGGAAGCTCGCAAGTGCGCCTTCTCAAATGGACTAACAAGCAGTCCGGCGCGCCTGCCAGAGGGCGGAGTGCCGAGCGAACAGCTCGTCGGGGCGAGCCAGAACCACCTGCCACTCGGTGCTCGAGATCCCTCACGTCCGTCTGATCCTCTCGAGCAGGGCTGAGAATGTCCTGGTGGTGCGCCAGGTGCTCGCCGGCTTGGCCGACGCCATCGATCTCGACGCCGTCGAGTTGAACGACATTGCCACGGCGGTGACCGAGGCGTGCAACAACGTGGTGATCCATGCCTATGACGGCGAGGTCGGCCCGCTGGAGGTGGAGATCAAGCTCAGCGCAAGCGCGGTGACGGTGCTGGTGCGCGACTTTGGCAGCGGCATCCGTCCACGCCTTCGGCCGGTGGAGAGCGCAACCGGCGGCATCGGGCTGCCGGTGATTCGCGCCCTTTCGCACGCCGCCGACTTCATCGACCTGACCAGCGAGGGCGGCACGGAGGTGCGGATGGAGTTCGCCACGCTCACCGCCAACACCATCGCGGTCAAACACTCGCCGACGGAGCCGCCGCCACTGCCGGCCGTCAGCCACCCGGAACTGCAGGAGACGGTCGGCGCCACGATCGCGCCGCCGTCGCTCGCGCAATCGGTGTTGCCGCGCCTGTTGAGCACGCTGGCTGCGCGAGTGCACTTCTCCACCGACCGCATCTCCGATGCCCAGGCAATCGCCGATGCGCTGGCCGCCCATGCATCGGCCGCACTGGCGGGCGAGCATCTCAGCGTGCTCGTCGGGATCGCGCCACGGACGCTGATCGTGCACGCCGGCCCGCTTGGTGGCGAGAGCGAAGCGTCGGTGCTGCACGAGATCGTCGACGGGCTCGGCGGCACCATGGAACGCCTGTACGACGGACTGCAGGTCGCCAGCTCGGACCCACAATCGGAGATCCTCGCGCTGCAGATGGCCGACGAGCGCTGACGCCACCGCGAGCACCGCCACCGAGCCGCCGAATGTGGGGACAGGCCGACCGACGGGGAGCAGGCACCGGCGCAAAGACAAAGAGAGACGACGTGCCGGCAGCTCCGCTCTCCCAGAGCGAGCCAGCCGACACGCCGCCTCCAGCCACCCCCCCGTATGAGCAGGCAGGTCGCGGGGGGCTCGCGACCGCCGCCGTCGGGGGCGACACTGGCATGTCTGTACTTCCCGATCTCCGACGGACTAAACAACCGGCGCGAAAACTTGACCGATTCCGAGGTCCGAGTCGTGTAGTGACCCGCCGCCATGTTTCACGTGTTGCTACCCAGGGAAAGCTCCGTGGTCAGAGACGATCTTCACCAAAGACAACAACAATCGAGGTGGCACATGGTAGCTCTGCTCGCACTGGTCCTGATCCTCGCGATCCTCGGCGGTTTGGGGTTCGCTGTGCACGTGCTGTGGTACGTGCTGATCTTCGCGGTGCTGCTGTGGTTGATCGGGTTCTTCATCGGCGGCATCCCCGAGGGCGGCGGACGCCGCCGCTGGTACGGGCGCTGGTAGACACGGCTGCCTGCGCATCTCCGCGGTGACTCCCGACCGGGGGTGTAGCTGGTGTCCGTCGACGCGTTCGATGGACACCAGCTTTTGCCGAAGGGGCGGCTCCGGGGAAAGAGCCGCATTCGCGTTCCCAATCTCCCAACCGCCGACTCCTGATATTTAGCTCTGCGCTTGGCATTTATGGCAATCTACTAAGCGAAATCTTTGCGACTGTCCGACACCGCAACGCACGGCCGGCGAAAAGGGTTCATTGTGTTCAACCAAGGGGTGACATCCTCCGAGAGGGACCTCGATTCATGCCACGAGACCTTGGTTCAGAGTGGGCACGAGTTGACCCAGAGTAGGAGACAAAGTCCTTGACTCAAGGTATAGATGAATCGCTCGACCAGTAGAGCGGTTCGCCACCGGGGAACAGGTAGTTTCGTAAGTGCCACACGCGGGGACTACAAGCCCCTTGCCTCTGTGCACCTGGACGGCGTCGGCAGAGAAATGTTGGTCGAGGCCGGTATTACGCTCACCCAACCGCTTGACATCGGGCAGATGCTGGGTCGGATCGCGCGGTTGACGGTCCCCCGCCTGGCGGACCTGTGCATGATCGATCTTCGAGAGGACAATGGTGGGATCAGGAGATCGGCGACGGCCGCGCACGACCCGGCGATCATGCTCGACCTGGAGCAGATGGAGAGTGCCGGGGAGATCGATCCCAAAAGCCGCCACCCGGTGGCGCAGGTGATGCGCAGCGGTCAACCGCTGCTGCTCCCCGAAACCGCCGACGGTTTCCGTCCCACGGTCTCACGCGGCGCGCGACACACTCAGTTCATAGCCGACCGCGGATACCGCTCACTTGCGGTGGCGCCCCTACTGGCGCGCCACCGCACACTCGGCACACTCAGCTTGGCTCGCATGCTCGGAAGCGAGCCACATTCCCGGGCGGATCTGGAGGCGGTGTGTGAGCTCGCACGCCAGGTTGCGCTGGCGATCGACAACGCGCGTCTGCTCTGCGAGGCACACGAAGTGGAGGAGCGCCTGACGACGATCTTGGTGATGCTCACCGAGGCCATCACGCTCACAGATCGAGACGACCGCATCGTATATGCCAACGCAGCCGCAGCCAAGCTGTTTCACTACGACAGCCCCAACGATCTGACCGAGCTGCACCAGTTCGAGCTGGGTGAGCGTTTTCTCACACTTGACGAGCACGGCGCCGAGATCGCCGACAGCGATGTGACCCGCCGCGAGCTGTTCGACGATGGGAAGGCAGAGCCGGAGATTCTGCGTCTGGTCTTCCGCGAGACCGGCGAGCAGCATTGGCTGACGTATAAACCGGCGCCGATCTTCCACGCGGAGGGCAAGCGTGTGCAATTTGCCGTCAACGTCTACGAGGAGATCACCGAGGTCAAGCGGATACAGGGGGCCGAACGGGTGATGGCAGAGGCCGCGCAGGCGATCGGCTCCTGCGGCGACCTGCGCGAGGCGCTCGAGGTCGTGGCGGCTCTCACTGTTCCCGACCTCGCCGACTGGTGCGCGATCGACCTGCTGAGCGAGACCGGCGAGATCGAGAGGATGGCTGTACACCACTCCGACCCCGCCAAGGCAATGCTCGTGCGCGCTTTGGGGGTGGCATCGAATCGCAGAATCGACGACCAGAAGGGCATTACAGCGGAGGTGATCAGAAGCGGCGTCACTGCGCTGTTCGCTCAGCTCACCGCCGGGGACCTCGCTCGCTCGGCCCGCCACAGCGCGCACGTCAAGCTCCTGTTCAGCGCCGGCGCGACATCGCTCGTGGTCGTCCCGCTCATGGGCGCTGCGGGAGCAATCGGCACGATCACATTCGCCTGCGCCGAATCGCTGCGGCGCATCTCCCCCGCTGACGTCGTCCTTGCCGAGCAACTGGGACGACGCGTAGGGGCCGCCGTGGAGAGCGCGCGGCTGAACAGCGAACACACGAGCATCGCCCACATCCTGCAGGCGGCGCTGCTGCCGGAGTCGCTGCCTCGCATACCCGGCATGGAAGTCGCCGCACGCTACAGCGCGGCGGGTGAGGCGAACGACGTCGGCGGCGATTTCTACGACGCGATGCCCTACGGCGGCAACGGCTGGCTGTTCGTGATCGGCGATGTGTGCGGCAAGGGTCCTCGCGCTGCCGGAGTCACGGCGCTCGCCCGACACACGTTGCGCACCGCCGCCCTGCTGGGCCAGACCCCGGCCGGGATGCTTGCGACGCTGCACCACGCGCTCAGAGCACAGCCTCCCGGCGCCGATCTGTGCACCGTCGGCATCGTCACGCTCAGGCGCCTGCCCGCCGGCGCGCGCCTCACCGTCACGCTCGCCGGCCACCTGCCGCCGCTGCTGATCGGCACCGACGGGCAGGTTCAACAGCTTGGCACGCCGGGCACGCTGCTGGGTGTGCTCGATCCGCTGAGCATCCTGGAAGTGGAGTCGGAGCTGCGTGCGGGCGAGACGCTGCTGCTCTACACCGACGGCCTGCCGGAGGCCGGACACGATGGTGCGCGCCTCGGCGAGGCGGGTCTGGCGCGGATGTGCGCAGATGGACGCACGCTTCCGATCGAGGACTTCCTGACCGACATCGAGCAGATCGCACTGCAACACGCTGAAGGAAGGCTCAGCGACGACATCGCACTGTTGGCGCTCCGCCTGTCCACATAGCGACGTTGGCTAGAATCAGCGAGATGGGGGTAAGCGAGCACCTGACGATTGGAGTCGCGCGCGAGGCCGATCGTGTCGTGCTGTCGCTCGACGGCGAACTGGACATGGCCAACGCACCTCACCTGCAGCAGGCGATCGATGGCGAAGACGCCGGCACGCGAGCGATCGTTCTCGATCTGCAGCGCCTCACGTTCCTCGACTCCACCGGCCTGCGTGTGATCCTGGCGGCGCGCGAGCGCTGCCAGGAGCGTGGCCAGCAGTTCGCGATCACGAGAGGCTCCGAGCAGGTTCAGCGGCTGCTGAGCGTGACCGGTGTGGCCTCGCACCTGCGGATGCTCGCAACGCCCGACGAGCTCGTCGTCTAGCAGGACGGGCAGCCGACTTCGCCCAAGCGGCGTTCCAGCAGGCGCCGCTCAGGCGCCGCATGCACGAGTTCGAGCGCGCGCGCATACGCGACAGCCGCCTCCGCGCGTCGGTCGAGGCGGCGCAGGAACTCGCCGCGCGTCGCGTGCAGGTAGTGGTAGGAGTCGAGTTGGAGACCGTCCAGGAGATCCAAACCGGCCTGCGGTCCCCGCGTCTGCGCGATCGCAACCGCCCGGTTGAGCTCCACCACAGGAGAGTCCGTCAGCAGCGCCAGCTCCCCATACAACGCAGCCACCCGTGGCCAATCGCTGCGCTCCTGCGCATGCGCGGCCGCGATCTGGCCCTGCAACACGTAGGCACCCCGTCCCCCGCCGAGCGACAGTGCGCGCTCCAGGGCGCCACGCCCGGCGAGTATCTGCTCGTGGTCCCACAGCGAGCGGTCCTGATCGGCGAGCAGCACCACCTCGCCTTCGGCGACTCGCGCCGCACGGCGCGAGTCCTGCAGCAGCATCAGCGCCAGCAGCCCCCACACCTCCTGCTCGGCAGGCATCAGCTCCGTGAGCGCGACGCCCAGTCTGATCGCCTCGCCGCACAACTCCGAGCGAGCGTCATAGCCCTCGTTGAAGATCAGGTACACCACCGCCAGCACCGACTGCAGCCGACCGGCGAGCTTCTCCGGGGAGGGCACCCTGAAGGGGATCCCGGCGTCCCTGATCTTGCGCTTCGCGCGCACGAGGCGCTGCGCCATCGTGGGCTCCTCCACGAGAAACGCACGCGCTATCTCAGCCGTCGTCAATCCGCCGAGCGAGCGCAGCGTGAGCGCCACCTGCGCCTCCCTGGAGAGCGCAGGGTGACAGCAGGTGAAGATCAGCTCCAGGCGCTCGTCGCGGAACATGTCGCTGCCGTCCGGCTCGTCGATCGTCGGTCTCACCTCCAGCATCCGATACTTGACAGCGAGCGTCCGCTCGCGGCGGATGCGGTCAATCGCACAGTTGCGCGCGGTCACGGTCAGCCAGGCGCCGGGCGTCTGCGGCATGCCGTCGCGAGGCCACCGCTCGGCGGCGACCGCAAACGCCTGCTGGACGGCCTCCTCGGCGAGATCGAAATCGCCGAAGAGACCGACCAGCGTCGCCAGCACGCGACCCCACTGCTCGCGAAAGACCTGCTCGATCAGCGCTCCACCACCGCACGCACCTCCACCGCGCCGCCCAGCCGCGCCGCGGGAATCCGGGCGGCGAGCTCGATAGCCGCGTCAAGATCGTCGGCCTCGAACAGGTAGTAGCCGCCCAGGGCCTCCTTGGTCTCGGCGAACGGCCCGTCCGTCGTGAGCGTACGTCCGCCCTCGACGCGCACCGTCGTCGCGGTGTCCTCTGGCTGCAACTGCGCTCCCCCCGTCACGCCGGGGAGTTGCGAGATCGCCATGTACTCCGCCATCACAGCGCTCTGCTCCGCCTCGGGCATGTTCTGCACCTCGGCCATGGCATCGCCGGAGAAGATCTGAAGCATGTATTGCAACGTTTAGCTCCCGTCTCGTAGGTTACTTGTCGACCTTCAGACGAACGCGACGCGCGAAAATCGACAGCAATCGCAACCGGACGTCCGTCGCGCAAGCGTAGCCAGTGTCCTAGAACACCCGTCCACGCGCTCCGTAGAGCCGAAACAGCGGACCTACCGTGAGTCAAATGGTCCACGCTTCGCGCCTCACTGAAAGCGCGGCGGGGAGATGACCGCAGAGGACGCTCGCTTCCCGGCCGGGCCGTCGCTGCCACCGGCGCTGCAGACCCTCGCCTTCTGGGGCAACATCGACCGCTTCGTGCGCTGGTGCGAGCACCGTCACGGACCCGTCTTCACGATCCGCGTGTTCCCGTGGGGAGAGACGGTGGTGGTGAGCGACGCGGAAGCGATCGCAACGGTCTTCACGGGCGATCCCGACACGTGGCGCGCGGGAGAGTCCTACGAGCTGCTCAAGCCGCTGATCGGGGAGCGCTCGCTGGTGGTGCTGGACGGCGAGGAGCACCTGCAGGTGCGCCGGCAACTGCTGCCGCCCTTTCACGGCGATGCAGTGCGCAGCTACGAGGAGCTGATCGAATCGATCACCGCCGAGGAGATAGCCCGCTGGCCTGTGGGCAAGCCGATCGAACTGACCGAGCCCATGCGCGCGATCACGCTGGAGGTGATGCTGAGAGCGGTGATCGGCACGGAGGAGCCGGCGGTGCTGGAGGAACTGCGCACGGCCTTGGCGCGCGCGGTGGACCTGAAGCCGCTGGTCCTGTTGATGTGGGTGTGGAAACCGCTGGAGCGGGTGGGACCGTGGCGCGCGTTCAACGCGCGGCTGCGCCACGCCCGCGACCTGCTGCGCCTGGAGATCGAGCGCCGGCGCATGGACCCCGATGTCGACGAGCGCACCGACGTGCTCTCGCGGCTGATCGTGGCGGGCGAGATGGACGACGAGCTGCTGCTCGACCAGCTCGCCACGCTGCTGCTGGCGGGCCACGACACTTCCACCACGGCGCTCAGCTGGACGATCGAGCGACTGGTGCGCCACCCCGAAGCGCTCGCGCGTGCGCGCAGCGAGGAGGACTA
>Ga0182030_10005693_pt1 | contig 26386 bp, 26 predicted proteins | sample 812S3MmetaG_FD_121299 | JGI IMG/M metagenome (GOLD analysis project Ga0182030, IMG submission 121299) | Permafrost microbial communities from Stordalen Mire, Sweden - 812S3M metaG (Illumina Assembly) | ecosystem: Environmental > Terrestrial > Soil > Wetlands > Permafrost | place: Sweden...
CAGCCGGCGGCGGGACGTTTGCCCTCGTGATGCCGGCACTGGCGACGGAAGCCTATCTTCAAATCACCGACTACGGCCCGGCGACGGCCACGTCGGCAAGCTGCAACGGCAGCGGAACGGGTGATACGAATCCGACGGCCGGTAACGGCGTCGGCAAAGCGATCACCTATACGCTCGAGGCGACGGCAAGCGGCACGTTAACGCTGCCGCCCGCCCTCGGTCCCGGTGGTACTCCGTCCGTTTGTACGGCGGCCCAAAACACCGCAGCAGACGGCGCCGCGACGCCGGCCGACCAGATTGCAATCCAAGTTGTCGCGTTCGATTACGACCTCTATCATGCGTCGTATCCGGCGAGCTTGGGCGTTGCAAATCCGCCGATCCTCGGTACCCGCGGCTCGGACGACCTTACGATCTCACGGGCAATTTGCCAAGCCGGCCCAGGTGCGTGCCCGGCGGGAACGTTGCCGCTGCTCAAGGCGCGGTCGGCTTCCGTTCTCGGAAGGTAACACTCGCGTAAGCGAAGAGAAGGCGCTGGCTCCGGCCGGCGCCTTTTTCTTTTACGATCCGCCGGCGATTGCTGCGACGCCGCCGAGCGCGAGCGCGACGCCGATCCATTGCAGCCGCCCGAGACGCTCGTGCAAGACGATCGCAGCAAGCCCGACCGTCGCGGCCGGATAGAGCGAGGTCAGCACGGCGACGATCGCGAGCATGCCGTGATGCGCGGCCAGCACGTAGAGAACGTTTGCACTCATGTCCAACATCCCGCAGTAGAACACGATCGGTAGCGCGGGCCGCGCGACGCGCACCGCGGCCGGCCCGCGACATGCCAGGCCGCCCGCGACGAGCAGAACGATCGACGTGACGCGCGCTGCGAGCAGCGGAACCAGGCCCGCGTCGGCGCGCGTCTGCGCGAGTGCGATGAAGAACGCGCCGAACCCCACGCCGGCGAGCAACGCTTCAAGAACACCGGGCGGAAAGAAACCCGTGCATTCGCGCGTGACGGGATCGGTCTCATTGCGGCCTGCGGCGCTGACGCACGCGACGGCTAGCAGCGCGGCGGCAATTCCCGCGTAGGCGAACCATGTCGGCCGCTCACCACGCAGTGCGACGCCGAAGATCAGCGGGATCGATGCACCGAGCACCGCGCTGATCGGTGACACGATGCCCATCGTGCCGATTGCTAGACCCCGGTAAAGCAGCGCGATCGCGGCGGCGCCGGCAACGCCGCAGAGCGCGCCCCATGCAACGTCGCTTGCAACGGCGTGTCCGCCGGCGATCGGCACGACCACCGCGAGCAAAAGCAAACCCAGACCTTGCGACCAAATGACGACGCTGATCGTCGACGTGCGGCGACTTGCGAGGCCGCCGAGAAAATCGCTCGCGCCGTAAACGAGCGCCGCTGCCAGCGCGAGCGCGATCGGCATCGGTTAGCGCGCGTTCGGGTCGAGCGCTTCGCGCAGTCCGTCGCCGAGCAGGTTGAACCCGAGTACGAGCGCGGTGATTGCCACTCCCGGGAAGATCAGCGCCCAGGGAGCGGACACCCAATAATCCCGCGCGTCGTTGAGCATCGCACCCCATTCCGGCGCCGGTGGTCGCGCACCCAAACCTAAATATGACAGGCCCGCCGCTTCCAATTCGGCCGTTGCGATACCGAGGGTCGCTTGAATCAAGAGCGGCGCGAGGATGTTGGGCAACACGTGGCGCACGAGGATGCGCGGCACGCCGGCGCCGATCGCGCGCGCAGCCTCGACGTATTCCGTTTCCTTGACGCCGAGCACCGACGAGCGCGCCAGTCGAGCATACTGCGGAATATACACGATGCCCACCGCGATCATCAGATTGGTGATGCTGGGACCGAGAATCGTCGTGATCGCGATCGCCAAGATGATCGACGGAAACGCAAGGATGACGTCCATCGCGCCCATCAGCACGTTCTCGACGCGCCCGCCGGCGTAGCCGGCGATCAAACCGATCAGCGTACCGAGACTGATGGCAACGCCGACCGCGACGAAGCCGATCGCGATCGACGTGCGCGCACCATAGACGATGCGCGAGAAGACATCGCGTCCGAGTTTGTCCGTGCCCAGCCAGTGCGCTGACGAGGGCGGCCGCGATTGCTGCGAGAGCATCTGTCCGAGCGGATCGTGCGGCGCGACTAGCGGCGCAAAGATCGCCATCATGAGAATCGTGGCGATGATGACCGCACCGGCGAGCGAACCCGGGGAACGGCGAAAACGGCGCCACGTGTCGCCGGCAAAGGTGCGCGACGAAATCACTGCGGTGCCGCGCGATTCCTCATGAGGCGCAGCAGTTTCTCCAAATGCGTGATGTACTCGCGGCTATGCGTGAACGTCCACATCTCGAGCAATTTCGGATCGAGATCGTGTTCGGTCGCATAGCGGTCACGATCGCCGCTCATCGCGGCGCGGAAGAGGATCGCTACGATTTCCTCGGCGGTTGGTTCCGGCTCATCGGCCATCAGCAAACCGCGCGAATCGTCGCGGCGCCGAGCACTTCGTCGTCGGCCGGGTCGAACAACGCGACCAACTGGCCCGGCGCGATCGCCTCGTGCAGCGAGTCGAAGCGCACGTTCAGCGCGTCGCCATGCTGCGTGACCCGCGCCGGAGCGGGGGTCTGACGATAACGCGTCATCGCGAGCACGCGCGTCTCGCTTCCGGCAAAGCGTTCGGGCCGGATCAGGTTCACCTCGTCGGCGATGAGTTCGTAGGCGCCGAGTTCGTCTTCGCGGCCGACGACGATCGTGTTGGTCGCCGGATCGATGCGCGTTACGTAGCGCGGTCCGTCACCGATGTTCGCCGGCAATCCGCGCCGTTGGCCGACCGTGTAGTTCGCGATGCCGGCGTGGGCGCCGACGAGTTCCCCGTCGGCCGTGCGTATCTCGCCCGGCACCATCGTGGCCGGAGCGACGCGCGCGAGGATGTCGCGGTAGTCGCCACCTTCGACGAAGCAGATGTCTTGGGACTCGGTCTTGTCGGCCACGAGCAGACCCAGCCGTTCGGCATGGGCGCGGGTCGCCGGCTTGTCGAGGGTGCCGAGGGGCAGCAGCAAGCCGGCGAGCTGTTCGGGTTCGAGCTGGGCCAGGGCGTAGGCTTGGTCTTTGGCTTGCGTCCCGCGGAAGAGATGCGGTCCATCAGCGTGCTGCTCGAGGCGCGCGTAGTGGCCGGTCGCGATGAAGCGGGCGTCGATCCGCTTGGCATAGGAGCGCAACGTTCCGAGCTTCACGAAGTTATTGCACGCAACGCACGGGTTGGGGGTGCGGCCGGTCGCGTAATCCGTCGCGAAGCGATCGATGACGTTGCGCCGGAACGTCTCCTCGAAGTCGAGGACGTAGTGCGGGATCCCCAACGTCTGCGCGCTCCGGCGCGCATCGTCGAAGTCGTCCGCACCGCAGCATGACTTCGCGTGCGCCGGTTTCGTCGGCGCATACATCTTCATCGTAATCCCGACGACGTCGTAACCGGCCTCGACCAAGAGACCGGCTGCGACCGCCGAATCGACGCCGCCGCTCATCGCAGCGACGACGCGTTCACCTCGTGACATTGCCTTCGTATGACTCGCACACAGGAGAACGGGATGCGCCCGCAAACCGGTTTGTTTGTGTCAGCACTCGGAGAGGAGTTCCGCAGCGCGCGTGAAGCGCGCAGCCTGTCGCTCTCGGACGTCGCCGAACGGCTGCACATCCGCAGCGTGTATTTGGCGGCGATCGAAGACGAAGATTGGCATGTGATCGGCGCTCCGGTCTACGTCCGCGGCTTCATGCGAACGTATGCTCGATTTTTGGGGCTCGATCCGGAGGCGGCGGTAGCCCGCTTTGCCCAGACGGTGCCGGCCGGCACCCCGGCGGCGAGTGCCCCCCGCCCCGCGGCGGCCAACCCGAGCGAGAAGCGCGGCCCAGAGCGCAGCAGCCCGTCATTGGCGGCCATCCTCTCGATCATCGCGGCGGTGCTGGTCGTCCTCTTCGTCGGCTACGAATTCTACCAGTACCGGGTGGGCTCGCCGGTCGCGACCCCCGTTGCCGACAGCTCGGCTGCCCCGGCTGACTCGGCGGTGGCTGCCGCCGGCGACGCCGGGACCCCGGCCCCGGCCGCGAGCGCGGATGGGGAGGGCTTGACCACGATTCCGCCAGCTGCCCCGAGCGCGGCGCCGGCGGCAAAGCGTGGCTTGAGCCTTCAGGTGATGGAGACGTCGTGGCTGCGAGTCACGGTCGATGGTACGGTAGTGCTCGAAGGCACGCTCCCGAAGGGAGCGGCTAAGTCGTTCAGCGGGAAAGTGGCCGATGTTCGCGTCGGCAATGCCGGCGGGGTCAAAATCGCCGTGAACGGCAAGACGCTCGGCCCGCTGGGCGCCTCGGGCGACGTGGTCGAGCGCCGCTTCGTCCTTACCGGGGAGTAATCACCAATGGCCGACTTCTCGTTCGATGTGGTTTCGAAGATCGATCCGCAAGAATTAGACAACGCGCTCAACCAAGCGCGAAAGGAAATTGCCGGACGCTTCGATTTCAAGCATTCCATGGCGTCCATCGAGAATACGGCCACGGAGATCGTCGTTCTGGCTGATGACGAAATGAAGCTCAAGAACGTTATCGACATCATCCAGAGCAAAGCCGTCAAGCGCGGAATCGATCTCAAGGCCTTCGATATCAAGGAGGCCGAGCCGGCAAGCGGTAGCACGCTGCGGCAGAAGATCGTCTTGCGGGCCGGCATTCCGAAGGATAAGAGCAAGCCGCTGATCGAGGCGCTTAAGGCGTCGAAGCTCAAGGTCAACTCGCAGTACCAGGACGAGCAGATCCGCGTCTCAGGCAAATCCAAGGATGATTTGCAAAAAGCACAGTCATTGCTGACCGGCTTGAACTACGAGCTACCGCTCCAATTCACGAACTACCGCTGACCGCGGTACGACCACGAGGATAAACCATCAAGGTGCTAACGCAGACGCGCCCTTCGACTAGCTCTGGGCGAGTTTCATTCGTATCGCTCGGCTGCGCGAAGAACCTCGTCGACTCCGAGGTGATGATCGGCAAGCTTGGCGCTGCCGGTTGGGAACTCGTCCCGGATGCGAACGACGCCGATGCGATCGTGGTCAACACGTGCGCCTTCATCGACCCGGCTAAGGCCGAGTCCACCGACGTGATTCTCGAACACGCGCAGCGCAAGCGCCCGGGACAGCAGCTCATCGTTGCCGGTTGTCTCTCGCAACGCTTCGGCGCGGAACTGCAGTCGCTCATCCCCGAAATCGACGGCGTGGTCGGCACCGGCGCGTACGCCGGCATCGTCGAGTTGCTGGAAGACGCCAAGGCCGGAAAGAAGCCGGTGCGACTCGACTTCGAAGCGGAACCCGAACACGATTTCCTGCCGCGCTTGATCACGACGCCGTCGGCGACCGCGTATCTCAAGATCGCCGAAGGCTGCGATCATCCGTGCACGTTCTGCATCATCCCGCAGTTGCGCGGCGCGTTCCGTTCGCGCTCGGAAGAATCGATTTTAATGGAAGCGCGCGCGCTGGTAGCGGGCGGCACGAAAGAGCTGATCCTGATCGCGCAGGACACGTCGATGTATGGCCGCGACCGCGGTGCACGCCGCGGCGGCCTCGCCCGGTTGCTCGAGCAACTCGACGCGATCGACGGTCTCGAATGGATCCGGCTGTTGTATCTCTATCCGGCAACCGTCGACAGCGAACTGATCGATGCGATGGGCGCGCTCAAAAAAGTGTGCGCGTACATGGATATGCCGTTGCAGCACGCGCACCCCGACGTTTTGCGCGCGATGCGCCGGCCGTCGAATGGCGAACGGTATCTCGAGATCATCGATGAGTTCCGGCGCCGCATTCCGGGCGTTACGATGCGCTCGACGTTCATCGTCGGCTTTCCGGGAGAGACCGAAGAGCACGTTGCGTATCTCGAGGCGTTCATCGAACGCGCGCAACTCGACCGGGTCGGTTTCTTCACCTACTCGCGTGAAGACGGAACGCCGGGCGCGGATTTGCCCGATCAGATACCGGAACGCGAGAAGCGCCGCCGGCTCGTGCGTTTGCGCGAAGCGCAGCGGCTCGCTTCGGAGCGGGCGCGAGCGACGCGCATCGGCACGACCGTCCGCGTCCTCGTCGAAGAGCGGCGCCGCTTGCGGCGAACCGATCCGCTGGCGCTCGCACTGCAGACGGCCGACGTGACGGTCGGGCGCTCGATGGGCGAAGCTCCGGGTGTCGACGGCGGCATTTACTTTACCGAAGCGGCTGCAATCGGTTCGTTCGTCGACGTGCGGCTCGACGGTTGTGGCGCGTTTGATTTTTACGGCGCGGTCGTAGCGGAACGCTCCGTGGCGGTCGGCGTTTGAGCAAACGGATCGAGGCGGGACCGCCGGACGGCCGTACCCCCCGGCGCCGCCACAACGAGCTTCCCGACCACGCGAAACACGATCGCCTGGCCTATATCCTCGGCGGCTTGTTGATCGTTTTTGGGCTTTTCACCGGTCTCGTCGCGTTTACCATGGTGCGTTCGCACACGTACAATCCGGTTGTCGGCATCGTGAACTACTTCGTGCCTTCGCCCGAGTCGATGTTCGGCAAGGAGCGCATCTTCGTCTTGCTGATGGGCTTGGACTACGACTACAGCAGTCTGGACGAACCGACGTCGAAGGATTCGCGGACCGACAAGATCGAGGCCTTTGCGATCGACTTTCCGTCCAAGGTGATCGAGAGCGTCGCCGTGCCGCGCGACATGGACGCGATCGTCGATGGGCACGAAGACAAAATTAACGACGCCTTTCACTATGGTGGTGCGAAGAACACGGACGCGGTTGTCGGCAGTTTTCTCGGTCTACCGAAAACCGGCACCGGATCGTATTTCGATCGCTACGTGACGTTACGGATCAATGCCTCGAAAGACGTCATCGACGCGATCGGCGGCCTCGAAGTGCCGGTGACCGAGACCCTCAACTACGACGATACGTGGGGGCATCTGCACATCCACTTCAAGCCGGGTCTGCAGCACATGGACGGCGACCAAGCGGTGTCGTATGCGCGCTTCCGGCACGACGCTTGCAGCGATCCGTGCCGCATCAAGCGTCAGCAGCAGATCGAACGCTTGACGATCGAGAAGATCAAGAACGACAAGTTCAACGATCTCACGCGTATCGCGCAACTGATCGACGTCGTTCGCAAGAACGTCGACACGAACTTCACCTTCGATGAAATGAAGAGCCTCGGCTGGGCGTTTCGCGATCTGAACATCGCCGACGTGCACTCCACGCAAGTGCCGTTCATTTCCGACAAAAACCTCAATTGCTGCGGTGACGTCCTGATCTCCGACGATGTCGGTAAAGCGAAGATCGTAAGCGAGTTTCTCGGCCCGTACCGCGCTGCTACTCCGCCGCCATCGGCCGATGCCTTGGCCGCGATCAAGCCGTCCGACCTGCGCATCGACGTGCGTAACGGCAGCGGCGTGCCGGGCCTTGGCAAGAAGGTGGCGGAGGTGCTGCGGCGCGCCGGGTACGTGATCAATAGTGTCGGCAACGCCGATACGTTCGACTACGATACGACGCAGATCCGCGCGACGTCGAAAACGCCGCTGGCGGGCGAGCGCGTGCGCAACGACATCCATCTCGTAGCAGCGACAGTCACCCCGATTCCCGATCCGACCGTCGCGGCGACGACGGCGACGCCGGGCAAAACGCCGGCTACACTCCCCGACGTGATCGTTGTCGTGGGGCGCGATTACGTCAATGTGCCGGCGGCGCCGGTCGCTACATCCGCTAAGGAGTGAAGCGGCTCGCGGTTGTTGTCGCGATCGTGGTCGTCGCGCTCGGCCTGACCTACGGCGGCGTTCGCGTGTACCGGCGTTCGCTGCCACCGCTGCCCGCGGTGGTGCTGCACGATGCGGACCTCGCACCGTTGCTGGCGTCCTCGTTTGGGGCGCGCGTCCGGCATGCGATCCTCGGCAGTGCAGCCGATGGACGGGTCGCGGGACCGAAGCTCATCGCCCTAACCTTCGACGACGGGCCGTACCCCGTCGACACGCCGATTCTGCTGGATGTTTTGCGTAGCGCGCACGTACCGGCGACGTTCTTCCTCATCGGCCGTGACGCCGAGCAGTATCCCGGTCTCGTCCGGGCGATCGCGTCCGCCGGCAACGAGGTCGCGAACCATACGGAAACGCACCCCGACCTTGCCGCCCTCGACGGCCCTGCCGTCACCGCGGAACTGACCGCCGGCGCCGCGACGCTCGGGCGCTACGTGAGCGATCCCGCGATCCACGCCGAGTTCCGGCCGCCCCACGGGCGCTTCAGCGCCGGGACGCTCGAGGCCGCGCAGCGCGCCGGGTACGACACGATCCTCTGGAACGACGATCCCGGCGACTGGCGGAACGTCTCGCGCACGGTCCTGGCGGCGCATATCGCGCGCTTCGCGACGAGTCCGGAGATTCTGCTGCTGCACAACGGCCGCCCCGAGACGGTCGCATTGCTCCCCGGGATAATCCAACGCTTCCGCCGGGCCGGCTACACCTTCGTCACGGTCACGGACCTCGTGCGGCGGCTCGGGCCCGGCCCCCTCAACCACGCGGCCCGCACGCCGCTGCCGCTCACGGACGACTAACCTCGAAGAGGAACCCGCCGGTCCGCCGAACGGTTATACACCTGTATGGCTTTTCTCAAGACGCTCTTCGACGGCAACGAGCGTGAAGTAATCCGGCTGCGGAAGACGGCCGAGCGCGTCAACGTGCTCGAACCCGCGACCGCCGCTCTCTCCGACGAGCAACTGGCGGCGAAGACGGTCGAGTTCCGCGAGCGGCTGGCCAATGGTGAGACCGTCGACGACTTGCTCGTCGAGGCGTTCGCGGTCGTCCGCGAAGCCGGCAAACGGGTTCTGGGAATGCGCCATTTCGACGTGCAGTTGATGGGCGGCCACGCCTTGCACGAAGGCAACGTCGCCGAGATGCGGACCGGCGAGGGCAAGACGCTCGTCGCGACGCTGCCGGTGTATTTGAACGCGCTCCCCGGTGCGGGCGTGCACGTCGTCACGGTCAACGATTATTTGGCCAAACGCGATGCCGAATGGATGGGTCCGCTCTATGTGGCCTTGGGCCTGACCGTCGGCATCATTCAACACGATCTCGATTCGGCGCAGCGGCGCGAAGCCTACAACTGTGACGTCACGTACGTCACGAACAACGAAGTCGGTTTCGATTACCTGCGCGACAACATGGCGTGGAGCATCGATCAGATGGTGCAGCGCAAATTGCACTTCGCGATCGTCGACGAAGTCGACTCGATCCTCATCGATGAAGCGCGCACGCCGTTGATCATCAGCGGCCAGGGCCACGACGCGACCGAACTGTACGGGCAGTTTGCGAAGATCATCCCGCGTTTGGTGAAGGACGAAGATTTCACCGTCGATGAGAAAGCACACGCCGTTCCGATCGCGGAAAAGGGCGTCGCCAAAGTCGAGAAAATCCTCGGGGTCAGCAACCTCTACGATCAGCGTAACTTGGAATTGACGCACCAGCTCAACGCCGCGCTCAAGGCCTGGCACCTCTTTCACAAAGATCAGCAGTACATCGTCAAAGACGGCGAAGTCGTCATCGTCGATGAGTTCACCGGCCGGTTGATGTACGGACGCCGCTATTCCGAGGGCATCCATCAGGCGATCGAAGCGAAGGAAGGGTTGTTGGTTCGCAGCGAGGACCAAACGCTCGCCACGATCACCTTCCAGAACTACTTCCGCCTCTACGGAAAGCTCGCCGGGATGACCGGTACGGCGAAGACCGAGGAGCGCGAGTTCCGCGACATCTACGGCCTCAACGTCGTCGTGATGCCGACGAACCGCGCGGTCGCCCGCAAAGATCAAGCCGACATCGTTTACCGAACGGAGAACGCGAAGTTCGAAGCGGTCGTCGATGAAATTATCGCCGAACACGAGAAGGGCCGGCCGGTCCTGGTCGGCACGCGTTCGATCGAGAAGTCGGAACGGCTCGCGATGCTCTTGCGCCGGCGCGGCGTCGAGTGCAACGTGCTCAACGCGAAATATCACGAACAAGAAGCGCAAATCATCAAGGATGCCGGCGTTTGGGGCGCGGTAACGATCGCGACCAACATGGCCGGCCGCGGCGTCGATATCAAACTCGGCGAGGGCGTGGCCGCCGTCGGCGGATTGCACATTATCGGCACGGAGCGCCACGAATCGCGGCGCATCGATAACCAATTGCGCGGCCGGTCCGGCCGTCAAGGCGATCCGGGATCGACGCGCTTCTACATCGCGCTCGATGACGAGTTGATGCGGCTGTTCGGCGCCGAACGCATCCAGAAGATGATGGACTTCGTGAAGTTCACCGACGAGACGCCGATTGAAGCCGGGATTCTTTCGCGCTCGATCGAGAACGCGCAGTCGAAGGTCGAAAATCACAACTACGAGATCCGCAAGCAGGTTCTCGAGTACGACGACGTCATGAACAAACAGCGCGCGGTGATTTACGCCGAGCGCCGCAAGGTGCTCGAAGGCCAGCCGCTGCGCGACTTCTTCGTCGAGACGCTGCGCACGAAGACGACCGACGCCGTGGATACCGGCGCGCCGCCGGACGAACATCCGACCGAATGGGATCTCGGCGGGATCCTCGATGAGATCCAACTGGTGTTCCCGGTCAAGGACCGCATCGGCGTCACGGAACTCGAACAACTCGACCGCGATGCGATGAAGGAACGCCTGAGCGAACTCGCCGTCGGGGCCTACGAGGCGAAGGAAGCGGAAGTCACGCCCGACATCATGCGTATGGTCGAGTCGCAGTACATCATGCTGCCGATCATCGACCGCTTGTGGGTCGATCATCTCTACATCATGGATGCGCTCAAAGCCGGCATCGGCTTGCGCGGCTACGGTCAAAAAGATCCGCGCGTCGAGTACGAAAAAGAAGCCTACGAGATCTTCGAAGATCTCAAGAGTAATATTGCCGACGAAGCCGTCAAAGCGGTGTTCTCGGTGCGGATCGAGATCGAACCCGAAGCCGCGCCGGACCCCGTCGCGGTCGGCGCCAACGGCGCATCGACCGCGTTCGAGCAACTCCCGACCGGCCAACTATTCCCGCAAGCGGCGCCGCATATGGACCCGGTCGCCGCAGAACGGCTGCTCGGCCCCGCGCCGCGCGGACCGGCGGAAAACGTGCGCACGAATCGCGACGAAAGCTCGGCCAAAGCGTCCGGTGGTACGGACAAAGTCGGACGCAACGATCTGTGTCCGTGCGGTTCGGGCAAGAAGTACAAACGCTGTCACGGAGCCGCCGCGTAATGTGCAATTGCGCACATCTGCGGTGCAAATGAAAACCATAGTTTAACACTTCGGCGCTCGATTCCACTGGGCTGAGCGTAGCAAGCGGCGAAGACCACTCCCATTGAGCCGAAGGGAGACGCTTTAGATAGCATGGGTCTGCATCGTGTATTCATTCGAGAAAACGGCATAACTCGCGACCTCGAGCCGTTTTGCAACTGTCTCATCACGTCGTCGCAGACGCATGATGGCGAGTGTCCTCTGTTCGTGAGCGATGCTGCTCCGGCGTCTGCCTCGGGCAACGCATCGCGACGTGCGTATCGTGCGGTTTGGCGCAGCCGTCTACTTCCCGTGCTCACGGTGGAGTGGCAAAGCTCGACGGCGATTGCCGCTCGCATCAACGCGCCGCCGCACACGGTCCTCGAACAGCTCAACCATTTGCGGGCCGCCGTTATCGTCGAACGGCGGATCGTTTCCGAGAAACTGCGACATGCCACGCGGCGTGGATCGGCAGCGCTTCACCACGCTCAATTTCGGGTCAAAACCGCGTGAGAAGCGCTGCTCGCCCAGCTCGCTGAGGCGTTGGCAGAAGAGGCGGGGCTGGCGTGATTTGACAAGTCTCCGCATAGTTTCGCTGATGGTCGCGGCGGAGATTTTCGCCATGCTCGGTTCGTCGGCCGTAGCCGCAACGCTTCCGGCGCTGACCGCACAATGGGGGCTGAGTCCCGCACAAGCCGGTTGGCTGAGCGGTTCGTATTTCTTAGGCTACGCGGTCGCCGTGCCGATCTTGGTGAGTCTCACCGATCGCATCGATGCGCGGGTGGTATTTGCATTCGGCTGCGTCGTCGGAATCGTTGCAAACGTCGGGTTCGCTCGCTTCGCCCACGGCTTCGTGTCGGCGACGTTGCTCTGGAGTTTGGCCGGAATCTCGATGGCCGGTGCTTACATGCCCGGTTTACGCGTGATCATCGATCGTCTCGATCCGGCGGCGCGGCTGCGGGCTGTTCCCTACTATACGGCAAGCTTCAGCGTTGGTGTCAGCGTCTCGTTCCTCGCCGCCGGACTCGTTGCGCAGATTGCCGGCTGGCGAGCTGCCTTCGACGTCGCCGGGGTGGGCTGCGCCGTTGCGCTGGTGTGCCTCGTTCTGGCAACGGTGCGCACGCCGGAAGCATCGCAACGCAGCGGTTCAGGCGCGTTTGATTTGCGCGCCGTACTGCGCAACGTTACCGCGTTGCGTTACATCCTCGCGTATGGGGGACACTGCTGGGAGCTGTTCGCCCTGCGCGCGTGGCTCGTCGCGCTCTTGCTGTTCGTCTGGAACAAGACGATGGCCGGGAATCCCGCTTCCGCCTTGACGTATTGGAGCTCGATCATCGCGCTTGCGGGCGTACCCGCCAGTATCGGCGGCGCGGAGTTAGCACTCCGTTTCGGGCGGCGGCCGTTGATCGTAAGCGTCGCGCTTGCGAGTGTGGCGATCGGGCTAACGTTGGCCGCGCTCGGCAGCCGCTCGTTTCTGCTTGCGGCGTTTGGGCTCTTGATCTACACGGTCGCAATTCTCGGCGACTCCGGCGCGATTACGGCCGGTCTCGTCGAGGCGACGCCGGTGGAAGCACAAGGTTCGACGCTCGCGCTCCATTCGCTGGTTGGGTTCGTCGGCGGCGCGCTGGGCCCGATCGCCGTCGGCATTGCGCTAAGCCTCGTCGGCGGCCTCGCGTCGGGCACCGGGTGGTTCGTTGCGCTGGCGGTAATGGCCGCCGGTTCAGGCGTTGCTGCGTTCGCCGTTCGGGGCGTCGCGAAGGCCTAATACCGCCACCGCGACGACGGCCAGCATGAGCGCCGCGGAAACGATGAAGCTCACGCGTAACCCAGCGACCCCGTGCGCGGCGAGGAAGCTGCCGAGGACCGCAACGCCGAGCGCGCCGCCGGCTTGACGTACGGTATTGAGCACGCCCGAGGCAATGCCGGACCGTTCTTTTTCAACGCTTGCGAGCAGTGCCGTCGTCATTGCGGGAACGACGAGGCCGATCCCGATAGGTAGGATCAGCAAGCCTGCGAGCATCGCGAGATACGGTGTATTTGCGTCGAGCGGCGTTAGCGCGGCAAACCCGATCGCACCGACGACGAGCCCGATCGTCATCGGCAATCGCGCACCGCATGTCGCGGTGAGCCGGCCGGCAACGAGGTTGGCGGTGCCCAGCACAATGCAGAAGGGCAGGAATGCGAGGCCCGTCTGCAGCGGCGAATAGCCGTGCACTCGCTGCAAGTAGAGGCCGAGCAAGAAGATGGCGCCGTACAGCGTGAAGTTTATGGCGAAGCCGACGATCGTGGCCGCCGTGAACGGGCGGCGGCGAAACAGATTGAGCGGCAGCATCACGTTCGGCCCGCGCGATTCCAAGCAGACGAAGGCGATGCCGGAAACGATCGCCGCCGCGGAAAGCAACAACACGGGCCGTGCCGCCCAGCCACTGCTGCCGGCGGTGATCACGGCCGCGGTGAGCGTTCCGAGGAACGCGATCGCGCTGAACTGCCCGAGCAGGTCGAAGGCGCTTTTGCCCGGATGCGTTTCCGCGACACTGCGCAACGTAAGCCAAATGCCGATTGCGCCGAGCGGCACGTTAACGAAGAAGATGCTGCGCCAACCGACGCCGGCGACGAGCATCCCGCCGATGATCGGTCCGGCGGCAAGCGCCACACTCCCCGACGCCGTCCACAGGCTAACGGCGCGCGCGCGTGCACCGGCGTCACCTTCGGCGGCATGGTTGAGCAGCGCCAGCGAACACGGAACGAGGAGTGCCGCACCGACGCCCTGCACGCCACGCGCGGCAACCAGAATTGTGGCCGTCGGTGCGAAGCCGCACGCGATAGAACTGCACACAAACAGCACGAAGCCGATGATGAACGTGCGTCGCGCGCCGATGCGATCGGCAAGGGCTCCGGCGGAGAGCAGACACGCCGCGAAGGCTACCGTGTAGGCGTCGACGACCCATTGCAAGCCGGCGAAGCTGGAGTGCAGATCCCGGCCGATCGTTGCGAGCGCCACATTCACGATCGAGACGTCGAGCTGAACGAGGACGAAGCCGAGCGCGGTTGCTACGATAACGATCGCGCTGGGGCCGCGCGCCTGAGATGCCATCCCTAAATCGTACCCGGCGTCCGGCAGCCGAAACGAGAACCATGCCGATATCCGCGCGCCCTCGCTCGCGGCCGTCGAGAGCCTTTACGATGCGGTACTATCTGCGCTCGGCGCCCGCGCGCGTAGCGGCGGTTTCAGGACGCTCGAAATGGAGACAATTAGCGCATGGATCTCACGAAAGAATTTCCGCGTAGCCCCAATGACATGCTTGCCGGGATCGTCTCCTTGCCCCGCATGATTGATAAGACCCAAGCCGATGCCGAAGGCACGCTCGGCGAGTACGATGTCGACTGCCCGCACGACAAACCGGTGCTAGCTTTCCTTGGGGTCGACTTTCCCGCGTTTGCGGCCAAGCTCAAAGAGCTGAAATACGACACGAAGGCGGTCGAGGCGTGGGCCAAGCCCCTCGTCGACAAGCACAGCCCGGCCGAAATCAAGGCCTTCAACGAGTCACGCCGGGCTTGGGCGCCGGACGATCACTCGCAGGTCTACTTCGATAAGCTCAGGGCCCAAGTCGCTCCGAACCGGCCGGACGTCACGACCTGGTTCAAGCTCCTCGATCTCGACGAGAAACGCGCCGCGTAGGGGACGATTCCGGGCGGCCCCCTTCGACAAGCTCAGGGCAGGCTCTCGACTACGCTCGGGGTGACGTCCGTTGCGTTGACGGCGTCGTTGTGTTGACAATAACGATATATCGCGATAATATAAAGACAGATCGCGAATGTTCGTGATTGCATCAATATAAGGGAGAATGCATGCGGAAAGCATGGTTCACTATCGAACGAGGCCCTCACATGGGTCATAAATTTGGCCGCGGCATGGGCCGTGAGGGCATGATGGGCGGCTGGCGTGGCGGCGGGCGTGCCCGGCGCGGCGACATGAAGTACCTGATCCTCGAGGTCCTGGCCGAAGGGCCGCGCCACGGCTACGACATCATCACCGAGCTCGAGAACAAGAGCAACGGCCGTTACCGGCCGAGTCCGGGGTCGGTCTACCCGACGCTGACGCTGCTCGAAGAGGGCGGGTTCATCACCGGTGCGACCGCCGACGGGAAGCGCGTCTTCTCGATCACGGATGGCGGCCGCGAGCTGCTCACGAAAAAGCCGGCCGACGCCGCGTTCGACGAGGGCGAGAACGGGGTCGACCTGCGCGGTTCGGCGATGAAGCTCGGCGCTGCGGTCATGCAGGCGGCACGCGCGAGCGACGCTACCTCGCAGCAGAAAGTGCGCGAGATTCTCGACACGGCACGCCGCGAGATCTACAAGATCCTCGCCGAGAGCGAATAGCCTCGAGCGCGCCTCTCAGGGGGCGCGTACGGCGCGAAAGCCGAAGCGCGGAGTGCCATGTCTGACGTCCAACGAGTTGCGATCGAGAAGTCCCGTGAACGCCTAACCGCGCTCAAGGTGCGGCTTTGACCACGCTAATAAGTGCCGGACGTTAGCCGAACTCGAAGAACGCTCGCGTAGCGACGGCTTCTGGGACGACGCGCAAGCGGCCCAAGCCACGATGAAGCGCATCGCCGACGTGCGTAACGACGTCGATGCGATCGCGACGCTCGAGCGCTTGCTCGACGACGCGGCGGAGACGCTCGAAGTGCTCGGTGACGAACCGGGTGCCGAAGCGGACGTCGACGCCGCGCTCGTTCGCGCGCAAATCGAGCTCGACGCGCTGGAGATGGCGGCGAACTTCGACCGGCCATACGACTCACACGGCGCGATCGTAACGATCCGCGCCGGCGCGGGCGGTACCGATGCCGCCGATTGGACGCAGATGCTCGAGCGCATGTACCTGAAGTGGGCGAAGAATCGCGGCTTCGAGGGGGCAGTCGTCGAGGAAGCACCGGCCGACGAAGCGGGTTTGCGTTTGGCGACGTTTTTCGTGCGCGGCAAGAACGCATACGGCATGCTCGAGAGCGAACGTGGCGTGCATCGGCTCGTGCGCATCTCGCCGTTCGATCAGCAGCATCGCCGGCAAACCTCATTTGCCGAAGTCGACGTCGTGCCCGAAATCGAGGAAGGCGACGTCGAGGACATCGAGATTCGCCCCGAAGACTTGCGCGTCGAAACGTTCAAGGCCAGTGGCGCTGGCGGCCAGTACGTCAACAAGACGGAATCGGCCGTTCGCATCATTCACGTGCCGACGAACACGATCGTCGCCTCGCAGCAAGAACGCTCGCAGATGCAGAACCGGGACGTCGCGATGAACATTTTGCGCGCGAAGCTCGTGCAGCGCGAACGCGAGGAGCGCGAAGCAAAGCTCGAGGAGCTACGCGGCGATCGTCGGGCCAACGAATGGGGTTCGCAGATTCGCTCCTACACGCTCAACCCGTTCCAGCTGGTAAAAGATCATCGCACCGGCGTCGAGACGGGGAATACCGCCGGCGTTCTCGAGGGCGACATCGAGCCGTTCATCTGGCCGTACCTGCAGGCGCGCGGGCGCCTCGCTCCCAGCGTAGCGTAGCGGTGCCGCCGCGCATCGACGTCATCGTCGTCTGCTGGAACGACAAAACGAAGATCACGACTGCGCTCGACTCCGTGTTTGCGCTGAGTGAAGTGAAGGCCGATCCCGCCTTTGCGAACGTCGTCGTCTCCGACAACGGTTCGACCGACGGCAGCCGGGACTTCATCCGCGAGCGCTATGGCGCGCGGGTGACGATCGTCGAGAACGGTGCGAACCTAGGATTCGGGGCAGCGTGCAATCGCGCGTTCGTCAAGACGTCGGCGCCATACGTGTTCTTGCTCAATCCCGATGCGGAGCTCAAGGACTACTCGCTGGCGAACATGGTCGCGTTCATGGATGCGAATTCGCGCTGCGGGATCGCAGGCTCGCGCACCTACAACTACGACGGAACGATCCAGCAGTCGTGCGGCGAGTTCGACACCTGGACTGGAGCGTTCTTACGCTCGAGCGCATGGGGCGAGTTGCCGCCATTTCGGCGCTTCGCTAACGGTGCTGCGCTACGCGACTTCCGGTACGATCGCCCACAGCGCGTCGACTTGGCGATCGGTGCCGCGCTCGCCATTCGCCGCGTCCTCTTCGATGAGATCGGCATGTTCGATGAGCGCTTTTTTCTCTATCACGAAGAAGTTGATTTTGCAAAGCGCGCGGCCATGGCCGGCTGGGAGACATGGTTCGTGCCGACGAGCGAAGCGGTGCACGAAGGCATGGGTAGCGCGAAGGGCCAGTACAACGTCGAAGCGCGCAAGCAAATCTCGCGCCGTAAGTACTGGATCAAGCACCACGGATACGCTTGGTATTTCGCGCTCGTGGCGGCGCTGATCGGACGTTTCGCCCTCTACCTTATTGCGGCCGGCGCCGCACTCACCGCGCTACGCGCGATCATTCGCCGCAAATGATTGCGCCGGATGCGGTCGTCACGTTCGAGCGCGTCGATGGCTTCCGCGTGGTGAAGTCGTTTGGTTATGCGTACGGGCAGGCGACGCGGCCACGTAACCTCTTGCGCGCGACATTTCGCAGCATCGGCGTATTTATCGGCCTCGCTCCGATTGAATATTTGACCGACGCCGAGCGTTCGCGAACTGAGTGTTTGGCGGAACTCGTTCGCAAGGCCGAAGAAACCGGTGCGAACGGCATCATCGGTCTGCAATTTCAAGTTTCAGAAACGCCCGACGGCTCGACCAAGGTTCTGGCGTTTGGCGAAGCCGTGCTACTGGAGCCGTTGCCGCTATGAGCCTGATCGAACGCGCCAGCCGCGAGAAGACGCTCGAAGCCGCGTCACGCGTCGTCGAAGCGTGCCGGTTATGCACGATCGGTTCGACGCGCACGCATAGCGTGTTCGGCGAAGGCGATCCGTGCGCCACGCTGATGTGCGTCGGTGAAGGTCCGGGCGAATCGGAAGATCGCCTCGGTCGGCCGTTCGTCGGCCGTTCGGGCGATCTGCTCGAGAAGATGCTCGGCGCGATCGGCTTGGCGCGCGAAGACGTCTACATCGCAAACACGGTGAAATGCCGGCCGACGCTCGATGCCGGCCACCGGCTCGCGAACCGCGCGCCGACGCCTGACGAGATGAAGAACTGCCGCCACTACCTCGACGCGCAGATCGAGGTAATCCGCCCGCGCGTGATCCTGGCGCTCGGCGCGCCCGCCGCGAAGTCGTTCATGGGTGAGCGCTTCTCGATCACCAAGCAGCGCGGCCAATGGTTCGAAGGTCCGTTCGGTATCCCCGTGACCGCAACGTTCCACCCGGCCTACATCTTGCGCCAAACCGGTGGTGCGATGACCGAAGTGAAGAAGCTCGTGTTCGCGGATTTGAAAGCGGTCCGTCAACGCATCGACGAACCGCCTCCGCCGCCGGCGGCACTCGAACAGCAATCACTCTTCGAGTGACGCCGATTTCACGTTAGGCCTGGCCGCGCCCGCGGTGGGTGTCGTCGTCGCAATCGCTAGCTTCGACCCATTGCCAGCCGGCGGCCGTAGCGACGCGAACCGCTTTGCACCCGCACGGGTACTCTGCTTCAGCGCGCACGTTGTCGGGCCGCGCGCCCTCTTCCCATTCCGTCATGACGTAATTCGCCTCGTCGTCGGCAACGTCGGCATCGCTCATACTCATGCTCCTAGCATTCCCTCGCTGCAGCCCCCCAATCATGCTATAATGTGGCGTTATGGCCGCGCGGACTGCTCAGGAAATTTGGATCGACGATAAGGCCCGCCATGCCGGCCATGCCGACGGGGCTGCGTTTGCGCTGGCTCAGGGCCTGAAAAACTACCGGCTGCAGCAGCTCTATCGAGCTGCGACCAAAGAGCTGGCCGCCGAGGTCGGCGAGGTTAGCGTGCTACCGAAAGAACTTCGCGCGGCGCTGGCTGCAGAGAAGTTCTCGTTTGACGCCGTCGCGCCGGTGGTCATCCAGAACTCGAACGATCAGCAGACGATCAAGGGACTCTTCCGGCTGCACGACGGCAACGAAGTCGAGGCCGTGTTGATGCAGCACTACGGCGAGCGCAACACCGTCTGCATTTCGAGTCAGGCCGGATGCGCGTACGCGTGCGCGTTCTGCTCGACGGGGCAGGCCGGCTTCACGCGGCATTTGTCGGCGACCGAGATCTTCGATCAGGCGCGCTATTTCGCACGTCACCTCGCCGCGCAAGGACGCAAGGTCACGAACATCGTGTTCATGGGAATGGGCGAACCATTCCACAATTACGCCGCAGTGATGGACGCCGTGCGACTGCTCAACGATCCGAACGGGTTCGGTCTGGGCCACCGGCACATCACGATTTCTACGGTCGGCGTCGTCCCGCAGATCGACCAATTTGCCGACGAGGGCGTCCAAGTCAATCTCGCGATCTCATTGCACGCGCCGACCGATGACGTGCGCTCATCGATCATGCCGGTCAATACAAAATGGCCCGTCGCTCAGTTGATGGACGCCGTCGGGCGCTACATCGAGAAGACCAACCGCAAAGTATTTTTCGAATACGTTATGCTCGACGGCGTGAACGATCGCCCGGAAGATGCCGAAGCGCTATCGCGCTTGATGCGCGGATCGCTCTATCACGTTAATATTATTCCTTATAACAGCACGCCCGATGCGAAGCTCGGCGCAACCGGCGACCAGCGCATTCGTGCATTCAGTGCGATCCTCGAAGCGAAGGGCATCGCTTGCACCGTGCGCATCCCGATGGGCCGCGACATCGCCGCCGCCTGCGGCCAGCTGCGCGGAGCAGTCAAACGCCGGGGTGTCGTGGCTCCGAGCGGCGCATCGCTCAAACCGCCCCAGCCATAGCTGGTCCGATGCCCGATAAGGTCAATCCAGACAAGCCGCCATTCGAGATATATACGACCCTTACGATTTTGGCTAAGTTGATGAGGCGCGGCCCCTAAAGGGCGGTATTGCGAAAAGAACAACGACTGCTTAACCCGCAATCCCCAGACGAGAGAATTGCTGCTTTGCGAGCGCCGCCGATGGCGACGCCTAATTCATCCGGCGTATCCGGGTTTAGGGGGAACGGCAAGCGCTCGGCTCAAATTGGGACCGCCTTCAGGCTTCGCCGGCAAAGCGGTCGGCAGATGGGACGCAAGCTATGATAGGGTCGCCTCTTTCGCGCGTGACCATCGGCGCGTTCGCCGCCATGGCGCTGGCAGCCGCAATCGCCGGCTGCGCTGGCAGCAGTACGCCGGCGGCGACTCCGACCGCGGCCGCCCCCACCAGGGGTACCGCAGCGTGTACATCCGGTGCGGCACCAGCTTCAACGACGGTTCCGGTCGTGGCCGGCACGAATATTTGGACCTCGCCAACGGTAGGCGGCTGCGCGGTAACCGTTACCCTCAGCGGCGTCACGGGGACCAGCACCTCCGCAACGATGACGACGTCGTTGACGCCGCCCACCGGGGTGGCGCTCGCCACGCCGATTGCCGCCGGCGGTCCGGGCGGCCCGCCGACGGGCTTCAGCCTCCCCTATACGCCGGTGTTCTACGTCGTGGTCACCCCGAACGGTACGATTGCCACTGCGGGCCAACCGCTCCAAGTGTTTACCGTTCCAGCCGTAACGGCCGGCGCGAACAACTTCTTTTCCGTGAGCTGGACCGGTACGCCGGGCAGCACGCTGGCGTTCAATGCGTACGCGTCCAATTGCAGCGGCAACGCGCTCGCGCTGACCGTCTCCGGTAACACGCTCTCCATTCCGACGTGTCCGGGTACTGCCGGTACGCCGGGTCCCGCTCAGTTCGTCGTCGCCCTCGCCTACTTCTAGTGTAGTGTTACGCCGGCCGGGCGCATCGCTGCGATGCGCGTGCGACACGTTGGGCGTCGACCCGTTGGTGCTCGGCATCGACGATCCGTTCATTCGCGGCGATGAGTACCGGCACGGTTCGAAATACATCGGTTCGATCGGACTGAGCGCCGCGGAAGAGCGCGCGATTCGCGTCACGAACGCGGCTGCGCTCTTCGGGGCATGACGGCGCCGAAGAAACTGCGGAAGACCGGGAGCGCGGATCCTGCTACAACAAGAACGGCGCGCCGAAGGCGGCGCTCGCCACGAAGAAGCTTGCCGAGCGCGCAAGCTCGCGCACGAGCGTCGGCCTGCGTCCGTATGCGTGCGAAAATCACGGCTGGCACCTCGGGCCAGCTCCGCGCCGAAACCCAACCCCGCGCGCACGCGAGTTAGCGCATGCGGCGTTTGGTCACCCACGCCGTCGCGCTGACGGCGCTGTTCTATGCGTGGCGTTCCTTGCGCATCTTGGGTGGGTGGATGCGCGTTCCGGCCGTCGATGGCGGCGACGATCTGCCGTCGCTTTCGATTGTGGTTCCGGCGCGAGATGAAGAGCGTAGCATTGAGCAATGCGTGCGATCGCTCGTCGCGCAGCGCGGTGTGGATGCCGAAGTGATCGTTGTTGATGACGGCTCGACCGATGCGACCGCAGCGATCCTCGAACGTCTTGCGCTCGAGTATCCGGCCTTGCAAGTCGTCGTGGGGAAGCCGTTGCCCGACGGATGGGTCGGCAAACCATGGGCGTGCGATCAAGGCGCACGGCGCGCACGCGGCGAGTGGTTGCTTTTCACGGACGCCGACAGTCGACATGAAGAAGTCGCGTCGGCTTCGACGATGTCATTCGCGCGGGCGAATGCGGCCGACGCGCTATCGATAATGACGGGCCAAGAGTTGGGCACGCCGGCCGAAGCGGCAATACTTCCGGCAATTCTGCAAATGATCGTCTTCGCCAGTGGTATGCTTACCGAGATTAACGATCCCAAGCGCATCGATCGCGCGCTGGCGAACGGACAATATCTGCTCGTCTCGCGCGCGGCCTACGACGCGCTTGGTGGACACGACGCGCTGCGTGGCGAGGTTGTTGAGGATATCGAGTTCGCGCGCCGGCTCAAACGTGACGGCCGCTTCCGGCTGATCGTTGCCGAGGGCACGCAGTTGGTGCGCGTGCGGATGTACCGTTCACTGCGCGAGATCTGGGATGGATTCACGAAGAACACCTACCTTGGTGCGCGCGGCGATGTTCGAGCCATCGCCGGCGGGGTGCTATTTTGCGCGATGCTCTCGGTCGCGCCACCGATACTGGCGCTGGCAGCGATGCAGCGCGGCCGCCGTGCGGAGGCCGCTGAAGCGTTGGCAGCCTCGCTTACCGTGATGGCGGTGAGCTATTTCGGCGCAACGTTCGTCGCGATGCCGCGCAAACTCGCGGTCTTTGCGCCGCTTGGAATCGGGATGTTCGGCGCGATCGCGCTTAACTCAACGCGCCGGGCTCTCACCGGTGCCGGATTTGTGTGGCGCGGGCGCCGGTACCCGGCAAGGTAGCCACTCCCCGCTTATTAGGTACGGGTATCCGATGCCGATGAAAGCAAAGGCCGACGCGGAGGAAGAAGCCGAGGCCCACGAGCGGGCACGACCGCGCAGACGAACTCGAGCGCAGCCCGGCGAGTCTCGCTTGGTCTGCGCTCGCGGGCGGGTTGTCGATGACGCTCGGTCTCGTGGCGATGGGGGCTTTCAGCGCCAACTTGCCCGACACGCCATCGCGGCCGCTCATCGTCTGCCTGGGCTACCCGTTGGGTTATCTCATCGTCATCCTCGGGCGTCAGCAGCTGTTCACCGAAAACACACTGACGCCGTTACTGCCGATCCTTGCGCGGCCGACCCCGGCGCGCATCGCGCGACTTGGGGCGTTGTGGGGAATCGTTCTGGCGTTCAATATCATCGGGGCGTTGATCGGAGCGACATCGGGCGCGTCCCATGGAGCGAGTACCCCGCGTTTTTCATTCCGACCTTACTCGGAAACGTCGTGGGCGGCGTCACGTTCGTGGCCCTGATCGCGTTCGCAACGATCGTCAGCGAGAAGCCAAAATCCAGGAACGAGAAGCCACCGAAGAAGAACCTGGCGAAATGAGTTCCGGAGAATCGACCGATACCGCCCCGCGCGTCACAATGGAAGAAATCACGGCACTAGCCAAGCGCCGCGGTTTCATCTTCCAATCGAGCGAGATCTACGGCGGAATCGGCGGCTTCTTCGATTACGGTCCGCTCGGCGCGATCCTTAAGCGCAACGTCAAGGACGCATGGTGGCGCGAGACGGTTGAACTGCGGGACGATGTCGTCGCGTTCGATTCCTCGATCATCATGCACCCGCAAACGTGGGTCGCATCCGGTCACGTGGCCGCCTTTCACGACAAGCTCGTCGATTGTCGCAACTGCAAGCACCGTTTCCGCGCCGACCATATCGCTTCGCTCGACAAATGCCCCGACTGCGGGATGAGCGGCACGCTGACCGAGCCGCGCAACTTCAATCTGATGATGAAGACGGCCATCGGCCCGATGGAAGATTCGGCATCGCAAGCATACTTGCGGCCGGAGACCGCTCAGGGCATGTTCGTCAACTTCAAGAACATCTATCAGAGCGCGCGCAAGCGCCCGCCGTTCGGCATCGCGCAGATCGGCAAGTCGTTCCGCAACGAGATCACACCCGGTAACTTCACGTTTCGCGTGCGCGAGTTCGAACAAGCCGAGCTCGAGTATTTCGTGCCCGACGACGGCAACGACGTCGCCGTCTATGAGATGTGGGTTACGGCGCGCAAGAAGTGGTACAGCGACTACGGCGTTCGGGCCGACCGTTTGCGCTTCTACGAACTCACGCCGCAGGAGCGGCCGCATTATGCGAAACTCGGCACCGACGTCGAGTACCTTTTCCCGTGGGGCTGGGGCGAGCTCGAGTCGATCGCGCATCGCGGCACCTACGACCTCGATGCGCACATGAAGCTCTCGGGCAAAGACCTGCGCTACTTCGATGAAGCCTCGAAAGCGCATTACACGCCGATCCTCATCGAAAGCTCGGCCGGGATGGACCGCACCGCGCTGACGATGCTGATCGATGCCTACGAGAACGAGACGACGGTTGATCCGGAGAACGGCAAGGAGACGAAGCGCGTCGTTTTGCACTTCCATCCGAAAATCGCTCCGGTCCAAGTCGGCATCTTTCCGCTCGCGCGCAATAAACCGGAGTTGGTCGAACGCGCGCAACGCATCGAGCGTGGCTTGCGGCCGTTCTTCCGCACGCAGTACGACGAGGGGAACGTCGGCCAGCTCTACCGCCGTCAAGACGAGATCGGTACGCCGGCGTGCATCATGGTCGACTACGACACCCTCACCGACGGCTCGGTAACCGTGCGCGACCGCGACACGATGCGCCAGGACCGACTCGCCGACGACCAGCTAGCCGGCTACCTGGCCGACCGGCTCGGATTGCCCTAACAATCCGACGCAGGTTTTCGGCCGCCGGGCAAGCACATTTCCGGATATGATCATGCGCCTTTTCGGCTTACTTGCCGTACTCGGACTCATTTCCAGCGTGACCACCGGAGCGCTGGCCCAGGCACCGGCCCCGATGAAGAACGTGCCCAAAAAGGTTACCGTGCGTTACCTGTGCGGCGGCCTCAAAGTCACCGCCGTGTACGACAACGTCAAGGACCGCGTGTCGTTCGTTTGGGGTGCGAAAGATAACCATCTACCGCACGTGAAGTCGGCCGACGGCGGACGCTACGCCAACAACCGCCTCGAGTGGTGGTCGAAGGGCAACGGTGTTACGCTTTCATCGATGCCGGAGCACAACGTCCTCACAACCTGCACCGTCCGCACGTAGCCGCCTCTCCACGCAGCACCACCTCTGTCATCCCGAGCGTAGTCGAGGGACAGCTACTCAGGTACGACGATTGAGGCGGTCCCTCGACTACGCTCGGGATGACAGTTAGGGAAAGCTAGGTGCTTAACGTGGCGGTGATGGTGGCGCGGAGGCGTTCCATTCCGTCGCGGATTTCGTCGGGCGTGATGATTAGCGGCGGAACGAAGCGCAGCGTGTTGCGGCCGGCGGCGTTGATGATCAGGCCGAAGTCGAGCGCACGCGCCACGAAGTCCGCTGCGCGACGCGGTTCGCGGACGGGCAGCCCCAGCATCAAACCGTGACCGCGCGGCGGCTCGAAGACCGCGGGCCAGGTCAGGGCGATCGATGTGAGTTCAGCGCGCAGCAAGGCGCCGACCGTCTCGACGTGAGCGTCGAGGTCGAGGACATCGCGAATCGCCAAATGCTCGAGCGCGGCTGCCGCCGGCACGGGTGAGCCGCCGAAGGTCGATCCGTGGTCGCCGGGTTTGAGGCTCGTCGCAGCGTCGCCGCGAACGATTAACGCGCCGATCGGCAAACCGTTACCGAGCGACTTCGCCAGCGTGAACGCATCGGGTTGAATATCGTAGAGTTGCGAGGCCAGGAGCCGCCCCAGACGGCCCATGCCGGTTTGCACTTCATCGAATATCAAGAGCGCGCCGCGCTGGGTGCAGAAATCGCGCGCCGCTGCGAGAAACTCGGGCGCAGCGGGAAGCACGCCGCTTTCGCCCTGCACCGGCTCGACGATAAATGCGGCCGTGCGATCGTCGATCGCGTTCGAGAGCGCGTCGATATCGTTGAACGGCGTGAACGCGAAGCCGCCTGGGAGCGGTTCGAAGCCCTCTTTGTAGGCCGGGTTGTCGGTCGCGGCGAGCGCGCCGAACGTGCGTCCGTGGAACGAACCGTTGGCGGCTAGGATCGTCGTGCGTTCCTTCTCGCCCTTGCGCCAAGCATGTTTGCGCGCGAGCTTGATCGCGGCTTCGTTTGCTTCCGTGCCCGAATTGCAGAAGAAGACCGCGTCAAAGCCGGAGAGTTCGGCCAAGCGATCGGCCAACGTTCCGGCCGGCTCGTGGTGATAGAGGTTGCTGCAATGAACGAGCGTCGCGGCCTGATCCGCGATCGCGCGCGTGATGCGCGGATGCGCGTGCCCGAGCGCACAGACGGCGATGCCGGCAACGAGATCGAGATAGCGGTTGCCCGATTCATCGAACAGATACACGCCTTCGCCGCGCACGATGTTGATCTCCGCACGTCCATAATTCGCCATCAGATGCGGATGCTGCGTCACCAAACGCGCCCCGCGTTGCACCACTGGTACCGTACTCATACTAATCGAGCCCTTCTAACATCTCACTTGATCGGAGCGCAGC
>Ga0182030_10005694_pt1 | contig 26384 bp, 21 predicted proteins | sample 812S3MmetaG_FD_121299 | JGI IMG/M metagenome (GOLD analysis project Ga0182030, IMG submission 121299) | Permafrost microbial communities from Stordalen Mire, Sweden - 812S3M metaG (Illumina Assembly) | ecosystem: Environmental > Terrestrial > Soil > Wetlands > Permafrost | place: Sweden...
CCGATTTCGAACAGACACCCATGCACGTGGTGTTCGAGGCCGTGCGCCGCGAGGCGGAGCGCTATGGCGTCGCCGTGGCGGGCAGCGAAATCGTCGGCCTGATTCCCCGCAAGGCGATTGAACTGTCCGCCGAATACTTCCTGCGATACGAAAACTTCCGCCCCGAGCTGGTGCTGGAGAACCGCATCGCCAGCGCGCTCGCCGCGCGCAGCGGACTTCCCGAGTTTCTCGACGCGCTGGCTTCGCCCAGCGCCACGCCGGGCGGCGGCAGCGCGGCGGCGGCCGCGGCCGCCATGTCCGCCGCCCTCGGTTCCATGGTGACGCGCCTCGCCAAACTGCCGAGCGACGCATTCGAAGACGACCGCCGCTTCTTCACACTGGCGGTGGATCGCGATGCCGATGCCTTCAACCAGGTGATGCTCGCCTACAAGCGGCCCAAGGCCGAGCGAGCGCCGTTCATTGAAGAGGCCCTGCACGGGGCCGCGGAAGTGCCGCTGCAAGTGGTGGAAAGGATCCACGCTCTCCAGCAGCGTCTCGCCGTCCTGCAAATTCCCGCCAGGTTCGCCAGCGATCTCGCCGTGGCCAAAGCCCTGGCCATCGCCGCCCGATCCGGCGCACTGGAAAACGTCCACATCAACCTGGAATCGATCCAGGACGAGTCTTTCAAGAGCGCGGTGACGGCGCGCCTGGAAGCATTGAAATGAAGAAATCCCCGCCATTCTCTTGGTCTTCTCTGCGCTTCTCTCTGCGTTCTCTGCGTCTCTGCGGTGAATGGTCAGCCTCCAGTGTGTGCGCCCATGACTGACCTCGCCATCGTCCACTGCCGCCAACTCGTCACCCTCGCAGGCCCGCCCGGAGCGCGCACCGGACCCGCCATGCGCTCTCTGGCCATCATCGCCGATGGCGCTCTGCGTGTACGCGACGGGCACATCGTCGCCGTGGGCCCGCGCGCGGAGATCGAGCGATCCCTTTCCGAAGACACCGAAATCGTCGATGCCGGCGGCCGCATCGTGCTCCCCGGCTTGATCGACGCGCACACGCACCCGATCTTCGCCGGCAACCGCGCCGCCGAATTCGAGCGCCGCGTGGAAGGCGCCACCTATGCCGGGATCGCGGCGTCCGGGGGCGGCATACGCGCCACCGTCCGCCTCACCCGCGAGGCCTCCAACGATGCGCTGCTCGCCGCCGGCCGCCGTTACGCGGACTGGTTCCTCGCCGGCGGCACCACCACCATCGAAGCCAAGTCGGGCTATGGTCTCTCTCTCGATGCGGAAATCAAAATCCTGAAGACCATCCGCCAGCTCAACGGCGATGGCCGCCTGCGCTCGGTACCCACGTTCCTGGGCGCCCACGAAATCCCCGACGAGTATCGCGGCCGCATCGACGACTACGTCGATCTCGTCATCCACGGCATGCTGCCGCGCGTGGCCGAAGAGAACCTGGCCGAGTACTGCGACATCTTCTGCGAACCCAACGTATTTCCCCTGGAACAGGCGCGCACCGTGCTGCGCGCGGCGCATGCGCTGGGGCTCGGCCTGCGCGTGCACGCCGACCAGTTCAGCGCCGATTACGGCGCGCTGCTCGCCGCCGAACTACACGCCGCCACCGCCGACCATCTGGAGGCTTCCACCCCCGCCGCCTGGGCCGCCCTCCTGGCGGCCGGCGTGCAGCCCGTGCTGCTGCCGGCTTCGGTGTACCACCTGGGTGGGACGCGCTACCCGGCGGCGCGCCGCATGATCGATCTCGGCCTGCCCGTGGTGCTGGCCACCGATTTCAATCCTGGAAGCTCCCCCACCGCTTCCATGCCCCTGGTGCTCTCGCTCGCCGCCACGCAGATGAAGATGACACCCGCCGAGGCGATTACGGCCGCCACCGTCAACGCCGCCCACAGCCTGCGCCGCGGACACCAGATCGGCTCGCTCGAGCCCGGCAAGCTCGCCGATTTCGCCATCCACGATTGCGACGACTATCGCGAACTCCCCTACTTCTTCGGGCGCGATACGGCCCTCGCCGTCTATCGTGGCGGCCACTGCGTCTATCGCCGCTATACTGGTAACTAGATGAGGGCCGGCCGGTTTCTGATTCCCGCGGTGGGTTGCGCTCTAGTGGTGTGCACGCTGTTCGCGCAGCGCCCATTTCGCACGTATCCGGCCTGGGAGTACAACAATTTCCCCATCCCAGACGATTGGAGCGTGCCCGGCGAGTGGGTCTTCGCCCGCCTGATGTATCCCACCACGCCCGTCCGCCTGGACTGGCAGAGCGAGTACAAACGCGGCTTCGACTGGCGTGAGGGCAACACCAACTGGACCATCGACTATCCGCGCAGCGACCGCCACCTGTCCGCCGCCGTCCGCCGCCTCACCCGCATCCAGGCGCGCAGCGTGGAGCAGCCCATCAATCTCCTGGAAGACGACGACGTGTTCAATTACCCGTGGCTCTACGCCGTCGAAGTGGGCCACTGGGAATTGACCGACGCGCAAATCGTCAAATTTCGCGAATTTCTGATGCGCGGCGGATTCTTCATGTGCGACGATTTCCACGCCTCCAACGAGTGGGGAGTTTTCGTCTACAGCATGCAGAAGGTGTTCCCCAACCGCCCCATCGTCGACATCCCCGATAAGGACGCCATCTTCCACACGGTGTTCGACCTGGATGACCGCTACCAGGTGCCGGGCGCGCAGTACATCACCAGCCACAAGGTCTACGAGAAGGATATTCTCACCGGCAGCCCGGCGCACTGGCGCGGCATCTACGACGACAACGGGCGGCTCATGGTGGTCATCTGTCACAACATGGATCTGGGCGATTCCTGGGAGAACGCCGACGACCCGGAGTACCCCGAGAGATTCTCCGCCCTCGGCATCCGCATCGGCATCGATTACATCGTGTACGCCATGTCGCACTGAGGCGATCCGCTCTTACCCCGCCAGAATCTTCTCCGCCGCCGCGCGCCCCATGCGGATGCAGTCCGGGATGCCGATGCCCTGGTAGGCGTTGCCGGCCACGTACAGGCCGGGAATCTGTGCGAGGCGCGCTTCCAGTTCGGCCTGGCGCGCGGGATGCCCGACCGTGTATTGCGCCATGGACCGCGGCCAGCGGGCAATGCGCGTGAAACGGGGCGGCGCGGTGACACCCGCGATCGCGCGCAGTTCTTCGGTCACCGCCGCGATCACGGCTTTGTCGCTCTCGCCCAGCACTCGGGCGTCCTCCATGCCGCCGAGGAAGCAGCGCGCTACGATCTTGCCTTCGGGAACGCGGTAGGAAAACTTGGTGCCGACCCAGGTGCAGGCCACCAGGCGGCGCCGCTCTTTCTTGGGCACCAGGAAGCCAAAGCCCAAGGGCAGCCTGGCGAAATCCGCCGCATCGAAGCCCACCGCCACGGTCATCGACGAACTGTACGCCACCCTGCCCATCAGTTCCGCCAGGCGTGCATCGACCGGCGCGAGCAATCTGGCGCCGCTGTGCGCCTCGCAGGCCACCACCACGCGATCGGCCTCCAGCCACTCGCCATCCAGGCGCACGCGGAATCCGCCGGCAGAGCGCTCCACCGTTTCGGCGCGCGCGCGGCGCACTTCCACCTTGCCGCGAATGGACGCCTGCACCGCGTCCACCAGTTGTCCCAGGCCGCCCTTCAGGGTGCGGAACAGCGGGCCCGGAGTCTGCGATTTGGGCGCTTGCGCCCGCGCCGCCAGCACGCCGCGCGTGAGGCTGCCGTATTTGGCGGCCAGTTCGACGAAGCGCGGCAGCACCGCGGTGACGCTGAGCTCGCGCGGATCGCCGCCGTATATCCCGCTGAGCAGCGGCTCAGCCAGGTAGTCCACCGCCTCCTGCCCGTAATGCTCGCGCACGAAATCGGCCACCGATTCATCGCCCGGCTTCATCTTGGGCGCGCGCAGCAGTTCCATCCCCATGCGGATTTTGGTGCCCAGACTGAGCAGGGGGGTGGTCAACAGGGGCAGAATCTTGGTGGGCACCATCATCATCAACCCGTCGGGCAGGGGCACGAGTTTGCCGCCCTTGCGGACGTAGGTGATGCGCAGGTGGTCGTTGCTCCCGATGACATCGCCGCGCAGGCCCAGCTCGCCGATGAGGTCCATCGCCGCCGGCTTCGCGGAAAGGAAGCTATCCGGGCCGGCTTCGATGGTGCAGCCGTCGATTTTCTCCGTCTGGATCACGCCGCCGAGGCGCGGGCGCGATTCGACGATGGTGGACGATACGCCGCCTTTGGCCAGGTAGTAGGCCGTGGCGAGCCCGGAGATGCCCCCGCCGACGATGAGCGTGCGGGTCATTGGGAAGGCTCCACCTACCAGCATCGCTGCACCACCGCGGCCAATGCCGCCGTGAAGGTTGGCGAGCCGTTCAAACTCTCGGGGCGCGTCAAGGCGATGCCTCGCCCGGCGGCGTACCCGCGGAACAGCACATCGATATCGTACAGAATTTCCACGTGATCGCAGACGAAGCCGATGGGCGCGACGACCACTTCGCGCACCCCTTCGGCCGCGTAGCGATCGAGGCAGGATTCCACGGTGGGCCCCAACCAGTTGCCGCCGCTCATTCCCTGACTTTGGTAGGCGAACTCCCAATCGGCCAAGCCCAACCGCGCCGCTACCGCGCTCGCCGTGGCGCGTGCTTCGCCATCGTACCGCTCGTTGGGCGCGGGCAGACTGTGCGCCGTGAACAGCACCTTGCCGCGGAGACCTTGCAGGCGCTCGGCGAAAGCCTCGATCAGCAGGGGTTCGACGGCGAAGCTGGCGGCCCACCTGAGTTCCACGCCGGCGGCCGCCTCATTCGCGCGCTTCATGTATAGGCCGACGCTCATTTCGGAGAACTGCGGCGCCAGACACACGCATGCCAGCCGGCCGATTCCCGCGGCGCGCACCTGTTCCATCGTCTCTTGGATGAACGGATGCCAGTTGCGCATCCCAAAAAATACCGGAATACCCAGCACGCGCCCCAGCGCCTCGGCTTGCGCGCGGGTCCACCGGGTCAGCGGCGAACTGCCGCCGATCGCGGCGTAGCGGCTGGTGACTTCTTCGAGCACGCGCGCGGATACCGGCTGGCCGCCGCGCACGAACGAGAGGTATTGCGGCACATCCTCGATGCGTTCCGGAGCTCCGTGGGCGAGCAGCAGGACGCCGGTGTTCACGGGCGGAATTCCCGCACCATTTCCACCACGGCCTTGACGTTCTCCACCGGGGTTTCGGGCAGAATCCCATGGCCGAGGTTGAAGATATGTCCGGGGCGGGTGCCGGTGCGCTTCAAAAGCTCATGCACCTTGGCGCGCAATTCGGGCAGCGGGGCGAAGAGCGCCACGGGGTCGAGATTGCCCTGAATCGCCGAACGGTAGCTGATGTCCATCCACGCCTGGTCGATATTGATGCGCCAATCCACGCCCATCACGTCGCCGCCGGCGGCGTGCAGTTCGCGGAAGAAGCCGCTGGCGCCGGTGCCGAAGTGGATCACCGGGATGCCGGTGGAGCGAATGCGCTCGATCAGGGCGCGCGAATAGGGTGCGGCATAGCGCACGTAATCGTCGGAGCCGAGCGCGCCCACCCAACTGTCGAACACCTGGATGGCGCGCGCGCCGGCGGTGACCTGGGAATGCGCGAAGGGCGCCAGCACGTCGACAATCTTGCCCATCAGGCGGCGCCACAGGGTTTCGTCGCTGTACATCAGCCGCTTGGTGCGCACGAAGTTGCGCGATGCGCCGCCTTCGATCATGTAGCTGGCCATGGTGAAGGGCGCGCCCACGAAGCCGATCACCGGCACCTTGCCAGCCAGCGCGCGCACCACCTGCTGGATGGCCTCGCCCACGTAACCGAGTTCATCGGTGTTGGTGGTGGAAAGCGAATCCACGTCGTCGGAGGTGCGCACGGGGTTGGCGATCATAGGGCCTTCGCCCTTTTCGTATTTCAGTTTCAGGCCCATCGGTTCGACAGGCAGCAGCAGATCCGCGAAAATAATGGCGGCATCCACGTCCAGCATCTCGATGGGCTGCAGGGTCACCGTGGCGGCCAGGTCCGGGCGTTTACAGATTTCCAGAATGCCGTGCTTCTCGCGAATCTGGCGGTACTGTTTCATGTACCGGCCGGCCTGCCGCATGAACCACACGGGTCTTACGTCCGTGGGCCTCCGCCGGCAGGCATCTAGGAAACGGCTTGTCATTGGAGCCACGCGCATGGCTTTTCCATCCTGTCTTCGCAAAAGAACACTCGAAAGTCCTTTGGCCGATGCTTCACCGCCCACTGGCGGCCATTCACAAAATACGGTTTGGCCCACACCTCGCTATCGACCGTGCGTGGCGCGACTACCGAAACCGAAACACTGCCCTGCGCCGGGTATCCAGTCCGCGGGTCCATGATGTGGGCGTAAATCCTGCCTTCCGCCCGGAAAAACTTTTCGTAGCTGCCGGAAGTCGACATCGAATTGTCTTTCAGCCATACGTCCGCCAGCGTCTTGCGGTTGTCCCACGGGTCCTTGATCTTCACCAGCCAGCCCCTTGGCTCGTCCGGCGGCGCACCCATTCCGTAGATGCTGCTGCCCGAACCCGCTACCAGGGCGATCTGCACTCCGTTCTTTCTCAAAACATCCACCATGCGGTCGACGGCGTACCCTTTACCAACCCCGCCCGGGTCCATTTCCACACCGGGACGGTCGAACCGTACCGTCCGGGCGGCGCGATCCAACAGTATGTGCCGGTAGCCCACCTTGGCCAGCGCCGCGGCGACTTCCGGTTTGTGGGGCAGGTGGCCGCTCCCTTTATAGAACCCCCAAACCTTCATCAACGGTCCCACCGTGATATCGAACGCGCCCTCGCTCTCCCGGCTGTACTGGACGCAGGCCGAAAGAAGATCGAAAAGCTCCGGCGAAACCTTGACCGGCTGCCTTGCGGCGTTCCGGTTGACCTCGCTCCACTGGCTTCCGGGTTGATAGTTCGAAAGCAGCTCGTCGAGCCGCCGGACCTCGTCGAACGCAGCGTCCGCCGCCGCCTCCATTTTGATCCGGTCATACCCATACAGGGCAATGGAATAGGTCGAACCCATGGCGTCGGCGCTCTTTTCGAGCCGCAGAAGTTCCTGCTGCCCGTAAGCCGCCGGAAGCGCCAACAGAAACAAAACTAACACATTTTGTTTGCTTTTAGGGCTAATTTTCGTCGCGCCCCCGAGATTTTCTTGCCCGCCGCAGCAGAAAGTCCACCCGGCTCTCCACGTCCGGGTTCTTGTCCTGTTCGAAATGCAACTCGGGAACATGCCTGAGCTGCAAACGCGAGGCCAGTTCCTGCCGCAGGTACCCCGAAGCGTGTTCGAGGGCGGCGAGAGCCTGGTTACGCCTGCGCTGGTCGCCGCGGAGCCCCACTTTGATGGCGGCGTGCCGGGAATCCGGGCTGACCTGGACGTCGGTTACTTCCACTTCCAATAGCCGCGGATCTTCCATTTCAAAGCCGATGATCTCGTACAGTTCCTCTTTCACCGCTTCGGAGACCCGTAATATGCGTCGTACGTCCATAAAAACCTGTAAGACAGGCCTCCTGGCCTGTGCTTTGAAGACAGGCCAGGAGGCCTGTCCTACTCAACCCACTCCAACGTCGCTTCCACCAGCGCCGAACCCACCAGTCCCGACGCCTCTTCTTCTACGCCGCGCAGCACCTTTTCGGCGTTCTCGCGATCACTCGACACCGTCACCGCAGCGACGGTGGCCCGTTGCCAGAGATCCTGATGGTCGATCTCCGCCACGGAGACGTTAAACTTGTGCCGCAGCCGTTCTTTCAGACTCTGCACGACGTGCCGCTTCTCTTTCAGAGAATGCGAGCTCTCGATCCGTAATTCCAGGGTCAATACGCCGATGGCCGCCATATTCTCAGGCGAATACTTCGGTGGCGACCCGTTCGGTGGCGTACGCCTCGATGACATCGCCCTGCTTGAGATCGGAGAAGTTGGCCAGCGTAATGCCGCACTCCATGCCGTTCTTGACTTCGCTGACGTCGTCCTTGAACCGCCGCAGGGACCCGACCTTGCCGGTATGCACCACCACGTTGTCACGCAGCACGCGGCATTCGCTGTCGCGCGGGATGGAGCCGTCGGTCACCTGGCAACCCGCCACGGCCCCGACCTTGCTGATGCGGAACGTCTCGCGCACCTCGGCCTTGCCGCGGTAGACCTCCTTGAACACCGGGGCGAGCAGCCCGCTCATGGCCTTCTTCATCTCGTCCGTCAGGTTGTAAATGATGGTGTGCAGGCGGACGTCCACCTTCTCCTGCTCGGCGGTGGCCTGGGCCTTGCGGTCCGGCCGTACATTGAACCCGATGACAATGGCGTTGGACGCCGAGGCCAACAGGATATCGCTTTCCGTGATGGCGCCCACGCCGGAGTGAATGACGCGCACCTTCACCTTGTCGTTGGACAGCTTCTGCAGGGTCTCGGTCAGCACTTCGGCCGAGCCGCCCACGTCGGCCTTGATGATGATCGCCAGTTCCTTGACCTCGCCCGCCGTCATCTGTTTGTGCAATTGTTCCAGGGTGACGCGGCTGCTCTTGGCGAGCAGCGATTCCTTCAGCCGCTGGTCGCGGAAGTTGACGATCTGCTTGGCTTTCGCCGTGTCCGTGACCACCTGGAAATCGTCGCCGGCTTCGGGCAGCGAATCGAGACCGAGGACTTCCACGGGGGTGGATGGCTCGGCCTTGCGGATCTGCCCGCCGCGGTCGTTTTGCATGGCGCGAACCTTGCCGAACACGGCGCCGCAGATGAAGAAATCGCCCACGGCGAGCGTTCCGTTGCGCACCAGGACCGTGGCCACGGGACCGCGTCCGCGGTCGAGCTGGGCTTCGATCACCGTGCCCATGGCGGGACGGCCCGGGTTGGCCTTGAGGTCCAGCATGTCGGCCACCAGCAGAATCATTTCCAGCAGCAGGGGCAGCCCCTCCTGGGTGCGCGCCGACACCGGCACCATGACCACATCGCCGCCCCAATCTTCGGGGAGAAGCCCGCGGTCGCTAAGCTGCTGCTTGATGCGCTCCGGCTGGGCGTCGGGTCTGTCGATCTTATTGATGGCCACGACGATGGGCACGCCGGCCGCTCGGGCATGGTCGATGGCTTCCAGGGTCTGCGGCATGACGCCATCGTCGGCGGCCACCACCAGCACGACGATGTCGGTGACCTTGGCGCCGCGGGAGCGCATGCGGGTGAAGGCTTCGTGGCCGGGGGTGTCGATGAACACGATCTTGCGGCCCCTCATTTCCACCTGATACGCGCCGATATGCTGGGTGATCCCGCCCGCCTCGCGTCCCGCCACATTGGCCTCGCGAATGGCGTCGAGCAGCGACGTCTTACCGTGATCGACGTGCCCCATGATGGTGACCACGGGGGCGCGCCGGACCTGGTCTTTGGTATCTTCGGATTCCTCCACCGCCTGCATGGCTTCGATTTCGTAGCTCACGGTGGCCGTGGAAGCGCCGAAATCGCGTGCGATTTCGGTGGCCAGCTTGGCATCGAGGGTCTGGTTGATGGCCACGAAAATTCCCCGGTCCATAAGTTTCTTCATCACCATGTTGGCTTTGACGTCGAGCTTTTCAGAGAGCTCTTTGACGGTGATGCCTTCGGAGATGGTGATTTCGCGGCTGATGGGCGGCGGGCCGGATTCCACATGGCGGCGTTGCGGCCGCAGAACCTTCTCTTCCTCCACCCGCTCGCGCTGCTGGCGGACAGGGCGTTGGCCCGGACGTCCACGCGCCGGCTCGACCGGAGGCGGCGCCAAACCGGGTTCGATGCGGGTTCCGCGCGAAGTGGGATGCTGCGGCCGGGGGCCGGCGGGACGCGTGGGAGGCATGCCCGGACGCACGCCCGGCTTGGCCACCATGGGCTGGCCGGGCCGGATGGGTCCGCGATAAATCGGTTGTCCGGGAACGGGAGCGCTGGGCGCCTTGGGAATGCCGGGACGAGGCTGCACCGGCTGCTGCGGCATGGCCGGCCGGGGCGCGCTCAGTTTGGCCACCAGATCGGGACGCGGCGGCACTACCGGCCGCGCCGCCGGCTGACCGGCCAGCGGACGCTGCTGCGGCGCCACCGGCATGGACGGCGCTGCCGGAGCCGCCGGAGCACTGGAGCGCGTGGTTTCCGGCCGCGCGTGCTGCGTGGGACGGGGAATCACTTGGGGCCGCGGCTGTTGCGGCGAGCCGGGCGCGGGCGCCGTGGGGAATGGCTGCCGCGGTCCGGAGAGGACCTGTCCTGGCCGCGGCGCGGCGGGCAGCGGCTTGGCGACCGGCATGCTCGGACGGCCGGGCGCAAACTGGGCGGCCGGCGGAGTCTGCGGCGCGGGCGCAGCGGGTGGCGCTGCCGGCGCTGCCGGCGCTAGTGGCGCTGCCGGCGCGGCGGCCACGGGCGGCGCCGGGGCGCGATGTGGCGCGGCCGGTGCGGGCGCCGCCGCCGGTGGCGCCGGGGTGCGATGTGGCGCGGCCGGCGCGGGCGCCGCCGGAGTGGCGTGCGGCGCTTCCGGCTTGGCCGGCGTATGCACGCCTACCGGCGGATGAATCGGGCGGCCGGCCAGCGGCGGACGGATGGGCGCCGCGGCACGCGGCGGCTCTTCCGCGGGCGGCTTGTCTTCTTTCGGGACGGGAGCGCTTTCGGCGGCCGGCGCCGGCGCGGCCGGGGCCGCCGGGGCGGCGTGCACGGCCGATGTGACGGGAGGGGTTTCGTGGCCTTCCTCGCCGTGTTCCTCGTGCCCCTCCACGGCGGATTCCTCCGCGTTGGGATCGTGCACGTAGTCCGGGATGTCCTGCCCGTAGTGCTGACGCAGCTTGATGGCCACGTCTTCATCGATTGAACTGGAGTGCGTCTTTTTTTCCGAGACGCCCAATTCGGGGAGCAGCTCCAGTATTTCGTGAGCTTTGACTTCCAACTCCCGCGCCAGCTCGTTGATACGAATCTTCTTCATAGAGAAAGCTATCTGCTTCTAACCCGCGGACACACCATTACTCGCCACTACTGATTTCCGGCACACTCTCCGCACGCACACCTTCGGCATGATGGGGAGGAGGAGCCGCATCCTCTATCGTAGCAAACTGTTCCACCGTCTCCGGACCCTCGCCCGTCACCACTTCCGCCGATTCCGGCCGCTCTTCCGCGATCCGCAGGCCGGCATGCTCCACGTCACGCGCGGCAGGGTCCGCCTCGGGCTCCGCCGGCGCATCGCCCGATTCGGCGGGTTCGCCCACTTCGCGGGGTTCGCCAGCCTGGGCGGGTTCGCCGGCTTCGCCTGCTTCGCCCACTTCGTCCTCAGCCCCACTCAGTATGGTTTCTTCCGGCTCCGACGCCGCGGCGCCGCCTTCGTTGCCGGGATCTTCGAACTGGCTGTAATACGCCACCACCGCCGCCTGAATGAACTCGACCGAAGCCGGATCGATGCCGGGGATTTCCTCGATCTCCTCGGGCGTCATGGTGCCCAGGCGCTCGATGGTGCCGACTCCGCCTTCCACCAGTTTTTCCGCCACCGCCTCGCTCATCCCATACTCCAGCAGCACCGATACCGGCGCTCCGGGGGCCACCAGGGCGGCCATCTGCGACTCCACTTCCTGGCGCTTCTCTTCCTCGCTCTTGATGTCGATCTTCCATCCCAGCAATTTGGCGGCGAGGCGCACGTTCTGCCCCTTCTTGCCGATGGCAAGAGAGAGCTGCGAATCGTCGACGATCACTTCCATGTGCTTTTCGAGCGCATCCACCACCACAATCCGGCTGACCTTCGCCGGGCTGAGCGCATGGGTCGCAAACACCACGGGGTCTTCGGAATACTCGATGATGTCGATCTTCTCGCCGCGCAGCTCGCGGATGATGGATTGCACGCGCATGCCTTTCATGCCCACGCAAGCGCCCACGCTGTCGACATCGCGGTCGCGGCTTTGCACGGCGATCTTGGTGCGCTCGCCGGCTTCCCGGGCGCATCCCTTAATGGTCACCGTGCCGTCGTAAATCTCCGGGACTTCCTGTTCGAAGAGGCGCATGACGAGTTCCGGCGCGGCGCGCGATACCAGCACACCGGGCCCCTTGCTCGACTTGTCGACCAGCTTGATGACGCAGCGCACGCGGTCTCCCACGCTGTAGCCTTCCAGGCGCGACTGTTCCTTCTTGGGCAGCTTGGCTTCCGTCTTGCCCAGGTCCAGCATGTAGTCCGGACCTTCGACGCGCTTGATGGTACAGTTGACCAGTTCGCCGGTTCGCCCCGAATACTCCTGGAACACGGTGTCGCGTTCGGCCTCGCGAACCTTCTGGAAAATCACCTGCTTGGCGGTCTGGGCGGAGATGCGCCCCAACGCTTCGGTGTTCTTGGGAATACGCACTTCGCCGCCGATTTCCACTTTGGAATCGATCCGCAGCGCCTCGCCCAGGGTCAGCTCGTGCACGGGGTCTTCGACGGCTTCCACGACTTTCTTGACGGCGTAGAGTTTGATGGCGCCGGTCTTGGGATCCATGTCCGCGACGTAATCCTCGGTGGTGCGATAGTGCTTCCGAGCGGCAATCAGCATGGCGTCCTTGACCGCGTCCAGCACGATCTGCGGGTCAATGCCTTTTTCCTTGCTCAGGATTTCGATGGACTGAAATATCGTTTCCAAAGTGCCCTCTTGGTTTCCAATTCGGATTTGTTCCGGTAAAAATTTGTGTTGGCGCGCCTACCACTCGAACTTCAGGTTGGCCTTTTGCACCTGCTCGAAGGGAAACTCGCGGGTCTTGCCCGGTTCCGTTTCAAGCCCGACGATGCCGTCCGCGTAGCCGGCGAGGACTCCTTCCCAAGTGCGCCGGCCTTCTACCGGGTCGCGCAGGGTAAGCTTCGCCTTTTGCCCCTGAAATCGTTGATAGTCTTTAGGCTTGGACAACTTACGTTCCACTCCGGGAGAACTGACCTCAAGCGTGTAGTGTCCCGGCACCATGTCCTCCGCATCCAGAATCGCACCCACTTTTTCCGATACCAGCTCGCAGTCGGCGTGGGTCACGCCCTCCGGTTTATCGATGGCGATGCGCACAAGCCGGGAGTTGCCGCCGCCTTTGACCTCGACCTCGACGAGTTCCAGGCCCTCGGACTGTGCCACTTGTTGCGCGATCTCCTCGATTTTCGCCGTTACGATTGCCACGACTTCCCGCATTGTGCCGGAATTGCCGCCCCCAACAAAAAAGTGGGCTTTCGCCCACCGCATTGGCTCGACAACTCAAACCATAGTGTACCGTGTTTATGGGAATTGCGGAAGAGCGGAATATTGGCGCTTATTGGCGCCGGCGCCAGAAGGGGTATGCGGAGGCACTAAGCCACGGAATTCAACGCCAGCAGGGTGGCATCCCGGCGGCCCATTTCCATCACCGTTTCCAGGGTCAGTTGCACGCGCTCCAGGCATGCTTCGACGCGTCCGAAGGAGGGGAGATCCTCATCCAGCCCGCTCCAGAACTCCGCCAGATAAGCCAGCGAAGGGAGCTTCGAGGCGGACCGCTCCGGCTGATGATGGAAGCGCACCGCGTCGATGAACTCGTCCGGGAAGTGCCATTCGGCGATCAGTCCGGCGCCGATCTCGCCGTGATCCCGCCCCAGCAACAGGCGCTCGACGTAGGCCGGCGGGCAGCCCCCTTTCGACAGGTTGCGATGCGTAATCATGGTTTCCCGCGGCAGGAACTGGGCCGCCACGGCGCCAATGTCGTGCACCAGTCCGAGCACCAGTCCTTCCTCCGGGCTCAGCAAGCCGGTGCGGCGGGCCAGGGCCGAGCAAAGCGGGGCCGACATCAGCGAATGGCTCCAGATGCGCGCCAGGCCGGCGGACGCAAACAGGGGGCGCATGGCGGCCGCCAGCATGATCTTGCGCGCCGCGATGACGCCCACGGAGGCGATGGCGCGGCCCACCGTCGAGACCCGGCGGGCGCGGCCGTGGAGGGCGGAGTTGGCCACGCCCAGCAGGCTGCCGGCGAGCACCGGATCGCGCAGGGCGAGCGCTTCCAATTCCGCGACTTCGAACTCGCGCGGCACGCCAAGGGTGCGGAAGACGAGGCCTGCCGTGGCGCCTTCCACGGGCAGTTGGAGTTGGCCGGGAAACCCGCGGCAGCGCATCTCCCGCAGGTGTTCCACCAGGGCGGGATCGAATCCCTCGAAAGCCGCAAAACCCTGGATTTCCCCCAGGATGGCCTCGACGTCCTTGTGTTCGAACTCGAGGGCTTCCAACTGCTCGTCCACGAGGTTCGAGATCTGCACGATGTCGGAAATACGGCGCGCCTCGTCGCCACCCACTACCTGCCAGGCGAGCCGGTCGAGGCCGCGGGAATAGCGGAGCGGCCCGAGCGAATGGTGCAGCAGCGCGGCTTGGGCGAGCGGCTCGGCGGGGACCCCGGCACGGCGGCCGAGTTCGACTGCCAGGGCCGCGGTGCGTCTGCAATGCGCCTGCTCGGCGGAGTAGTCGGGACACATCGGATCAATACTATTTGGCGCCAGGGAGGGGGTCCGCCGCAAGGTTCAAAATGCGGTCTAAGGTTTTGTTTCCTGCGGTTTAAGGGCGGTTTGAGGGGGCCAGGCCGGGAAAGGCCGGCGTCAACCCACGAGGTGGACGCGCGACTGTTCGATCGTCCTGGCCAGCTCCTGGAGATCGATTGGCTTGGAGATATAGCCGTCGAAGCCGGAGCGCAGGCAGTTTTCCCGATCGCCGTGCATGGCGTGAGCGGTCATGGCGACAATCGGCGTGTGCCGGCCCGTGGCGAGCTCGGCCTGGCGTATGCGGGCCGTGGCTTCGAACCCGTCCATCTCGGGCATCTGCAGATCCATCAGGATGAGATCGAAGCTCTGTGCGGCGGCGGCTTCGACGGCGCGCAGTCCGTCGGAGGCCACCAGGATGGAGTGGCCCATCTTCTCGATGGCGCGCTGGGCAAGTTTCTGGTTGACGGCGTGATCCTCGGCCAGGAGGATGCGCAGGGGAGCGGCGGACGGGGCGGCCGCCGGTTCGGCGGGCTGGAATGCGGGGGCCTCAGGCGATGGGAGTTGGCATTCATCGAAGCTGGCGGTGAAGTGGAAGGCGCTGCCGCCGTCCGGGGCGCTCTCCACCCAGATTCGCCCTTTCATCAGCTCGACCAGTTTGGAGCAGATGGTGAGCCCGAGGCCGGTGCCGCCCTGGCGGCGGGGGAATCCGTCCCCTTGAGCGAACGATTGGAAGATTCGCTCCCGGGTCTCGGGCGGGATTCCGATGCCGGTGTCGCGCACCACGAAATGCAGCGTGATGCCGGGGCCCTGGCCGGGCGACACGGCGAGAGAGACTTCGCCCCGATCGGTAAACTTCATGGCATTGCCCAACAGATTGAGCAGTATCTGGCGCAGGCGGTCGGCATCGCCGGCCAGCATGTGCGGCACTTCGGGAGCGATTTCGCATCTCAAGCCGAGGGATTTCTCCCGCGCCTTCCAGGTGAAGACGGCGAGCGCGGCGCTGACGCATTCGCGCAGACTGAAGGGCTCGCAGGATAATTCCATCTTGCCGGCTTCGATCTTGGAGAAATCGAGGATGTCGTTGATGATCACCAGCAGGGACTCGGCGGAATCGCGCACCGTGGAGAGGTAGTCGCGCTGCTCTTCGTCGAGGTCGGTATGGAGCACCAGTTGGGTCATGCCGATGACACCGTTCATGGGTGTGCGGATTTCGTGGCTCATGTTGGCCAGAAACTGGCTTTTCAGGCGCGAGACTTCCTGCGCCTGGCGAAGCAGTTCCTCAATCTCCTGCTTCTGACGCTCCACCACCGTCTTCTGGAACTGGAGTTCGCTGGTGCGCTCGCGGACGGCGTCTTCCAGCCGGAGGCGTTCGTAGCGCACGCGATTCATACGGGAACGCACCACCAGCACGATGAGCAGGGCGCCGGCGCCGGCGGCCAGGGAGCGAAACCACCAGGTGGCCCACCAGGGCGGCACGATGCGGAAGGAGACCGCGGCCGGGACCGGACTCCAGGGGCCGCCGGCGCTGCGCGCCGCCACCTGGAAGCGGTAGGAGCCCGGCGGGAGGCTGGGGTAGCGGGCCTCGCGCTCCGCGGTTTCCGTCCAGTGATCGTCCAGGCCTTCCAGCCGGTAGCGGAAGCGGACGTTCTTCTCGCTGAGAAAACTCAGTCCGGCGAACGTCACCAGGAAGTCACGATCGCGAAAAGGGACCTCGGCATGGACCGCGGGATCGCCGGGACGTTCGCCAAAGCGCAGTCCGGTGACGACGACGGGCGGCGCCACTTGGGGAGCGCTCCGGCCGCTGGGGCGGTAACGCGAAAGTCCTTTCAGGGTGCCGATCCAGACCGTGCCATCGGGGTCGGCGAGGAAAGCGTTAGCCGCGCAATCGTCCCAAACCAGGCCGTCTTCGTGGGTGTAAACCTTCCATCCGGCCGGGGAGCGCACCGCCGCGCCGTAATCCGTGCCGACCCACAACCGGCGGCCCGCATCGAGGCCGAGGAAAAGAATATAGTCGGAGGGTAATCCGTCGCGTTTGGTGAAGTGGGTAACTTCCAGCCCCACCGGACCGAAGGTGAGGCGGGAAAGACCCAGCGGCTCGCGATATCCCACCCAGATGGCTCCGTCGGCGGTCTCCGCGATGTGGGTGACGCCATCGGCCTTCAGCCCGTCGGCGGCGGTGAAGCGGACCCAGTTGGCGGCATCGAATCGAAACAGGCCTTGCCCACTGGTCACCCATACCCGGCCCTCGCGGTCGGTGAGGAAGCGGTAGAACATGGTGTGCGCGGTGGTTCCCGGCGGCAACTGGCGTTCAAAACGGAGATTGGGTTCGAGCGAATCGCTGCGGAACAGGCCCTCGCTGGTGCCGGCCCACAGCCGGTTTTCGAGATCCAGGTGCAAGGCAATGATGCGATCGTCTTCCAGACCGGCGCTCTTGGCGTAGGTGCGAATCTTGCCGCCCTTGGGATCGATGCGGGAAACGCCGCCGGGCAGACAGGCGGCCCAGATGGCGCCATCCGGGGCGACCAGCAGACCTTTGACTTTGTCGCCGCCCAGCCCGTTGCGAGTGGTAAGGATCTCAGGGGGCTTTGGGTCTTGCAGGCGGACCACGCCGTGATCCGTACCGAGCCAGATGGCACCGGCCCGATCGCGGCGCACCGCCCAGACGATGTCATTGGCAAGCCCGTCGGCGGTGGTCCAGTTGGTCCATTCATCGGACCCCGGCCATCGCGCCAGGCCGCTGCCCCAAAGGCCAAGCCAGATCGACCCTTCGCGGTCTTCCAGGATGGCTGTCACCGTTTCCGATTGCAGTCCCTCGGCGGCGCCGGTCAATTCCCAGCGTCCGGCGATGCGCCGCGCCAGGCCCCGGTCGGTGGCGACCAGCATGCGGCCCTGACGATCCTGGGCGAGGCTGAGCGCGGAGTTGCTGGATTGCGGCAGGTCCTGGTCGCGGGCCTGGAACCGCGCGTCGCCGCGCGGCAAGACATAGAGGTGCTGCGGCCCGCGCACCCACAGGTCTCCGGCGCGATCGCGCAGCATGACGCCCCAGCGCTCCGGAGGCAAGCCGAAGGTCTGGTCGAAAGCGCGCACACGGCCGTGGGAGAGCAGGCAGAGTTCGAGCCCGCAGTTGAACCAGACGTCGCCATTGGGCTCCGCCAGAATGCCGTTCACCTGATCGCGCGGCGCGTTGGCCACGAGCACGAAATCCGGCTCGGCGCCGGGTAGACGCCCGCTAGCCAGCAACCCGCGGTCGAATCCCAGATACACCGTGCCATCGGCGCCAATATCGATGGCGCGCAAGTCCTGTCCGGCAGCGCCGGTTTCCACTAGCTGGAAGGAGTTCTTGCGGAAACGCGCCAAGCCGCGGCCGGTGACCACCCAAAGGGCGCCGTCCGGACCCTCCCGCAGGCATCGCACCGAGGCGCTGGGCAGGCCCTCTTCCACGCCAAATCTCTGAAAACGGGCGCCATCATAGCGGAACAGACCGTCGCCGGTGCCCACCCAGAGGAATCCGGCGCGATCCTGCACGATGTGACTGACCGAGGTATTCAGCCCGTCGTCCGGACCGAAATGGCGAAAGCGGTACCGGGCGGCGGAGGCATCGGCCGCGGCAAGCAGGACAGCGGCCAGCAGAACTGGAGTGCGTGTTTGCACTACGGCTTATATCGGCAGAAAGGACGGAAACTTTATCGGGATTCGGGGACGGCCAGGGATAATTCGATCGGCGTGCGCGTTTCCGGCCGCGGCCGGCGGTGCTTAACCGTTTTGGGGAAACGCAGCGGGAACTGCATTCGTGGGCAGGTTGTTAACCTAATGCCACTCGTTTTTCCCAATACCGATCATTCTGCATTAGTTGTGGGGCAGGCAATCTTGCCTGCGGCCGCCTTTCAGGCGGCCTTTCGCGAAGCCTTCGCACCCGGCAAGCGCCGGCTGAAAGCCGGCGGCAGCCAGAATTGGCTGCCCCACAAGATATGCAGAATCGCATAGCCGGAAAAACGAGTGGCATTGGATGCGGGGTCGCTCCAACCCAACATGCGCGTCTTTGTGCGGGCGGCCAAGGATCTGCACGACGACGTAGAAGCCTACCAGGTGATCTGGGGCACGATTCTCACTCCGCGCTGAGAGCGACGGGCGGGAAGAGGATGGACAGGCCGGGAGGCCTGTCCTACCGGGCCAGGGAAATGGCCAGCAGGAGGGCGCGCTGGGTGCCGCGCCAGGAGTCGGCGGCGTCGAAAGTCTCGTTGAGCGAATGGGCTCCGGCGCCCCCACCGCCGCCGCCGATGGTGATGGCGGGAATCTTCAGATTCATGGGCACGTTGGAATCGGTGGAACCTTCGTGCAGCGCCTCGTCGATCTCGAAGGCGCGGGAGACGGCGATCGCCGTCCGCACGATGGGGCTGTCCTTCGGGGTCTGGGCCGCCGGGCGCACGCCCACCAGTTCGGCGGAGGCGGAGACGGGGCCGCGCTGGTTCCAGCGCGTGTTTTCCTCGGCGACGGCCTGCTGGACGGCGGCATTGAACCGGGTATCGAGATCCTGTAGCACGGCGGGGTCGGCCGAACGCATGTCGACTTCCATCCAGGCTTCGAAGGGGATGGCGTTGACCGACGTGCCGCCGCCGACGCGTCCCACGTTGAACGTGGTCTTGGGCTGGCGCGGAACTTCCAGGGCGTCGATCTTGGCGATGGCGCGCCCCATGGCCTGTATGGGGTTAGCCATGCCGAAGGCGCCGTAACTGTGGCCGCCGGGACCTTTGAAAGTCACCTTATAGCGGTTGCTGCCAACGCCGATGTGGGTAATGCCGAGACCGGTGCCGTCCACGGAGACGAACTTATCGATCTGTCCCTTGAGGCTGTCGAAGAAGAGGCCCTTCATGCCGCGCAGATCGCCCAGCCCTTCCTCGCCGGTATCGGCCACGAAGGTGATGGTGCCGGGGGTCTCCACGCGGCCGTCGTTGAGGGCGCGGATGACGGCGACCATGACGGCCAGGCCGCGGCAATCGTCGCCGACGCCCGGGCCTTTGAGGATATCGCCCTGGCGGGTGACTTTGACGTTGGTGCCTTCGGGGAAGACGGTGTCGAGGTGGGCGGCGAATACCAGATTGGGGTGCGCGGCCTTGCCGGGACGGACGCCGATGACGTTGCCGGCGGCGTCCGTGCGCACGTCGCGCAGGCCGAGTTCCTGGAAGAGGCGCTGCAATTCCCGTCCGCGGACCGCTTCCTGGAAAGGCGGCGCGGGGATTTCGCAGAGACGGGCTTGCAGGTCAAGCGTACGCGGCTCGTTGCGCCGGGCGGCTTCCATGGCGGCGCGCACGGTGGCGTCGTGGTTCAGTTCGGCGGGCGTTTGGCCCAGGCAAACTTCCGCCGCCAAGAGCAGCAGAGCGCATCGAAAGGTCATGCTTCAGAGTGCCATAAGTTGCGCGGGAGGCCCAGTGGGTATCGAGGCTGCTTTTGACGCGGAGGCGCAGAGGCGCGGAGGAAGACGCGGAGAAGCAGCGGGAAAGTCAAAACCGAACAGCGCGGAGGCAGCGGAGGTTTCGCGGCTGCGCAGCGAAGCGCACGCCATGGGGCGAAGGCCGACCCGTCCTGGAGGGCTATGCTACGAAGTCTCCGTGCATTACCGTTACCGCTTGCCCGGCGAGCAGCACGCGGTCGCCGCGGACCCGCACTTTCACCACGCCGCCGCGCGCCGAGGCTTGGAACGCTGTGAACTCGCTCTTGCCCAGGATGCCGGCCCAATAGGGGCCGAGCGCGGTGTGCGCGGAGCCGGTCACGGGGTCTTCATCCACACCAACCCCGGGAGCGAAAAACCGCGAGACGAAATCGAACTCGCGGCTGGAGGATCGCGCCGTCACGATCACCCCGCGCACCGGCACTTTGCGCAGCGTGGAATGGTCCGGCGAAAGCGCCCGCACCGTCTCTTCCGAATCCACCTCCACCAGGTAATCGAAGGCGTTCCTGCCTACGAACTTCGCCCCGGCGATTCCCAATGCGGGCAGCAGCTCGGCGGGCGCTTGGGCGGGCGCGGCGATCTTGGCGGGGAAATCCATCTCGATCCACTCGCCGCGCCGGTCGGCGGTGAGCAGTCCGCTGCGCGTGTGGAAGCGCGCCTGCCGGCCCTGGGGCAGGTGGCCGTCTTCCCACAGCACGTGGGCGCTGGCCAACGTGGCGTGGCCGCACAGATCCACCTCGACGGCCGGCGTGAACCAGCGCAGATCGTAGCCATCGTTCCGCGGGACACCCTGGCGCGGGACCAGGAAGGCGGTCTCGGAGAGGTTCATTTCGCGCGCCACATCGCGCATCCACTGTTCGGCGGGTGCCTCGGGGAGTACGCACACCGCCGCCGGATTGCCCGCAAACAGGCGGTTGGTAAAAGCATCGACCTGGACGATTCGAATAGCCATAATCTTGCAGGTTAGCGCACTTTCGAAACCAAACCGGGCAGGATGGAGTCCAATAACCAAATGCTCTCCCGGTTCGCCAGGATATTCCTCGCGGTGGGCCTGTTGGTGGCCCTTTGGGGCCTGAGTATGGCACGCCGCCCGGGCGGCCAGGTGTGGGTCCATCCGCTGGACACGCGTCCCGGGCCGGTCCGCATTCTGCGCTTTTACGCCAGCGTGGGAATGGTCGCGCCCGGTGAGACGGCGCAGCTTTGCTATTCGGTGGAGAACGCCAGAGTGGTGCGCATTTCGCCCATGCAGAGCGCCTGGCCGGCGCAGGATCGCTGCTTCGACGTCGTGCCCGAGCACACCACCCACTACACCTTGCTGGCGGAGGGGTTCGATGGCACGGTGGCCGTGCGCTCCTTTACGCTTTCGGTGCAAAGCCTGCCGGCCGCCAGACCGGGCGGCCTTCAGTATGCCGCGCGGCGCAGAATCACCACGCGAACCCACAGGCGCACCAGTTCGTAGAGCGTGGTGGCCAGCGACCGCAGGCGGAAGAACTGCGATTTTCCGTACAACCGCGGGTAATGGTGCACGCCGGTTTCCACCACCCCGCAGCCCGTCATCTCCAGCTTGCGCACCAGTTCCACGCAGATGGTGCCGCTGGTGGAAGTGAGACGGATGCGCTCCAACAGGGCGCGCCGGATGAGGCGGTAATCGCAATCGATATCGCGGATGCGGATGCGGAAGAGCAGGCGCGCGCAGAAGTTGTAGGTCTTGCCGATCCAGATGCGGTGCGCCGGGTCGTGGCGCTCCAGTTTGTAGCCGTTGACCAGGCCGGTATCGGGGCCCACCAGTTCCAGCAGGCGCGGCAACTCGCCGACATCGTACTGGCTGTCGCCATCGGTATAGAAGACGAATTCCCGGGTGGCCGCTTCGAACCCGCTGCGCAGGGCGCCCCCGTAGCCGCGATTGGCCGGGTGCGTGATCACGCGCAGGCGGGCGCCATACCGGCCGCGCAATTGTTCCAGCACCCCGGCGGTGTCGTCGTAGCTGCCGTCGTTGACCACGATAACTTCGTAATCCACCACGTGCGCTTCGAGCGTCGCGAACGTCGTGGCAAGCAGGCCGGGCAGCGACGGCGCGTCATTGTACGCCGGAAAGAAGACGCTCAGCGAGGGGAAGCCGGCGGGCTGGGCGCTCACCGCATCTTCTCCCCGATGAGCACGAGCGACTGGCCCGTGGGGAGGTTGTGTCCCGCGCCCAGCCAGGCGGCCTCCACGGCCAGCGGCGCGTGCAGCAGGCGGTCCAGCCAGGGCGCTACCGGCTGCACGCCGCTCTCCGCCGGTTGGCGCAACAAGGGCTCCCATAGGCGGAATTTGACCAGCGCGACCGGCATCAGCAGGGAGTTGCAATAGCTGCAGCGCAAAATCCGGATGCCCGCGCCGGCGAACAGGCCCATGAAACGGCGGCGGGTGAAACGCTGGCGTTCGTGGGCGAATTCGCCGTGGCGGCTGCGCAGTATGTCAAGCGCCGAGGTGCGCACTACCACCAGGCCGCCCGGCCGGGCCACGCGCGCCAGTTCCCGCGCCGCCAGATGTTCGTCGCCCCGCGGCAGGTGCGCGATCACGTCCACCGACATCACCAGGTCGAACGCGCCGCCGGCGAAGGGCAGGGAACGGATGTCGCCCTGCACCGGATTGGCGACCCCCAGTTGGCGGGCGTAGCGCAAGCCATCGCCGGAAAAATCCAGCGGCACGAGGGGCCACGAGCGCTCGTGCTGCAAGAGGTGCGAGAGGTAGCCGGTGCCGCAGCCCGCCTCCAATACGCGCCCCATGGAGCGGCCCGCCAGATGCGGCTCCAGCATGCGGAAGAGAATTTCGCGCATGCCGCGGTACCACCAGAAGGTTTCCTCGGATTGGCGGATGTTGGCGAATTCCGCCGGGTTCATGAAGCCGCTCATTCGCACCTACATATTCCTGCATCCAGCCATGGCCCCAAAGAAAGAGATGGGCCACAGATAAACACAGATGAACACGGATAGCGCAAAACCGCTTTATCTGCGTTCATCCGTGCTCATCTGGGGCCAATTTGCTTTCTTGTTCTTCTTCCGGAGTTTCCGCTGCGCCTGCCAGCAGGCGCTCGTACATGCCGCGCGCGGCGCGCTGCGCGGCGATCTTTTTGGTGCGTGCGTCGGCCTGGCCGCCCCACTCCTTGCCCACGCGCACCTCAATGGTGAACGTCTTGGCGTGTTCCGGGCCCTGCTCGCGAATGGTGGCGTAGCGTGGTTCGGGCAGCTTGCGCGCTTTCGCCAGCTCGCGCAACGCTTCCTTGAAGTTGTTGACCGCGGGCTGTATGTCGGTGCCCGCTTCCTGGTCGAACACCGTCTGGCCGTCCATCACGTGTTCCACGATAAAGCCGCGCGCCGCATCCAGGCCTCCATCCAGATAGATGGCGGCGATGATGGCCTCCAGCGCGTCCACCAGCAGGGTCTTCTTGGCGCGTCCGCCGCTCATTTCTTCGCCGCGGCCCAGTTCCAGGTAATCGCCCAGATCGAGGCGGCGCGCCACGCCGTGCAGATGGGCGGCGCTCACCATGCTGGCTTTGAGGGTGGAGAGTTCGCCTTCCTTGTACGACGGGAAACGGCGGAAAAGTTCGTCGCTCACCACCAGGCCCAGCACGGCATCGCCGAGAAATTCCAACTGCTCGTTGTCGCTCACCGTGGAGCCGCCGCCGCCGCGCGCCTCGCACGCCAGGGAACTGTGGGTGAGCGCGCGGCGCAGCAATTCCGGGTTGGCAAACCGATGCTTCAGTTTCAACTCAAGAAGGGCGGGCTCCGCGCGCATGAAGGGGGAAATTACTTCGCCTCGCCGCCCGGAGCCTTACCGCCTGCCTTGACGGCCGCGGCGCGAACCGCCGCCGTCACGTTCTTGATCTGCGGGAATACGTTGGGGATGGCCGTAATCTTGTCGCACAACGCGATGGCTTCGTCGTTCTTCCCGCCGGCTTGCAGGGCCGAAGCTTCGCGCACCATGTACGCCGGTTCAGGCTGCGAATTGGCATCCACCGCGCTCTTGAAGTTGGCCGCCGCCACATCGTACTTCTTGCGCGTCAGGTTGGCCAGGCCGATGTAGTTGTAGCTTTCCGCGGTCGAATCCTTCCTGGCCTCGTCCCACTGCGCATCGGTAACCTGCGCATTCGGCTTGGGCGCCGTCTTCATCATCTCGATCACCTGGGTGGCGTACTTCTCCACCTTGCCCAGTTTCTCTTCGCGGTCCAGATCGTTCTCGCGGGTATGCGCGGCATAGTAATTGGCCAGCATGAGCATGGCGCGGAAATCCTGCGGGCTGACTTCCAGCACGCGCTCCGCGAAGATCAACATGCGGTCGGTGAAAAGCGCACGATCCGCGGGTGTGGTGCCCGGCGTGGCGCTCTTTTTTTGGTACGCGTCCGCTTCGATGTACAGCGCGATGCCTTTGAAATCGGTGTCGGCGAATTTGGTGATCAGGTTTTCCGCCGCCGCGATCGACTTATCCGGATCGCCGCCGGCCGCCTGCAAGGCCTGCAAGGCTTCCAGTTCGGATTTCGATTTGGGGGCCGGCGCCTTCGCAGCTTGCGCCGCGGGCGGGGCCTGAGCCATAATGCACGGTACACCGGCGCCGATTGCCAGGATGCCGGTGAGAATCATTCGTTTCATTGCGTAATACTCCTTCAGATTTCGTTACTGCTTCTTCTTGGCCAGTTCCAGGCCCTGCTTCGCTTCCTGGCGCGCCTTGTCGGTCGCGCCCTCCAATTGAAGTGCGTTTTGAAAAAATTCCGTGGCTTTGTCGATTTCGCCGGCCGCCACCGAAAGCCGTCCCAGATACACCAGGATCCAACCCTTGTCGAACGCCTCGGGTTCCGATTCCAAGGCCTTCTGGAAAAGCCGTTCGGCCGCGTCCAGATCCTTTTCCAGCAGCGCAATCCGCGCCAACCCGTAGTACGCCGAGGCGTGTACGCTAGGTTTCTCGGTCTCCTGCAGCGTCTTCAGGAAGAGCTGCTTCGATCTCTTCAGGTCGCGCGCACCATATGCCTGCTCGGCTTCTTCCAGCGTCTTGGCCGCGCCGGTGGGGGCCGCGGGAGGCGCCGCCGCCGGCATTCGCACCGCCGGCCGGGCCGCGCTATCCTTGCTGAACTCGATGCCCGTGAGCCGCCGGTCTTCCTTTACCAGGTCGATGGCCTGCATCATCTCGGTGTAATAAAGATACATCGAGCTTTCCTGCTTTTCGTAAACCGGCAGCGCCTCGGAAAAATACGGTGCCAGGATGTAGCCTTCGCGCAACGCCTCCTGGATTTCGGCCGGCCGGTGATCGAGCCGCGATTCCACCGCCTTGATCAGCGATTCGGTAACCAGCAGCAGGTAATCTTCCTTGTACGCGTCGCTCAGCGCCCGTGCCCGCAGGGCGTGGTCCACCAGGCTCTTCTTGCGGTTCAGGACCTCCTGGTTGCGCGTGGCCAACGGGTCCAGCAGATAGTGCAGGTAGGCGTGCCGTATATCGAAGATGCGCGTGTCCGGCGAGGGCGTCACCACGATGGTGTAGTTGTCGCTATAGCTGCGCGTCTGAATCTGGTTGGGCGCCGCCTGCAATTCGATGAAGATCTGGAAGCGCCGGTACTTGAACCCCGACGTCATCTGGCGCAGGTATCCGTTGACCTGGAGCACGGCGTTGATCACCGGCTCGTGATAGCGCTCGATGTACTGGTCGATGGCCGGCTGCGAACGCTTCCACAGGTCCTCGATGTTGGCTTCCTTATAGAAGACCGCCAGCAGATGCGAGAATTCGCGCAGCGGCACCGCATCGGGAGGAATTTCCACGTCGCGTATGCTGAATTCGAAGCCCGGCGGGCCCTTGCAGGAGAGGGCGAAGGAGATGTACTGGCTGAGTTCCAGCCCGTCGTTCTTCTTGCGGTGGCTCTCGAAAAACTCCTTCAGCGCGCCCAGGGAGGGGATGTTGCGCTTGGCCAGTTCCGTCTGCACCGCGAAGCGGACGGGGCTGTTATTGGGCGACGACCAGTCCGCCCGGTAGCCCGCCGCCGTGATCGCCGCCATGACGGTGAACAGACTCGGGCTGGCATCGAGCTGTCCGGTTTCGGCGGGAGCGGCCAGCGCCGGGAGGGCAGCCAGCAGGAGGACCGTGAGTGCATGACGAAGCAATTGTCGAAGCCTTAGAATGTACTAGTTTACCCCAATGCAGTCCGATATGCGGAAAATGGGGGGCGGAATCGCGGGCGAAGATGCCCAACGGGAGCACCTGGCAATTCAGGCGGCCGATCTGCGCTCGCTGCTAAGCCCGGTTGCCTCTTCGATATACGATGCGTCGCACATAAACGGGCCGAAGAACTCCAATTCGCGTTCTTCGCCTTCGCAGGCATCTAGGGCGGCGGCGTAGAGCCGTTGGAACTGGTGGAAATTCCAGTCGCCAGCGCCTTCCAATCGCGCGGGCGTGCTCGACCATAGAATTCAAAGTATCCCCGCACCACCAGTGTCCGGGTCGCGGAATCTTTAGAGAATCTCGAGAATTAGTACTTTACTTTCCG
>Ga0182030_10005695_pt1 | contig 26383 bp, 23 predicted proteins | sample 812S3MmetaG_FD_121299 | JGI IMG/M metagenome (GOLD analysis project Ga0182030, IMG submission 121299) | Permafrost microbial communities from Stordalen Mire, Sweden - 812S3M metaG (Illumina Assembly) | ecosystem: Environmental > Terrestrial > Soil > Wetlands > Permafrost | place: Sweden...
ACGATCCCGACAAGATCATGGTCGGCGAAATCCGCGATCAGGAGACCGCGCAGATTGCCATCAACTCCGCGCTCACCGGCCACCTCGTGTTCACTACGGTCCACGCCAACAACGTGGTCGACGTGCTCGGCCGCTTTCTGAACATCGGCGTCGAGGCCTACAACTTCGTTTCCGCGCTGAACTGCATCCTCGCGCAGCGCCTCGTGCGCGTGAACTGCGAACACTGCAAGCGGCCCGTGCAGTACCCCGATCAGCTGTTCGTCGAAAGCGGCCTCGATCCCGCCGTCTGGCGCAATATCGAACTCATGGAATCCCCCGGCTGTTTCGAATGCGGCGGCACGGGCTTTCGCGGACGCACCGCCATCCACGAACTGCTCGACCTCAGCGATAAAATCCGCGAGCTCATTCTCGACCGCCGCCCCACCTCCGAAATCAAACGCCTCGCCCGCGAAGGGGGTATGACTTTCCTGCGCGAGTCGGCGGTTGAGAAGGTCCGCCTGGGCGTCACGACGCTTAAAGAGATCAATAAGGTGACCTTCGTCGAATGAGCCTGCTCGATCTCCTGCGCGATCCGCCGCCTGAAGTTGTCTTCGAAGTCGCTGCCGACGGCATTGCGATGTCCCGCACACGTCCGCCCATCGGTGTACGGCATGTGCCGCTGCAGCCCGGCGTGCTCGCCCCGTCGCCGGTCAAAGAGAACATTCTCGATCTCGCCGCCTTCACCGAAGCTGTGCGCCAGTTGACGCCCAACGGTTCCGGCCGCGGCAAACGCCGCGCCGCGCTGATTCTCCCTGCCAACAGCGCGCGCATCGTCGTACTCGATTTCGACAACCTGCCCGAAAAGGAGGAAGAACGCCGCCAGCTGATCAGCTTCCGTCTGCGCAAGAGCATTCCTTTCGATGTCGATGAAGCGGCCCTCTCTTACTTCCCGCAGGCGGGCCGGAAAGTAATCGTTGCCGTTGCGCCCGCCGGCATTATCGAACACTACGAAGCGCCCTTCCGCGCCGCCGGATGGCACCCGGGACTCGTCACCGTGTCCTCACTCGCCATTCTCGATCTGCTGCCCGCCACGGGTTCGATCGTCCTCGCGCATCTCAGCCCTGGTGTGCTGACCGTAATCGCCATGTCCGCGGGTGTCGTCACCATCGTGCGCTCGGTTGAAATCGGCGATGTCGACGCGGACCCGCTCGACGAGGTTGTCGCGGCCGTCTTCCCGACGCTCGCCTATATTGAAGATCAGACGCAATCGCGTCCCCAAAAGCTCTTCATCGCCGGCTTCAGCGCCGCCTCCGGCAACGAAGCGGCCCTTCGCCTCGCGGCTGAGCTCGACATCCCGGTCGAACCAGTTGACGAACAGTATCCCGGCATCGCGGGCTACCTGGCCTCCGTCGCTCCAGCCCATAAAAAGGCCGCCGCATGAGAATCCCCGTCAATCTTGCCCGCGAACCGTTTCGCCGCGACCGCGCCAGTCTGGTCGGCTCTGCTTTCGTTGCCGTGTTGCTCGCAGCCACGCTGATTCTTCTGCTCTCCCTCACCCGCACCGAACGCGCCCTGACCCGCGATACCGAAACCGCACTCAGCCGCGTCAACCGCCAGCTCACCACGATACGGAACGAACAGGCGAAACTCGACGCTTCCATGCGTCTGCCCGGCAACGAGGAGGTTCTCGACCGCAGCGTCCTTCTCAACACGCTGATCAAACGCAAAGCCATCAGCTGGACGAAAATATTTTCCGATCTCGACGGCGTTTGTCCGCCGAATGTGCGCATCCTCGCCGTCCGTCCCACTGTCAACGCGCAGGGCGGATTGCTGCTGGACATGCAGGTGGCCGCTGACACGATCGACCCCATCATCGCTTTCATGGCGAAGCTCGAAGGCTCGGACGTATTCGGATCCGTTCTGCCCACCGGCTTCACGCCGCCCTCCCAGACGAATCCTTTCATCCGCTACCAGCTCACGGTGAACTATGCCCAGAAGCTTTAAACTCGCGTTCCCGTCCGGCTCGCAATGGGCATCATCGGCTCGCGATCCTCGGGTTCTGATCCGCATCGGACTCGGCTTGCTGCTGGTCGCCAACCTTGTCGCGGCAGGCTACGCGTTCAACCTCTTCACACCGTCTCCGGAAATCCTGAACCGGCGTCTCGTCTCCGCGCAATCGCAGTTGCAGGCCGGCCAGACCCACCTCGTGCGCAGCCGCGCCCTGGCCGCCAGCATCGGCAAAGGCAAATCCGACGGCGATACTTTCCTCGCGACCTACTTCACCACGCGCCGCCGTACATTCTCCACGATCATCCAGGAAATCCGCGACACCGCCACCGCGTCCGGCATGAAGACGGAGGAAGGCACCATCCAGCTGGACCCCATTAAGGGCACCGACGACCTCTCGATGATGACGCTTTCGATCAACTTCGAAGGCAGCTTCGCCCAGCTGGTTAAATTCGTCAACCTCATCGACCGCTCGCCGCGTTTCATCATCATCGAGAGCATGCAGGCCGCCCCGCAGCCAAAGGGCGACGTCGTCAATACCAACCTCAAGATGCACGTCTTCGTCAGGGAAGATGTCAAAGAAGACACCCGGGAAGACGCCAAAGCGGATCCCAAAGGGGCCCTGTGAAGCTGGGCGCGGAACCGAAGAAAATCGCGATCCTCGGCGGGCTGCTGCTGGTTGCGGCAGTCGTTGCATATTTCAACTACTTCTCCGGTGATTCGAGCTCAACCGACGCCCCGCGCCCTACCGCCGCTGTGCCGCAAACCGCGCCGCCAGTTGCCGTGCAGGCTCCCGCGCCAGCGAATCGCACCCCCGAAGCCGGCATTTCCCGAGACGATCGCCGCCGAGCGAAGGCCAATGTGCTGGCCTCTGAATTCTCTTTCCGCCAGGGAACCGAGCCCGGCGAAGAAAAACCGGACCCCTCGGCCATCGACCCCACTCTTCGCCTCGATCTCCTCTCGAAGCTCCAGCAGGTCGAAGCGCCGTCCGCGCTGCGTAACATTTTCCAGTACGGCTCCGCTCCCCCGCCTCCTGCGGCGGTGGTCCCGTTGCCTGCGCATCCCCCGACAATTGCTCTCGGTGCACGGGGGCCGCAGGCTGCCCCTCAGGCTCCCGGTCCGCCGCCGCCTCCACCGGTGCCGCAGGCGCCACAGATCACGTGGAAATACTACGGCTACAAGGTCTCGAAGGCCGACGGCCGCAAGCAAGCCTTCCTCCTCGACGGCGAGGAGATCATCATCGCCGGCGAAAACGATGCCATGAAAGCCGGACGTTACAAAGTGGTGCGCATCGGCGTCAACTCCATCACCATTGAAGACACCCAGTTCAAGAGTGAGCAGACTCTGCAACTGCAGCCGGACGCGGTCGTATGAGGGACAACCTCACGTTGCCGCTCCTTCACGGTCGCTGTTCCGTGTGTCGCCGGCTACCGAAACGCGCGCGTGAGCAAGCGGCGGTCAGAACGCCTGGGCTGCGCAATCCCGAAGCCGGCTTCGCCGTCCTGCTGATCTACTCGATGGCTGCCATCGTGGCCATCCTGCTCTTCACGCAGCTGCCGCGCATCGCCTTCGAAGCCCAGCGCGATAAAGAACAGCTGCTTATCGACCGCGGCGAGCAGTACAAACGCGCCATCCAGCTCTACGTGCGGAAATTCAACAGATTTCCGCCTGACTTCGACGCCCTCGACAACACGCAGAACCTCCGCTTCCTGCGCCGCAAATATAAAGACCCGATGACGGGAAAAGACGACTGGCGCATCATCCACGTCGGCCCCGGCGGCGTCTTCACCGATTCGCTCATCAACAAGAAGACCGACGCCTCGCAGGCGAAAGACCAGCAGAATTTCATCACCGAGATCCAGCAGACCGGCGGCACTCCCATCGACGCGAATCAGAACATCAACGTAGGCACCCGCCAGCGTTCCAACGACCCGTTCGGCGCTCCTGCCGATCCGAACAACCCCGGCGCGTCCCCACAGCAGTTCGATGCCGGCGGCAATCCGGTTCAGAATCCGCAGGCGCCGCAGCCGGTCGTTCAGCCGGGCGTTCCGGGTCAGCCTGGTTTACCCGGCCAGCCTGGCTTACCCGGTCAGCTTGGTTTACCCAGTCAACAAGCGTTCAACTCGGACGGCACTCCGACTGCGCCCGGTCAGCCCTTTCCCGGCACTCTGCCCGGCCAGCTTCAGCAGAACCCCTACCAGCAACCCGGACAGCCCGGCAACCCTCCGACCGGGGCCGCCGGTCTCATCAATCAGCTGCTGACCACGCCGCGCCCTGGCGGCCTCAACGGACTTGGCGGTGTGCAGCAAGGCCAGCAGGCCGCGCCCACCACCGCGCCTTCCACGCCCGGAACTCCCGTGCCCACAGCCACTGGTCAAGCCGTGATCGGCGGCGGCATCGCCGGCGTCGCCAGCAAGCTCGAAGAGGGAGGAATCAAGGTTTACAACGAGCAGAAGTCCTATCACAAATGGGAGTTCGTTTACGACATCACGAAAGACCCCGCCCGCACCGGCGCCACCGCAATTCCTGTACAGAACGGCGCCGCCCAGCCGCAGAACGGCGCGGTGTCAAGCCAGACTGCATCCCCGGGGTTCGGCAGTGCGGCGGGCGGGATGACTACCCCCGGTCAGGCTCCTCCGCCACCACCCCCTCCGGCGCAGCAATAGTCCGGAAAAAACTCAGCGCGTTGTCGCCATACTTCGCAATGCGCGTGCGGCGCAGCGGACCGTAGCTTTCCTCAAGCGCAAATCGCGTCGCATGCTGCACAATCGCCAGCCGCGGCGGCTTGTTTTCTAACGCCTCCATGGACGCCCGATACTCGCGCTCCTTCGGATACGGGGGATCGATGAAAACGATATCCGCCGCAATCCCGCCCAGCAGCAGGGCCGCATTGCCGTGGATCACCCGCGTCCGCGCCTCCGCGCCCAGCGACGCCAGATTGTCGCGAATCAGCTGCGCCGCCGCCCGGTCCTTCTCGATGAAAATCGCGTGCCGCGCGCCCCGGCTCAGCGCTTCGATCCCCACCGCTCCCGTACCCGCATATGCATCGACGAACACCGTGCCTTCGATCTCCGGCGCGAGGATGTTGAACAGCGCCTCGCGAACCCTGTCCGGCGTGGGACGCACGTCCATCCCCGGCATCGACTCGATCCGCCGCGAGCGAAACTCCCCTCCGATCACCCTCACTGACTTCTACCCAACCTGCACCAGCCCATACCTTCTCTGCCAATGGTTTCTTATATACTCCACCGCCGCCTGAAATACCTCCTGCGACGGCGGCTGCTCCACAAACGCCCGCGCCTCGTTCCGCGCAGCATGCAGAATATCCGGATCGCGCAGAATATTCGCGATCTTCAGCGTCGGCAGCCCCGACTGCTTCGTGCCGAAAAACTCCCCCGGCCCGCGCAGCTTCAGGTCCATCTCCGCAATCGCGAACCCGTCCTGCGAATCGACCAGCGTCCGGATCCGCTCCTTCGCCGCATCGCTCATCTTCTCCGTGATCAGCAAACAGTAACTCTGCTCCGCGCCGCGCGCCACGCGCCCTCTGAGCTGATGCAGTTGCGAAAGCCCGAAGCGCTCCGCCTGCTCCACTACCATCACGGTCGCATTCGGCACGTCCACTCCCACTTCGATCACCGTCGTCGACACCAGAATCTTCGTGTTCCCGGCCTTGAAGCGCTCCATCGCCGCCTCCTTCTCCGCCGACCCCAGCCGCCCGTGCAGCAGCCCGATCGGCAAATCCGGAAACACTTCGCGCGCCAGCATCTCATACATCTGCTGCGCCGCCTTCATTGAATTGCGCTCGCCGCCGGCGAGGGCCTGCGTCTCCGACTCCTCGATCACCGGATACACCACATACGCCTGCCGCCCCGCGTCGATCTCGCGCCGGATCGCGCTGTACGCCAGCTCCACCTGATCCGCGGTGTAATGCTTCGTCAGAATCTTCTTCCGCCCCGGCGGCATCTCGTCGATCACCGACACATCAAGATCCCCGTAGACGGTCATCGCCAGCGTGCGCGGAATCGGCGTCGCCGTCATCACCAGCACATCGGGTGTCACTCCCTTCTGCACCAGCTGCAGCCGCTGCATCACGCCGAACCGATGCTGCTCGTCAATGATCACGAGCCCGAGCTTCGAGAACTCGACGTCTTTTTCAATCAGCGCATGCGTGCCGATCGCCACCGGCAGCAGCCCGCTGCGCAGCATCTCTTTGATCTGCTGTTTCTCCCGCCCCGTCGACGATCCCGTCAGCAGCGCCACCGGATAGCCCACTTTCTGCAGCAGCGGCCGCAGCGAAAAAACATGCTGCTGCGCCAGAATCTCCGTCGGCGCGAGAATCACCACCTGATAGCCGTTCTCGAGCGCTATCACCGCCGCCTCCGCCGCCACGATCGTCTTGCCGCTCCCCACATCGCCCTGCAGCAGCCGGTTCATCGGACTTGGCCGCGCCATGTCGTCCGCGATCTCCTTCAGTACGCGCTTCTGTGCATTCGTCGGCTTGAACGGCAGCAGTTTCTTGATCTGTTCGCGCACCCGCTCCGTCAGCGCGAAGCCGATTCCCGGCATCGCCTGCGCGCGCAGCCGTTTAATCTCGAGCCCGCACTCCAGCCAGAAGAATTCTTCGAAGATCAGCCGGAACTGCGCCGCCGAGCGAAAATCGTTCAGCATCCAGATCGGCGTGCCTGTCGAAGGAAAGTGCGACTCCCGCACGGCCGCCGTGCGCGTTGGAAACTTCAGATGCGTCCGGATCGACTCCGGCAGTCGATCCTCCAGTTCCTGAATTTCCTCCAGCACCCGATACATCAGCGTCCGCAGCATGCGTGGGCTGATCTTCCCCACGGCCTCGTACACAGGCACAATGCGGCCGACATGGAGCGCTGAATCGCCCTCTTCGTCGTCGCCTGTCAGAAATTCCGTCTCCGGATGCATCATCTGCAGATCGCCGCGCCAGGAATCGAACTCGATCTTCCCGAACAGCGCCACGCGCGTCCCTGGCGTCATCCGGTCCGCCAGATAAGCGCCGTGAAACCACTTGCCGCGCACCACTGCGCCCGACGCGTCCGTGAACTCAGCCTCGAACAATCCCAGATTGCGCCGCCGGATCCCCGCCAGCTTTGCCGACCGCACCTCCGCGATCACGGTCGCCATTTCGCCCGGCGCGAGTTCTTTGATCGGTTTCAGATTGCTGCGGTCTTCATAGCGAAACGGGAAGTAATGAATCAGGTCGTCGACCGTCTCCATCCCCTTCGCCGCCAGCATCGCCGCGCGCGCCGGACCCACCCCCTTGACATACGCCAGCGACCTGTCCAGCTCAATCGGCAAATTCGAGTGTAGCCTCGACCGCTGCGAGTACACTTAAGTGGTCACTAAATGCCCCGCAAGATTTTTTACTGGAAGCTGCGCGAGTCCGAACTGCAGCTCGGCGAACGTACGCTCATCATGGGCGTCCTCAACGTCACGCCCGACTCTTTTTCCGACGGCGGCCTGTACAGCAACCCCGACCGCGCCTTCGCGCGCGCGCTCGAACTCGAAGAGCAGGGTGCCGACATCATCGACATTGGCGCGGAATCGACGAAGCCCGGCTCCGAGCGCATCTCCGCCGATGAAGAATGGCAGCGCCTTGTCCCCGTGCTGAAGCGGTTGCGGGGTAATCTGCGCGTCCCCCTTTCGCTCGACAGCTATAAAGCCGAGATCGCCGAGCGTTCGCTGGAGTACGGTGTGGAGATTTTCAACGATCCCAGCGGCCTCACCTTCGACCCGCATCTCGCCAAAGTCGCCGCCACAGCCAACGCCGGACTCATCCTGAATCACATGCGCGGCCTGCCCGAAACATGGCCGAGACTGCCGCCCATGCAGGACCCTGTCGGCACCATCGCGCGCGAACTCGAAGCCACCGTGAGCCGCGCGCGCCACGCCAACGTGGAGCGCAGCCGCATCGTCGTCGATCCCGGCCTCGGTTTCGGCAAGCGTCGGGAACAAAACTCGGAGATCCTCGCGCGTCTCGAACAGTTGGCCGCGCTCGACCTCCCGATTCTCGTCGGCCCGTCGCGCAAATCATTCCTCGCCCAGACGACGGAGAGCGAGACGCTCTTCGCCACCGCGGCCGCGGTCACGGCTGCCGTCCTTAACGGTGCTCACATCGTTCGCGTGCACGACGTTAAAGAAATGAAGGCCGTGGTTCAGGTCGCCGAAGAAATCGCGCGCGCCGTGGCTCCGATACCTGTGGTCGAAGAACAACGGCCCACCCGCGCGGCGCGACCCCCGATCGCCGCAAAGTCCGATGCCGCGCCCGCCCTCAGGCCTCCTATGAAACCCCTGCCTGAGAAGGAGGAAGGCGGATGGCGTCCTCCGGTTCGTCGTGAAGAAGGCGACAGGCCGCGACTGACCCTCAAACGCGAAAGCAGTAATGATCGACCGCCGCGCCGTGAATTCAAACCCAGGTCTGAGGGCGATGCTCGTCCTCCGCGCCGCGAATTCAAACCCAGGTCTGAGGGCGATGCTCGTCCTCCGCGCCGCGAATTCAAACCCAGGTCTGAGGGCGATGCTCGTCCTCCGCGCCGTGAATTCAAACCCAGATCTGAAGGCGATGCTCGTCCTCCGCGCCGCGAGTTCAAACCCAGGTCTGAGGGCGATGCTCGTCCTCCGCGCCGTGAATTCAAACCCAGATCTGACGGTGACGCTCGTCCTCCGCGCCGTGAATTCAAGCCCAGACCCGGAGGTGATGCCCGGCCTCCACGCGGTGACTTCAAACCAAAAGGCTTCAAAGGCCCGAAGCGGCCTTTTCGCAAGCGCCCTTAATTCCAGGCCGGGTTCTTACTAAGACTGACTAAGTTCCCCAGCAGCCGAAAAGCCCCCGGCACACCCGACGGCAGCTGCCGGTACAACGCGAACGCGTCATACACATAGAAGCCCTTCCCATAACGCGCCAGAAGCAATCCGCCTTCCTGCGGATCCTGATCCGGGTCATGCGTCTCCACCAAAGGCGTGTAATGCGAGTCCCACGACTTCATGAACCCATGCCCGCGCTCTTCCACCCAGCCCTTGAAATCGGCCTCAGTCACTTTATTCGGCCACGCAAACGCCGGACTCCCCGGATCGAGAAACTTCACCGGCGAATTCTCATCCACCACCTTCTGCGGACTCGCCCCCGGATTCAGCGGATAAGGCCCATAGCCACTCTCGAACCCCTGCAGGTTGTACTGCACAATCAGTACGCCGCCGTTCTTTACATACTCCAGCAGCCGTCCGTTCGCCGCCTTCAGATCGTTTCGCACGGCATAAGCCCGGACCCCGAGAATAATCGCGTCATATCCGCTCAGATTCCCGGTGGTCAGGTCCGACTCGGCCAGTATCCTTACATTCTGGTTCAGGTTCTCCAGCGCATTCGGCACATCGTCCCCTGTACCAGGCAGGAATCCTATGTGTAAGCCGGGAGCGGTCTTTACCTCCACTCCTACTGCCTTATAAGTCGCCGGCCGATACAACGGAAAAGGTCTTACCCCCGGATAACCCGTCAGATGGTAACCCTCTTCATAAGTCTTACCCTGATACTCCGCCACCGCCGTAATGTTGTATTCAGCCAGCTTCACCGCATCCGGTGCGACCGAGAATACCATCGTCTGATCCTCGCCATCCCGCGCCAGTGAGAACGGCGCCCGCTCCGGCGTCGACTTCCAGCCTTTCGGCAGATTAAGCCGCAGCAACCCCTGCGCCGGGCCTTTGACATTACTGTGCACCGTCGCCGTAAATGCGAATTCCTTCGACCCCAGCGGCACAGCGCCCGCCGATGGCGACACCGTCACCGAAATCGCCGGCCCCACCAGCAACGGATTCGACACCGTCCCGATCCCCGAAATTCTTTCGCTCGTCTCGACCACCTGCTCCACTTCAAACGGCACACCGTTATACGTCAGCGTCGCTCGCATGGCCAGCGGATAAGGCGGCAGAGGCTGCGTGACATATCTTTCATCGGTGATGTTGTAATAAGGCTGCTCTTCATCCGGACGCGAGAAATAAGGCCTGGTAAGAGCCGCATCAGCCGGTACAGTAACTAAGAACCGCCACTGCGCCTCCTTCCCCGGCTCGACCTCGTGCACTTCCTTCTCATTCGACGCGCGAACATCCCAGTTCTTACCGTCCGACGCCAGCACCTCAATCTTGTCGACCTTCAGCGCCTCGGCGTTCTCATTGAAGATCGTCCCTTCAACATTGAACGACTGCCCCGGTATTGCCATGGTGAACGTCGGCCCCCCGCCGCGCCCCCCCCCCGGCTGCGGTGGCGGAGCATCAGCGGTGGAATTGGCCGCACGCGCCGGACGCGGCGTTGCCACACCTGTCTGCAGCGAGACCTCCAGCGCCGCCGTCAGAGCGCCTTCAAACTGCTGCTCCTTCACTCCCAACTCAAACAGCACATCGCTCTTACCCGGCTCCGCCAGCCCACTCGCTCTCACCTGCCCGATCAGCGTCCTCGTAGACTGCAGCCCCTCTGCCAGCAGTGGCGCAATCCCCGCGGGCTTCTCCGCCGAGTACTGCTTCATCGCATCGCCCGCCACGCGCGTCAGCGCCGCCAAGCCGTCTTTCAGAAACTTCGTATCGCCCTCGGCGTGTCCCTGCACAAGCCCCGCAATGCCTCCCAGCGACACGTCGATTCCGTCGTAAAACGAGGTCTCCTTCTCCGCCGCCGGAATCCTCGACCCATAGCGGTGATATGCCGTATTCTGCGGCGCCGGATTCGGTACCAGCGCCCCGCCATTCTGCGTCTTCTGAAATCCCAGTCCCTCGCGCGCGATCTGCAGATACGTCAGCCCCGCCGCGGGCGCCGGCTGCCCTTCCTGAATCTCCAGCGTCGTCGCCGGCTGCTTATCCGACCACTGCTGCGTCACATAATCGAAAAACTTCACCGGCACGTATTTGTCGATCGCGTAATCGTACATGCCGTCTTTCGTGACGTTGAAATTCGGCACACGCGCATAAACCTTCAGCGGTGACCACGGCCGCAGCCCGGCGCGGATCTGTTCCGGAAACTTCGTCGGATCGCCCGCCGCCTGCCACACTTCCTGCGCGATTTCGCCCGCCATCTGATGATGCCCGTGCCCGTCCGTGGCCGCGCCCACGAACACCGACGTAATCACCAGCGGACGCATCCTGCGCACCACGCGCACGGCATCGGCGAGCACGCGGTCATGCCCCCACTTCTCGAGCGCTTCTTCGCGCGTCTTTGAAAATCCGTAATCGATCACGCGCGTGAAGTACTGATCGACGCCCATATACCGGTCCGCCATCAGCAGCTCTTCCGTGCGGGTCAGGCCCAGCGCGTCGTAGAGATCGTTCGCCATCACGTTCTGCCCGCCCTCGCCGCGATTCAGCGTGAGCAGCCCGACACGCGCGCCCAGACCGCGCGTCTCATACGCGAGCATTCCGCCGTCTTCGTCATCCGGATGCGCGGTCACCATCAGCAGACTGGCCCGTGTCTGGAGCGCGCGCAGCCAGCGCGACATCCCCGCCGCGCCGCGATCCGGTGGAATATCGATGGCATCCACGCGCGGCGTCCCGGCGTGCAGTGCCGCTGCAATCAGAATCGCCGCAGGCGCCGCAAACCACCAGAGCTTTCGCATACCTGAAGGCCATCTTATCGAAAAAGCCGGCGATCCCCGATCCGATTTACCGCCGGCGATCTTGTCGCCCGCGCCCGATTACAGCCCGGGCAACGCCGCGGGCTCGCCCTCGGCCGGCGCCGTCGCATGACACAGCATGCACGCGCCATGCGGATTCTTCGTGCTCGCGTACGCGATTGTGTATGTCTCGTTCCGCATGTTCCAGTACGTGAGCCCCTGCTGCGAATGCAGATGCAGCGACGGACCCATATCGTCCCCCTTCATCCCCGCGCGCTTGCCCGACACATATAAGGTCGCCTTCTCGCCTTTCACCACGTAATCGATGGCGGCAATCGGCACCCCGTCCAGTTCCACCATGCGCACGCCCATCACGTGCGCCGGACCGCTGTCAGCGACCGCATGCCTTTTCGGCAGATCGATGTCGATGTTCGCCCGCTTTCTCACAAACTCGCGCGCGTCTTCAAAACTGCCGGCGCGGAAATCGAATTCCGCATGCTTCGCCGCCGCCGCCACCTCGCGCTGCGCGAACCGGTCTTCGCCCGAAGCCGCCAGCCGCCCGCGCACCACGCCCAAAACTCCCGCCAACAACACCGCCGCTGCTGCCGGCCACAAAATCCATGCCAACGGCACGCGACGCCGTCTCTCCGCTCCTCCGCTGATCCGGTCCCACAACGATGAGGGTGCCGCGACCGGCGCCAGTTGCCGCGCCAGTTCTTTTTCAAGCCACCTGTCAGCCATTCGTGCTCCTTGTTCCCTCCCGATCTTTTCTGATTCCCGCAACGCGCGCGAGCCGCCGCTCCAGCACTTTGTGCGCCCGGTTCAGCCGCGACGCAATCGTCCCGGCCGAGCAACCCACGATCTCCGCGATCGCGTCGTACGACAAACCCTGCGTATACCGCAGTACAATCACCATCCTCTGATCCGGAGCGAGCCCTTCCACCACCTCGCGCACATGCATGCTCATCTCGGCCCGCAGCACCTCGTCGAGCGCGCTCACACCGGGTGCCCGCACCACATCCATGACCGCGTCGAGCAGGGGCGCGAGCCGCCTCGTCCTGCGTTTCTGATCGAAGCACCTGTTCACCACCATCCGGTAGAGCCAGGCTTCGAAATTCGAGTCGCCTCGATAGCTGCCGATGGTCGAAAACAGTTTAAGAAAGATGTCCTGCGCAATATCCTGCGCCGCCACAGCGTCGCCCGAATAACGGAGGGCGACCGAATACACCATGTCTTTGTGCTTCTCGAAGAGCGCGCGAAATGCCTCGGGATCGCCACGCTGACAGGCTTCGATCAGTTGCCGTGCGGTTTCTTCAAGCACCATCCTTCCCAGACTAGACGTTTCGCCGCCGAAAATCCTTCCGGGGTTGTCACCTTGTGTCTCTGAAAACTCTCGCCCGGTACGGGGTCGGATGGAATCCTGCAGCGGGGTTGCATCCCACCCCCGGTCAGGAAGCGGTGATTCTATCTGAGAAATTAATGCCGTGGCCGCCACTCTTTCAAAAGAGGGGACGGCCATTCGACTCGCAGCCCTTTTTCTGACTGGCGTTGCCGCCCTGGCACAGGAACCGGCCAGGGATCCCGCGTACGAGCCGCTGGCAAAAGCGTTCGACGCGCTGCGCACGCACGAGTTCGACAACGCCATTTCGTTTTTCGAAAAGGCTGTTGCGGTCGCGCCTGATCGCGCGGATATCCATAAGAATCTTGCCTACACCCTGCTGAAGACCGGCGACAGCGAGGCCGCGCGGGAGCAGTTCGGAGAGGCGATGCGGATTGAGCCCGGCGACCTGCATCTGGCTCTCGAGTACGCGTTCCTTTGTTACGAAGCCCGCGAGGACGCTCCCGCCCGCAAAGCGGAGGCACGACGGATCTTCGCTCGTGTGCGTGATTCGGCAGATGCGGCTTCGCGCGCAACGGCCTCGCTGGCGTTTGAGAATATCGACGCGCCGCTGGCCGCGGAAATTGCACGGTGGCAGCACGTGCTGGCCACTTCGGCGCCGACCTTCAGCGCTTTTTTTGAACTGGCACACCTCGCGGAACAACGCGATGAGCTGGAAATCGCCGCCGGCAGCTACAGATCAGCGTTCCAGCTTCTGCCCGCGCGCAAGTCGGTGCTGCTGGAACTGGCGCGTGTCGAAAAAGCGCGGGGCAACAGCGAAGGGATGATGGCCGCGTTGCTTGCGGCGTCGCGCGGCGGAGAGACGCGGGCCGCCGAGCTGGCGCGCGAACAGCTTCCGGAGCGCTATCCGTACGTTTACGAATTCCGCAAAGCGCTCGAGCTCGATCCGGGAAACGATGGGCTGCACCGCGAGCTCGCCTTTTTGCTGCTCGAAATGTCGGGGCACGGAGAGAACGCCGTCCCTTCCGGGGACCCCGCCCTCCTGAACGAAGCCATTCAGGAGTTCAAGCGCATTGTCTCGACTGCACCCGCCGACTATCTCGCGGCAGCGCAACTGGGCTTTCTGTATCAGGCCTCCGACCAGAATGACCTCGCTATGCCGATCCTTAAAGAAGTGCTGGCACACGGCGACCCGGCGACTGCGAACCACGTGCGCATGGCGCTCCGGCTGCCGCTGGTTCTGCAGGATCGACGCGCCGAGGATTCGCAACCCGATCCGCTTGACCCGCTGATCCTGGGGGAGCGCAGCTACAAGGCCGGGTTCCTGAAGGACGCGCTGCGCTACTACCTCGCGGCGTGGGAGGAGAATCCCGATCCCTCGGTAGCCCTGAAGCTAGGCTTCACCGAGAATATGCTGCGCGACGATCCAGCCGCTGTCAAATGGTTCGATATCGCGCGGCGCAGCGACGATCCTGAAGTGTCCTCGCAGGCGCGCCGGGCTTACGACAATCTGCGGCCGGGGGTCGAGCGCTTTCGAACAACGCTGTGGGCGTATCCGCTCTATTCGTCGCGGTGGCACGATGTGTTCGGCTATGGGCAGGTGAAGACTGAACTGCGCCTGAAGAAGTTTCCACTGCATCCATACGCGTCGCTCCGGTTTGTGGGAGACGAACGGCGCACGACCGGCGGAGTGTCGCCGCAGAATCTTTCCGAAAGCTCGTTCATCACGGGCGCCGGTGTCGCGACGGACACATGGCACGGCGCGCTTGTCTGGGGCGAAGCCGGAATCACCAACAGCTATCTGACGGGATCTCACATGCAGGACTATCGCGGCGGTGTTTCGTACTCGCGAACCATCGGAGCGTCGCTGGCTGCCGAACAGGGCGGATTGTTCTTCGAAGCCAACGGCGACAGCGTCTTTATCAGCCGCTTCGACGGGGATCTGCTGAATTACGGGCAGTTCAAAGCGGGGCTGACATCCGCGATCGGCCCGTGGAAGGTGCAGTACTTCTGGACCGGCAATGTCACGATCGACGCAAAGCGGCAGTACTGGGCGAACTATGTGGAAACCGGTCCGGCCATTCGCTTCCGGCCCCCTCACACGCCGAAGTCGCTCTGGGTGATGCTGAGTGGAAACCGGGGGGCATATCTCGTCAAGGAGGGCAATCCACGGGGTCCGAACTATTTCGATTTCCGCGCGGGTATCTGGTATGCATTCAGCAAATAGAATCGCGATGTCGCCATTTCTTCGGTTCGCGCACAACGGACCCTTCGGCCTGTGCGCTCTGCTGGCGATCAGTTCGATTTGTTCGCCATTGTGTTGGGCTGGCACGTTCGCCGTGCTCGGGTCGCAGGCGGATGCGTGGCCGGTGATTCTGTCCTCCGTCGGACACGTGGCGGGACCGCCCGCGTCGGCCGACATCCTGGTTGCGCCACCCAACACGCCCGCTTCGGCGGACTGGAGGGCGAAGGTCGAAGGCGGCGTCGCACTAATTCTCGAGGGGTCATCGCCGCTGGCGGCGAGCTTCGGTTTTCGCGCGCAACCGGAGACGGTGTCGGTGGTGCATGTGGTAGACGTGCACAATCCGTCGCTGCCCGTCATCTGGGAAAAGCCGGTGGAACTGCAGCGCCACGAGATCCCGGCGGCGGCGCGCGTCTTCGCCAAAGACCGATGGACATCGACGCCGCTGGTTGCGGGTATGCGCATCGGTTCGGGCGCCGTGCTGTGGGTGGCGATAAGTCCCGGTCCGAACGGCTACGAACGCTTTCCGTGGCTGCCGCAGGCGTTGTCAGACTTGGGCGTGCAACCGGCGTTTCGCAGTTCGCATCTGTGGGCGTTCTTCGTTTATTCGTACCGCACCCGCGCGGACCCCGACTATCTCGCCGAGCGTTGGCGCAAGGCAGGCATCGCGGCGATCCACGTGGCTTCGTGGCACTTCTACGAGACCGACGCCGCGCGCGATGAATATCTGAAGCGTCTGATCGAGGCGTGCCATCGACACGCGGTGCTGGTATATGCGTGGATGGAATTGCCGCACGTCAGCGAGAAATTCTGGATCGATCATCCGGAGTGGCGCGAGAAAACAGCTGCCCTGCAGGACGCGCAACTCGACTGGCGGAAACTGATTAACCTACAAAACCACGAAGCCGTGACGGCAGTGCGCGCGGGGCTGAAAGAGCTGATGGGACGGTTCGACTGGGACGGCCTCAATCTGGCGGAACTCTATTTCGAATCGCTGGAAGGCGCGGGGAACCCGGCCCGCTTTACACCGATGAACGACGATGTGCGGGGGGAGTTCCGCGCGCAGTCCGGCTGGGATCCGATTGAAATCTGGGGCACACACAAAGACGCCGCGTCGCTGCGGAAGTTCCTTGATTTTCGCGCGGGTCTCGTGCGGCGCATGCAGGAGGACTGGCTGGGCGCGGTGGAATCGTACCGGCAGTTCCGGCCCGACCTCGACATCGTACTCACACATGTCGATGATCGCTTCGACACCGGCATGAAGGACTCGATCGGCGCGGACGCCGCGCGCGTGCTGCCGCTGCTCGATCACCATTCGTTTACCTTCCTGATCGAAGACCCGGCGACGGTCTGGAATCTGGGGCCGCAGCGTTACCCGGAAATCGCGAGGCGCTACGGGCCTCTCACGGCGCACGCGGAAAAGCTCGCAATCGACATCAACATCGTGGACCGTTACCAGGATGTGTATCCAACGAAGCAGCAGACGGGAACGGAGTTATTTGAGCTTGTGCACATGGCCTCGGCGACGTTCCCGCGCGTGGCGCTGTATTTCGAAAACAGCATTCTGAAGGCGGATCTCGGACTACTTGCGGCGGCGTCGGCGGTGGTTACGCGGTTCACGAAGGAAAAGCATCGAATCTCGATGGATTCGCCCATGGATATCGAGCTGAACTGGACGGAGGAGGGCGCGCTTGTGGATGGCAAGCCCTGGCCGGTGCGATCGGCATCAGCACTGCGGCTTCCGCCGGGCAGCCACACTATAGAACCCGCCGGGAGGCGCGACGGAGTTTACCTGATCGATCTCAATGCGAGGCTGCGGTCGGCGGCCGCGGCGGGGAGCAGGATGAACTTCGAGTATTCGAGCGACAGCCGCGCCATCGCGCGCTTCAGCCGGAAGCCGGCGCACATCGAAGTCGACGGCGCGCCGTGGCAGGCTGAAGCTACCGTGATGCTGCCGCGCGGCGATCATCGGGTGACGGCGGAATAGACGCCTGTGGCACACTTGAAGCTTCCCGATGGCGTGGCGGCTTTTGTTATTGCTGCTGAGCGCGTGTGTCGTCCGGCTGTGGCTGATGCCTCTTCCCAGCAGTTTCTGGACGGACGAAACGGCGACAGCATTCGTTGTCAGACTGCCGGGTGACGCATCCCTGAAAGCCGCTCCCCAGGTCCCCGCCTCCGTTTACTATGTTCTGCCCCGCGCCGCCGAACGTCTGCTGGGGTTTTCTGAGATCTCGTATCGTATCCCCTCCGTGTTGCTGATGGGAATCGCGCTGCTGCTCGTCGGCCGGCTGGCGGCGCGCCTGATTGCGCCGGGCGCGGCATGGTTCGCCGTCGCGTTCTGTTTCGCCCTGACCGATCTCAACTACTATGCGGCGGATGCCAGACCATACCCGCTCGGAATCTGCGTGGCGGCGGCATGTCTGCTGTTTCTCGTGAAGTGGCTGGATACGGCCCGCTGGGCGTACGCTCTGCTCTTTCTGATATTCGCGGCGCTGCTTTGGCGGGTGCATCTGGTGTTCTGGACCTTCTATCCGATCTTTCCGATTTACACGGTGGTACGGGTGCTGCGCGGATCCACCCGAGTCGGCTGGCTGCGCGCCGTACTCGTCTACGCGGCGCTGGCGGCGGCGCTGATACCGGTGGCTATCGAAGCTCTGGGGCTGCTGAAGACAGCGCAGGCGCACGTCATTACCCCGGTTCCCGGACTCCGGCGGCTCGCCATGTTTCTCGAATGGCAGCCGGTCGCGTACTGCCTAGGCACTGTGGTCCTGGCCGGACTGGCTCTGAAGTGGCCGCGTAACAGAACAATTCCGTTCGAGTCTTCAGTGCTTATCGCTCTCTGGTGGCTCTCTATGCCTCTTTGTGTCTGGACATATTCCGTTCTGAGCGGTAACTCCCTGTTTGTGGCGCGCTACTTTTCACTGGCACTGCCGGGAGTCGCTCTGGCCGCAACCGGGATGGCGGCTCTCTGGCTGCCGCGTGAACGATGGACCACGGGCGCGGCAATCGTGGCGGCAATAGCTCTTGTGAGCGGCGGACACTGGGGCAGAATGTGGCCTCATCACAGCCGCGACAACTGGAAGGACGGCGCGCGGACGGAGCGCGCTCTGGCCGGCGGAACCGACATACCGGTGATCGCAGTCAGCCCTTTTGTGGAAGCGCAGCCTCCGGTGTGGAAGCCGGGCTATCTGCTGCCGGGCTTTCTGTATGCGCCACTGTTCAGTTACCGGCTGACGGGCACCGTTTATCCCTTCCCGATGCTCGTCTCGGACGAGGGACAGCAATACGGCGCGAAATTGCTGCGCGAGACGATCGTGCCTCACCGGCGCTTCGTCGTTTTCGGCAGCGGGCGTTTTCCGATGGACTGGGTAGTCTGGTTCGCCGGGCGTCCGGAACTGACGGGCTGGAGTTACCAGGTGCACCGCAACGACGGCATCGAAACAATCGTGTTTGAAAGGCCGGGTTAGAGCAGTTTCGCGACGAATGCGCACCTCTCTTCAGGGAAAAGGCTGGAAAGCCTGGCCGCGTGAAATTCTTTAGCGGGGAAGGTGTTTCACCGCGCGCGCGCATCCTTCCAGAATGCCGGTAAGAGAGTTCGGGGAAATCGGCTGCCTGCCGAATACGAGCGAAGGGTAGTGGCCGCTCCACACGAGCGTGCAGTCCTGGCCAGGCCGCGACACGCTCTTCAGCAACTGCTCCGGGGTCTTGCCCGGAAAGTCAAACAGCGCATGATCCAGGTCATCAATTGCTGTCGTCAGCGCGGTTCCTGGATCGTCGGGCAAGGCGCGGCTCTCCTCGGATTTTGTTTCCGGCGGAGGCGGGATCACTGCCGGGGAAGTCGGCGGCAACACGAGCGCGGTGTCGAACGCTTGTTGCACGACCATTCCGGCTATGACGCAGGTCACAACCAGGAGAAATTGCGCCGCAAACGAGCGCAGTTTCCGGCGCGTTCGCTGTTTCGGGGCTTCTTCCGTGATGTCCGGCCGGACATGGCGGGGCGTCTCGGGAATTTCGACGGCGGCTGAGGCCGCATTAATGAGCTGGAGGAGTCGTGCCACGGATTCGCCCGAGGGCGGCCGGCCGGCAGACTGGGTGTCCTCCACCGAGAGCTTCCTGACGCCCGGGGTGCCGCAGGCCAGATTACTCTGCGAGCGTGTGGGCGCTGCGGTGACCGGCAGTCTCGCCGTGCTGATTTGTCCGCGATTGCCTCCGTTCTCCGCCATAGTGGCTCTCCGAAAGCCGGTAAACAGTCTGTGCCTGACTATCGGCGGGAACGGGGCAAAAGATTAGGCAGCGCCGTTCAGTTCGCCCAGGGCAGGCGAGCTGTGGCGCAGTCTTCCGCGACCCTGAGGAAGTTGAGCACCTTCGCATTTCCCACGATGTAGGGATTCGTCATGCCGGGCGTGCGCTTCGCCAGCATCGGCAGATTGATCTTCGAACGATCCCAGTCGGTGTGGTTGGCGAGGATGATGTCCGCGCCCGCCTGCTTCGCAATCTGGCTGAAGCGCCGGGCGGAGCTGATGTACTTGCTCAGAGAATCGTGATCCTGATTGAGTCCGGCGCCGCCCCAGAGAGCAACGACATGCCGCGCGCCATTGTCTGTTACGGTAAACACGCTGGAGATCGTGCCGGGCGTGTGGCCGGGTGTGATGTAGAGGGTGACTGTGGCGTCGCCCAGCGTGACCTTCTGGCCGTCGGTGGCTTCGATGTCGCGCTTCGGTTTGGTACCGACTGTTCTGCGGTCGAGCACATCCCAATCCGCGGGCGACATGATGACGCGCGTACCGTAGTGTTCCTGCAGGAAGCGCGCGCCGCCGTCGTGATCGGGATGGGCGTGGCTGACGATGGCGTATTTGATGGTGGCCGGATCGAGACCCATCTTCTTCATTCCGTTCACGACCTCTTCTTCCACCGAATAATCAAAGATGGTGTCGAGTACGATGATGCCCTGCGACGTGGTGAGAGCCCACACGGCATATTCGGTCTGGCCGAAGAAGTAGAGGTTGTCGAAGACCTTCACCGGTTCGGTGTACCAGGTGGAGCGGTCGGGCGGACCCTGCGGACCGCGGCCGCGGCCGGCGCCTCGCCCGACAGGAGCGGCGGCCGCACCCTCGGAACGCGGAGCCTGGGGGCCGGGTCCGGTGCACTGAAAGTTGTACAGGTTCTGGAAGTCCTCGCCCGCGGCTGCCCTGGCGGCAGCAAAGTGCGCGTCGGACTCGTTCGGATTCTGCGCCCACGTGATTCCGGCCGCCAGCAGCAGGCCAAACGCGATCTTCATCAGGTCTCCTTATCCGCCTTACATGATATGATCCCGACAGGATTTTCAGATGATCAGACAGCTTTCCGCATTCATTGGCGTGAGCCTCGGAATCGGCCTGACGCTCATGCCGGCCGCCGCGCAGTCTTCACAGCCCGCCGCGCCCAAACCTGCGGCAAGTAAGCCGACCGCGGGAAAGCCCGCGGCCACGAAAGCGTACACGCCGCCGAAGACGCCGTGGGGCGAGCCTGATCTGCAGGGCATCTGGCCTCTGAATCACCTGATCGCGACGCCGTTTCAGCGTCCCGAAAAATACGGCGAGCGCCGCTTCCTGACCGAGGAGGAATACGCTGCGGCACAGAAGAGCGCCGAAGCCCGCAATAAACGCTTCGAGTCCGGCGCGATCCCGCAGGCGGATTCCGGCTCGGCAGTAATGAAGATTACGTCCCTGCTGAGCGAGCCGGCAAACGGACGTTTCCCCGCCCTGACGCCGCACGGCCAGGAACTTTACGCGAAGATGCACGGCAGCTACAAGCCCGGTCAGACCGTGTTCGACACCCCGGATGATTTCGATGAATGGGACCACTGCATCACGCGCGGCATGCCGGTTTCGATGGAGCCCCGGAATTACAACAACGGCATTCGCATCATGCAGTCGCCGGGCTATGTGTTGATCCTGCTCGAAATGGCGCACGAGGTCCGGATTATTCCAACTGATGGACGCCCGATGCTGGACAGTTCCATCAAGGAGTGGCTGGGCGAATCACGCGGGCACTGGGAAGGCAACACGCTGGTGGTTGAGACCACGAACTTCAACGGTAAAGGCGATCTGACGAACTCAGGCGTTCCCGGATCTCCCCCTCTGACCCCCAATTCCGAGCAGGAGCGTATTACGGAGCGGTTCACGCGTACCGACCCGGACACGATCGAATTCACGATGCACGTTGAGGATCCCGACGTGATCGTCAGCCCGTTTACCGTCGCGTATCCCATGAAGCTGGACAACAAGTATCAGATATTCGAGTACGCGTGCCACGAAGGCAACGAGGCCCTCCGCGGCTACATCGTGAACTCGCGCTTCGAGCGCGCGCATCCGAAGCCTCCGGCGCCTGCCGGACAGGGGCGCGGGGGACGTGGCGGACGAGGTGGTGCTCCGCCGCCGCAGCAGTAGACTAGACGCAGGACCCCGACGCGATGCCCGCGACGTTGTCGATCGCCGAGTTCGAATTGCTCCCGGACGAACCCGGCAAGCAGGAGCTGCTTCAGGGGGAAGTGATCACTTTGCCACCGGCGCAGGATTTGCACAGCAGCATTGTGCACGCTTTTTATGAAGCTCTGAGATCCGTTGTGCCTGCTGGTCGAGTGCGCATCAAAGCGGGGTACCGAATGTCACGCGACACCTGGCTACAGCCAGACGTAAGTGTGATGTGGCCAGATCAACCTATCGAAAATGGCTACCGGAAAGGTTCCCCGATGATCGCCATCGAGGTAGTTTCATCAGGCAATACCGCCGAGGAGATCGGACGGAAAACCGCCCCCTACCTGCGACACGGCGCAGAAGAAGTCTGGATCGTTTACCGGGGCACGCGATCTATGATGGTCCATCGAAACTCGACTGTGGAACGCATCGCGGACGTGTACCCGTGCACCCTGATCCCCGTGAGCATATCGCTCAGAGAAATTTTACCGGCTGAGTAGCGCCTTATTTCTCTGGCTTATCCGTATTCGACGAGCCGCCGGCAGACATTTTCCTGCCGTCGGGAAACTCGATCTCGCGCGTGCTGCCGCGGAACGAGCCGTCTTTGGCCTGAAATGCCGTTACCTTGATTTTGGTTCCGGCCGGAAGCGAGTCCCGGTTCCAGCCGAGACGCAGCAATACGGACGGCGAGCCACCCTCAAGTCGCCACCGCTCCATCGTTCCGTCCGGCTTCGGGACATCGATGGTCAGCCAGGAATGCGGATTGACCCACTCCATCTGGACGACTGTGCCCTCCAGCGCGAGCGGCTTGCTAGCGTCGAATTCCGCGGAAAATGAATGATGCGCCGCCACGGGCAGGGCCGCAGCCAGGAGCATCGCGGCCCCGGCTGTGAGTTTCAGAAATCTGCTGTACATAGATCCCCTTCGTTACTTCACTTCTATTAAATCACTACTTCGTGGACAGAAGATCGTGGTAGAGCAGCTGGTCTGCGAACGGGACACACTTGTGCTCAAGGAGCTGAACGTTATTGTCGACCAGGCGGTACAGCGGCATCTCGATGGTCCAGGGCTTCGAGAACGTCTGCGGATCCTCCATCGTGGCCTCGTACTGGATGTGGCCGGAGTCGAGAAGGCGAAAACGCTCGGTGACCTTCAGCTTATTCGTCGCGAAATTGCCCGCGCGATCGAACCACGACTGGCCATTCTGCGACGTGGTTACCACCACCAGAGTATTTCCCTCCCACGTCCCGTTCGAGCGGCCCATCCACGAATCGACCGGGAGGTCGGTGTGGTCCTTCATATAGATGATGCGGTTGGTGGCGGCGAACGGATAAACCATCAGTAGATCGCCATCGCCCTGAAAGATCTGAAAGGGGAAGTTCTGGTAGGTGACGCGTGGAACGCCGAGCATATAACACTTGGCTTCGGGGTCGGATTCCGGCCATTTGGCGCGATTCTCGTCACGCTTCTTCAGCGCATCCGGCAGGTACGGAATCGTTCCGCCACCTTTGAGGACGCTCTGCCCCGCGGGAATGACGGCGATCGCGCCGAGCTGCCAGAATTCTTTGGGATCTTTGACGTAAGCTTCGACAGAATGGCCTTCGAGATTCCAGTAGGCATTGTTAAGCGCCTGCCAGACTCCATTGAGGTTCGGATGGCCTGACATTGTGGCCGGCCGAGCGGGCGTCTGCGCCGGAGCGGCGGATGCGGCAACCAGTATCGAGGCCGCCGTGATGATGCGAATGAATGGAATATGGCCCACGGACAGAGATTCTAACGCACTCCCATGGGCCGTTCCACGAACGCACCGGTTATCCTGATCAGCATGCACAGGAAAATCGCTTCTGTTTTCGCCGTGATCGCGTCACTGCAAGGTATTTGCGCATTGGCGCAGGCACCAGGGCGTGGCCCCGTCGGCGGAGCCTGCAACGACGCAGCCTGCGATATCCAGAGAGACTGGGTTCGCAACAACGGCATGTTTTATCTGGTGGCGAACGCGATGCCGGCCGAGAAGTATGGCTATAAGCCGACACCCGCGCAGCAGAGCTTCGCGGAGCGCGTTCTCCATGTGGCGGACATCAACGTTGGCATGATGCAGACCCTCGGCGGGAAGACGCCTCCGCCGCAGATCAACATGAAAGCCACGACCAAGGCAGAGGCAATGAAGGAGCTGCAGAAAGCCAACGCATACGGCGCGGCCTTGATGAAGGAATTCACGCAGGCACAGCTGATGGAGCGGGTGCCGTCGCCGGAATTCATGGGGCCGACCTCAAGCCGCCAGGAGCTCGCATACTTCGTGATGACGCACATTCAGGACACGTATGGACAGCTGGTGGTCTATCTGCGGCTCAACGGAATTACGCCCCCGCTGAGTGTGCAGCCATAGCGCTGCGTTATCGTTTCCGCGATGCCGGAGCCGGAGCGCAGGGGGTTATCTTCAGGCCCTGGAGCTTCATCGTGGCCGCGTCCATGGTCAGCAGGAATGGCTCCTTTGAGAACGCGGACGGAACGCCCTCGAACTGAATCACGGTATTGAGCTCCGGCTTGCCGGTCAGAGCTTTGTCGAGCTTCAGAACGATCTCCGGGGCCGCGACTGTGCCCGCCGCGGGAGGAGTCACCGCTATCACCAGCTCTTTCGAACGACAGGCCGGCTTCGCCTCAAGCAGAGTTCCACCCAGCGGCGGCACGGCGGCGTCTTTCAGATGGTCTTCAAAATACTGCTGGCCGTCGCTGTCTGTGAGTGCGGTTTTGATCTGCATCCACAAGACAAGCTGTGGATTGTTTTTCTCGAAGTCGGCCTGCTTTTCGTCCGCGATTTCCTGCGCGGTTTTGATTTTGAAATCGACAGGCGGAAGCGGCGACTGTTTCACGGCGACCTTCAGCTCCGGCAGCCCCTCGGCGCTGCCGTGCAGGGACGTGTATGCGCGGTCGGCGAAGGCCTGAATCTTCTTCGCGTCGTTGCGCGGATCGCCGAGCGTGGGATCGATCACCGCGGCGCGCACGAATTCATAGACCGCCGCGCTCTGCTTTTCCGGATTCGTCTTCACCTCGCAATTCAGCGCGCGTCCCAGCTCATAGGCGATTGCGGCGCTCTCGGGGTGGTCGGTCAGCGCGGCGGTGTATGCCGACGTCGCCGCTGCGCAGTCAGGCGGCTGCTTTGCCATCGCCTGCGTGCCGGGCAGTATCGCGATATAAAGCAGCGTCGCCTCCGACTTCGCGCGCATGTCTTTCCGGATTTCGGCCCATTGATCGGCCGGGACATCGGGAAGCGGCTTATCGAAAGCCAGCAGGAGGTTCGCGGCTTTGGCGCCGGCGGACAATTCGGCCGGTGTCGGATTCTTCGCCTTCGCGACGGCCGACACGGCGTTATAAAGAACGCGGAGGATCGTCGCCTGGGCGCCTGTGCCGGTGAACGTCGTGTTGAGGTCTTTCGCGAGAAGAGCTGCCGCAGCGTCGAGCGCCTTCTCGGGCTGGTTTGCACCTGTGTAGCTCTGAACGTAGAGAGCGGTGCGTTCATCCTGATAGTCAGAATCGGGAAACTTCTGCTGCCAGGTGTCGAGATCGGTCACGGCTTTCGCGAAGGCCGACGCGTTGAGATCCTTCACCACCTGGTTGAAGATGTCGGATTCGCCCGGCTTCAGTTGTTTCTCGGCAACGGCTGAGGTGCAGCAAAAGACACTTATGATTACAACGGCTGTAAGCAGCCTCATGGTTTTCTCCTTTTGTTAACTAAAGGCGCCGGCGGCGAAGACCGCCAGCGTTACCGCTTCGATTCCGCGCGCGAAATCACTTCAAACGAAACATCGTCAACCCACACGCGTCCGCCGCCGATCGACATCACGCCGAAATTGATGAAGCGCGCGTCGTCATTGATCTCGCCCACGATCTCGCAGCGCGTCCAGTCGCCAGTGCGGACGGGCCGATCGTCCATGTTGTCGGAAAACCCGTTGCGGCGATTGGCGCGCTCCACATTCAGCCACATCTGGGCGCGGTCTTCCCCTTCGGGCAGACGCACGCCGAATGCGTCCGCGAACGCCACCTCGAGGCGCAGCCACGCGCGCAGCCGCACCAGCTTCCCCGTGTACGCCGCCGCGCTGAAACTCTGCATCAGAATTCCCACGGGCCTCGGCACATTGCGCGGCACGAGCACCACGGCACAACCCACGCGGCTGTGGCAGACTTCGCCGCGCCGCAACTCGGCGAGGTAATCAGCGTCTTTCGGCAGCGACGGCACGAACCAGCCCGGCGGCACTTTCCCCACTGCGCCCTCTTCGAACTTCAGATTGCGCGGGCCACTCCAGGCATCGAGTTTCGTCTTCGCGAAGGCCACAACCGCGGTCTGATCCGCATAGTCCGTCACCAGCCGGCGCCAGGTGCCATAAGCCTCCTTCCTCTGCCCGGCCTTTTCCTGGCACAGTCCGATCTGCAGATACGCCCGCGCGGCCACGGGCCGCGGCGTCTGGGCGCGCGAGGCAATCGCACGATACTCATCCACCGCGGCGGCCAGGTTACCTTCCACGATTTCGCGATGCATGGCCGCTTCAAGCTGTGCTTCAGGTTCGGTCAGCACGCCGGACAACAAACCAGCGACCATCAACCCCAAAGCCAGCATACGGAACAAATGTCGGGCCCAGGTCGCGGAAGAGTCAGAATTCGGTAACATTTGCGCCCTCGAATATGTAACCCATGCCGCGCACGTTGCGCAGATAGCGGGGATTGGCCGGGTCCGGCTCAATCTTCTTCCGCAGAT
>Ga0182030_10005697_pt1 | contig 26381 bp, 23 predicted proteins | sample 812S3MmetaG_FD_121299 | JGI IMG/M metagenome (GOLD analysis project Ga0182030, IMG submission 121299) | Permafrost microbial communities from Stordalen Mire, Sweden - 812S3M metaG (Illumina Assembly) | ecosystem: Environmental > Terrestrial > Soil > Wetlands > Permafrost | place: Sweden...
CCTCAAAGAATTAGATGAATCGGGGATTCACGGAAACCACTTCCCACGCAAGTCGCTGCATGAACGACACTTCACCTTCAATCACACTTTTGGGAGAGGAGCCAATTTATTCCACGAGCCGGAATACAAGGAGATGCTCGCGAACAAGAGGCAGAACTTCGAGGAACCCTTTGCCGCCGCGGAAGTCGAGCGCGTGCGCGAGTGGACCAAGACTACGGAATACCGCGAGAAGAACTTCAGTCGCGAGGCCCTGACCATCAATCCGGCGAAGGCGTGCCAGCCGCTGGGCGCGGTGTTTGCGGCGGTGGGGTTTGAAGGCACGCTTCCGTTCGTACACGGTTCGCAAGGGTGCGTAGCTTACTACCGCAGCCACTTCTCGCGGCATTTCAAAGAGCCGACATCCTGCGTGTCCTCTTCCATGACGGAAGATGCCGCCGTCTTCGGCGGCCTGAATAACATGGTGGACGGGATGGCTAATGCGTATAACCTTTACAAGCCCAAGATGATTGCCGTCTCCACCACCTGCATGGCGGAAGTGATTGGCGACGATCTCAACGCCTTCATTAAAGGCGCCAAAGAGAAAGGTTCGGTGCCGCCTGACTTCGATGTGCCCTTTGCCCACACGCCGGCCTTCGTGGGCAGTCACGTCACCGGTTACGACAATGTGATGAAGGGTATCCTGGAACATTTCTGGGATGGCAAAGCCGGCACGGCTCCCAAACTGGAGCGCGCGCCCAACGAGAAGATCAACTTCATCGGCGGATTTGACGGCTACACCGTCGGCAACCTTCGCGAAGTCAAGCGCCTGTTGAACGTCATGGGTGTGGAACACACGATCCTGGGGGACAACAGCGACGCCTGGGACACGCCCACGGATGGCGAATTCCGCATGTACGATGGCGGCACGACGTTGGAGGATGCGGCTAACGCGCTCCACGCCAAGGCCACCATTTCCATGCAGGAGTTCTGCACGGAGAAGACGCTGACTTACATCGCGGGACGAGGCCAACAGGTAGCGGCCTTCAATCATCCGGTCGGCGTAGCGGCCACGGACAAACTCCTGCTGGAGATTTCGCGCCTCACCGGCAAGCCGATTCCCGATTCCATCACCAGGGAGCGGGGACGTCTGGTGGACGCGATCGGCGATTCCAGCGCCCACATCCATGGCAAGAAGTTCGCTCTCTATGGCGATCCGGATCTCACGCTCGGCCTGGCCGGCTTCCTGTTGGAATTGGGCGCGGAACCGGTCCACGTCCTCTCCACCAATGGCGGCAAAGCGTGGGGGGCGCGGGTCAAAGCGCTCCTGGAATCGTCCCCGTTCGGCCGAAACTGCCACGCCTACCCGGGCAAGGATCTCTGGCACATGCGTTCGCTGCTGTTCACCGAACCGGTGGATTTCCTGATCGGCAACACGTACGGAAAATATCTGGAGCGCGACACCGGAGTTCCGCTGATCCGCATCGGGTTCCCCATTTTCGACCGCCACCACCATCACCGCTATCCGGTGTGGGGTTATCAGGGCGGCATGAACGTGCTGGTGACGATTCTCGATAAGATCTTCGACGAGATCGATCGCACCACGAATGTCGCTGCAAAGAACGATTTCAGCTTCGACATCATTCGTTGAGGTGCGCCATGAGCAACCCATCGAACAAGATCCAGAGTGTCTTCAACGAACCCGGGTGCAATCGGAATCACGGGAAGGCGGAGAAGGAGCGCAAGAAGGGCTGCACCAAGCAATTGCAGCCCGGAGCGGCCGCCGGCGGCTGTGCATTCGACGGGGCCAAGATCGCGCTCCAACCCATTACGGACGTGGCCCACCTGGTGCACGGGCCCATCGCCTGCGAAGGCAATTCCTGGGACGGCCGCGGGTCCAAGTCTTCGGGCCCGCTTCTCTACCGCACCGGCTTCACGACAGACATCGACGAACGCGATATCGTATTCGGCGGCGAAAAGCATCTGTACCAGGCGATCAAAGAGATTGTGGAGAAGTACAATCCCCCGGCGGTATTCGTCTACCAGACCTGCGTCCCCGCAATGATCGGCGACGATATCGAAGTGGTTTGCAGAGCCGCGGCGCGCAAGTTCGGCAAACCCGTGATTCCGGTCAACTCGCCGGGCTTCGTGGGCTCGAAGAACCTGGGCAACAAGCTGGCCGGCGAAGCGCTGCTGGATCACGTCATCGGAACCGAGGAACCGGAATACACTACGCCCTACGATATCAACATCATCGGAGAATACAACCTCTCCGGCGAGTTGTGGCAGGTCAAACCGCTGCTGGACGCTCTCGGCATTCGCATTCTCGCCTGCCTTTCGGGGGATGCCCGTTATCACGAGGTGGCCCGTTCGCACCGCGCACGCGCGGCCATGATGGTATGTTCCAAAGCCATGATCAATATCGCGCGCAAAATGGAGGAGCGGTACGCAATTCCCTTCTTCGAAGGCTCGTTTTACGGCGTGAGCGACATGAGCGAATCGTTGCGAGGGATTGCGAAGTTGCTGGTCATGCGCGGCGCTCCCGAAGAGTTGGCGGGCCGCACGGAAGCCTTGATTGCGCGCGAAGAAGCCCGCGCCTGGGAGCGTCTGGAACCATACAAGCCGCGCCTTCGAGGGAAACGCGTTCTGCTCTACACCGGTGGCGTGAAGTCCTGGTCCGTGGTCTCCGCCCTGCAGGAAGTGGGACTCGAAATCTCCGGCACCAGTGTCAAGAAATCGACCCAGGAAGACAAACAACGGATCAAGGAAATCATGGGCGACGACGCCCACATGTTCGACGACCTGCCGCCACGCGAAATGTACAAACTTCTCAAAGAAGCGCGCGCGGACATTATGCTATCCGGCGGGCGCACACAGTTCGTGGCGCTCAAAGCGAAGATGCCTTGGCTGGACATCAACCAGGAACGCCACCACGCCTACGCCGGGTATGAAGGAATGGTAGACCTGGTGCACGAGATCGACCAATCGCTGCACAACCCGATCTGGGAACAGGTACGACGCCCCGCGCCGTGGGAAGCCGGCGCGGAAGACACGGCGCGTATGACTCAGGCGGCATAGGTTTCATCATGGCAAAGGTACTTACTGCGAAGAAAGCCTGTACGGTGAATCCGCTGAAGATGAGCCAGCCCATCGGCGGGGCCTTGGCATTTCTGGGGATTCAAGGTTCCATGCCGCTCCTGCACGGTTCGCAAGGCTGCACTTCCTTTGGCCTGGTGCTGTTCGTGCGCCATTTCCGCGAAGCCATTCCCATGCAGACCACCGCGATGAGCGAGGTTGCCACCGTGCTGGGCGGCATGGAAAATGTGGAAAAGGCCGTGGTGAACATCGCGAACCGGGCTCGGCCTGAGATCATCGGGATCTGTTCCACCGGCGTCACCGAAACCAAAGGCGACGACGTGGAAGGCTTCCTCAAACTGATTCGCGCCCGGCATCCCGAGTTGAATCACATCGCGCTGGTGTATGTTTCCACGCCGGATTTCCAGGGCGCGTTTCAGGACGGCTGGGCTAAAGCCGTGGACCGGATGGTGGAGGCACTGGTCGAACCGCCCTCGGTGGGAGCCCAGCGAACCCGGCGCATCAACGTGCTTCCCGGCTGCCACCTGACGCCCGGCGATCTCGAGGAGTTGCGCGACATCATGGAGAACTTTGGTCTGGAGCCTCTCTTCCTCCCGGACCTTTCCGGCTCGCTCGATGGCCACATCCCCGAGGAATTTACCCCCACCACGCTGGGCGGCACCAGTCTCGCCGGGATCCGCGGTATGGGCTCGGCGCTCGGGACCATTGCCATCGGGGAACAGATGCGCGGCGCCGCGATCAGCCTGGAAAACAGGACCGGCGTGCCGTACGCGCTGTTCGACCGGCTGACCGGCCTCGCGCCGAACGACGAATTGATGGCCCATCTCTCGCGAGTGAGCGGGATGCCGGTCCCCAGTAAATACCGCCGCCAGCGCAGTCAACTGGTGGACGCCATGCTCGACGGCCATTTCTACTTTGGCGGCAAGAAGATTGCGATCGGGGCGGAACCGGACCTGCTCTGGAGCGTCGCAAGCTGCCTGACCGAAATGGGCAGCCATGTAACTGCCGCCGTGACCACCACGGCCTCGCCGGTGTTGGAACGCGTGCCGGCCGCGGAGGTTCTGATTGGCGACCTGGAGGACTTGGAGAGCCGCGCCGCGGATGCGGATTTGCTGGTGACGAATTCCCACGGCCGCCAGGCCGCGGAGAGGCTCGATATTCCGTTCTACCGTCTTGGCCTGCCGACGTTCGACCGCCTGGGCGCCGCGCATCTGGTGACCGTGGGCTACCGCGGCACGCGCAACTTGATTTTCGATATCGGCAACCTGTTCCTGGGCGACACCCACGAGCCCAGTCCCGATACCTGGCGCCACGTGGAACCGGCCCCGGACCAGTTAGTCCAGTTAAGTGGAGGAGTATGAAAATCGCATTCGCCACCCAGGATCTGAAGCGCGTCGACGCTCATTTCGGCTGGGCCAGGAATATCGCAATCTACGATGTCTCGCCGGATGGACATCGCTTCCTTCAGACCGTTCAGTTCGACGGCGAACTGAACGAAGACGGCAATGAAGACAAACTTACGCCCAAACTCGAGGCCATCGCGGAGTGCGCGATTCTGTACGTTGCCGCCATCGGCGGGTCTGGCGCCGCGCGCGTAGTGGCGAAGAAGATTCACCCCGTGAAGGTAAACCAACCCGAAGAGATCGACGACATTCTGGTCAGGCTGGAGGCCGTCCTCAAAGGCACTCCCCCACCCTGGCTTCGCAAGGCGCTCCATAAAGACCAGGCCCGCAATCCGGATTTCGAAGACGAGGTGCAAAATGGATGAGACTGCAACCGCCGTCACCAGCCCGGCGCCGGAATCCGTGTTCGTCAAGGAACTGGTCAAGCAGTGGCGTGCGCAGGATTCGTATGGCGCCTGGGAAGGCAAGAGCGATCTGGACCTGATCGCGCCCTACATTGTCACCAAGGCCCAGCGGCGCGAGATGCCGATCATGGGCGATCCCGATCCGGAGACGCTGTGGCGGCTGGAGCTTTTCTACAACGCCGTGGGGCTGGCCATCGAGCGCACCACCGGCATCATGGTGCAGCCCATGATGAAGATGCACCACGAAGGCTTTGGCCGCATGATTCTCACCGCGGGGCGGTTGATTGTGGTCGTAAAGCACCTTCGCGATGTCCACCGCTTCGGCTTCGACACCTTGGAGAAGTTGGCGGAAGAGGGCGCGAAGTTGATTGCCTCCGGCACGGAGATGATCGAGAAATACCCCGAAGTGGCACGAATCTAAATCCACGAAGTGGACGGGAGCGAGAAATGCAAGCGACGTTGACCGTTGTGACACGCGATGGCCGCGCCTGGCAGCCGTCCTACCTGCTGGCCATTGACCCGGAGAAGTGCATTGGATGCGGCCGCTGTTTCAAGGTCTGCGGCCGTGGCGTGATGGAATTGAAAGGAATTGACGAGGACGGTATTCTGGTGGCTCTCGACAATGACGATGTCGAGATCGAGCGCAAGGTCATGACTCTGGCGGACCCCGGCGCCTGCATCGGGTGCGCCGCCTGCGCGCGCGTCTGCGCCAAGGACTGCCAGATGCACGGGTTGGGCTGACCGGGGAGGAGGGCATGGATACGGGCGCTATCTACGACTGGTTGACTGGAGCACCGTGCGCCTCGCCGGTTGACGCGGAGGACACCCACGTAGTGGCCTCGGCGATCGCCATGGCGGCCCGGGAGGCGAACGCCGGCCGCGCCCTGACAGAGGGCCTCGGAATCGCCGGCGCGGAACTTCGCGGTTTGATCTCCGCACTTTTCCCTCATGCCCTTTCCCTGCTGGAGCGGTTCGATCTGGATTCCGGCGTTTCCTTTGCCGAAGATGAACGCTGCTTGCGGGAACTGTTAGTCCGGTTCACCACCAGCGGCACGTGGTTCGAATTGCGGTTGGCGGCATTGCTTGCCCGCCGCGCCATGCGGCCCAATCACCTTTGGCAGGATCTGGGTCTCCGCGGGCGGGGCGAACTTTCCCGCCTGATGGAGCGCCACTTCGCTCCCCTTGCCGCGCGCAACAGCCGGGACATGAAGTGGAAGAAGTTTTTCTTCCGCATGATTTGCCGGGACGAGGGCTTTCGCCTGTGCACGGCTCCCAGTTGCTCGGAGTGCGACGATTTCGCGGTTTGTTTCGGCGACGAAGCTGGAGAAAGCCTGCTTGCCCGCATACGCCGCAACGCGGAAACGCAGGCGCTCGTGAACGTTTTCTGATAGAACTAACCTATGCCACTCTCCGCTAGAAACCAATTACCCGGCACTATTGAGGAAATCCGCATGGGCGAAATCATGGCTCAAGTGGTTGTTCGAGTCGGGGACAATTTGATCGAAAGCGTGATTACCCGCAGCAGCGTGGACGCTCTGGGATTGAAGAAGGGCGATTCCGTTCTCGCGGTGGTTAAGTCTACCGCGGTGATGATTCACAAAGACTGACTGGCGCCCGCGGAATGACCGGCGCAGCCTGGCTCAGGATGGCCACCTTCTCTTCGGCCGTGTAGTGTTTCCGCGTCTTTTTCATGGCCGGTGACTACCCGCCGAACGTCGCCAAATGGCGAGCGATCCGCGCGTGCACCGTTCTGGTCTCCAGAGGACCGAACACGCCCCTTCGGCGTGAGGGGAGATCTGGTCCGACGCGGCGCGAAGCCGCCTGGGTGCGCGCCGAAGTGGCAGGGGTCGTTTGCGCAACTGCCCACTCCTATGGGCGGGCGTCTTGATCTGTCAGATACCAGGGGATGTTGATCACCATAATCCGCCTGTCGCCCTGGAATAGGAGCAGGGCTTTTAGCGCGGCGGAGCGATGGTTATGCAGCAGATTCAAATACCAACGGAACTCCACCAACTCCGGAGTAAGTACCGCGATCTGCCGTCCGGGATTGTTCTTTTCAAGATCGAGCGCGTAATCCAGAATCGGCCGGATCACGAACCGGTAGGGAGATTTGAGAATCACTAGACGTGGCCCAGCCAACCCGGCTCTGCGCGCCGGTTCTTCCACTAACTGGGCCCACTGGCTCGCAAGGGTATCGGACTCTTGGTTGTAGTCCACGTGCAATGCCAGGACGTCGGGTGAAATTGTCATCGCGAAGCGCAGTGCTTTCTGCGTGATGCGGCTCCAACGGTCGATGGTGATAACAACTATTGGCGCGGTTAGGTCTCGGATGTTTAACGGCGCGCCATTCTCGGTCTCTCCAGCCACGTAATCGAAGTGGCGCTTTACCAGCCGCATCATGAGAATGAGCCCGGGAATCAAGAGCAGGGTAATCCAGGCGCCTTCGGTGAACTTGGCGATCAGTACGATGATCACCGTGAGTCCGGTCGCGAGCGCTCCCAATCCGTTCACGAACATGCTTTTGGACGAGCCAGGCCCGCGCACGCGCTTCCAATGCATCACCATGCCGGCCTGGGAGAGTGTGAAGGCCATGAATGCGCCCACGGCATAGAGTGGAATGAGACGGTCGGTAACCCCGCCGAATACGATGAGTAGCGTGCCTGCCAACAGGGCCAGAGCGTATACCCCTTGGGTATAAACCAGTCGGCGCCCGCGGATCGCCAAGCCATGCGGCAGGAAGCCGTTCTGCGCGATAGCCCGGGCAAGTCTGGGAAAATCGGCGAAGGCCGTGTTAGCCGACAGAGCCAAAACTACCAGGATCGATCCAATGCTCACTCCGTAGAAGATGCCCTTGCCGGTGATGGCGACAAGCAACTGCGAGAGCACACTTTGATAGCCCGATTGGCCGGAAGGCGTGGCGGCCACGCCATACGCCCTGCAAAGAAATGCGATGCCGGCCAGCATCACCGCGAGAATTCCGATTACCACGGTAAGGGTGAGGCGTGCGGTGACGGAAGCTGGTTCCTTGAAAGCCATCACACCATTGCTTACGGCCTCCACCCCTGTCATGGCCGTGCACCCGCTGGCGAATGCCCGGAGCAGCAGCCAAATGCCCAGGGCTTCGGCGGTCCCCATCAAGTGGGGTGGTGCGATCACGGGGACGGGATGACCGCCGGACGCCAACGTCTTGATGACGCCCAGCGCGATCATGGCCAGCAGGCAGAAGATGAACAGATATGTTGGGACACGGAAAATGGCGCCGGCTTCGCTGACGCCCCGGAGATTCACCAGCGTCACCACAATAAGAATTGCCAGGCACAGAGCTAGCGTATGCTTCTCCAGCGAGGGCATGGCGGAAATCAGGGCACCCACGCCAGCCGAAATGCCCACCGCTGCTGTCAGGACGTAATCCACCATCAGCGAGGCTGCGGCCAACAATCCGGGCCACACGCCAAGGTTTTCACTGGCGACCGTGTACGATCCGCCACCCTGCGGATACGCCATGATGGTCTGGCGGTAGGAGAAGTATACGATGGCGAGGAGGACGATGATACTGATACTGATGGGGACAATGTAAGCCACCCCGGCCATTCCCAGAGGAATCAAAAGCGTCAGGGCAGCTTCCGGCCCATAGGCGGCGGAGCTGAGCGCATCCAGGCCGAAAATGGGAATCCCTTTGGCGGGTCCTATTCGTTCAGCCTTCTCTTCCTCGGTCGCAAGCGGTCGGCCCAGTAGCAGATCGATAAGATCCATGGGTCTATTCTCCCCCAAGCCTGCGTACAACGATGGCGTCAAACTGGTACCCAATCGGAGTTGATTGGCTGGGAACGCGCGACGGCAATGGGCTGGTGGCGAGCTTGATATACGGACTGAGAGGGACCGGTCGGCGGGCATTTCTTCGGCCCCGTGAAGGAGTTCGGCAGGCCGGTCCTGCTGGCGCTCCAGCTGGAGTTCGTCAATGGCAAGATCACGGAGATCGAACATGTGGTGGCGCGCATGATCGGCGATCGGCATTAAGGAACTTGGCGACGCCCCGGCCCGGGTTGGTGACGCCGGTTACCCCCCGGGAAACGAACCCGGTTGACATGCTAAAGCGCTACTCCGGCCGAGTGCCGTTGTTGCACGTCAAGAACAAGCCCGACGGGATTCCGGTCCAGTTCAACGAAACGGTACCCGCCGGAGCTTTCCGCGAAGTCGGCAACGGGGTATTGAACATCGCTGGGATTCTTGGCGCCGCCACGGACAACGGCGTGAAACACTTCTTTGTGGAACCGGACCAGACCCCGGGCAATCCCGTCGACAGCCTTCGCCAGAGTTACGATTATTTGCGCAAGCTGACGTTTTAAGTCCCTGGGCGCAGTGAGGAGCCGGTCCCTCGCCGCGTTCCATTTCGCGGTGGGGCAATACCGGTTTTTCGGTTTCCTGGAGTTCGGAAACGAGGACTCATTTCAGTGGACGCGTCCTGGCGCCCTGCAACACCTGCAACCGGGGGGCGGCGGAATCAAGATAACCATTGCCAAGACTTGTCCACGTCTGCAATTCTTAGTACAAGCATGGAAGGGGCACGATGACGCTATCTCGTTTTCACTCGGCGCTTCTTGGGCTGTCGGCCCTGGAATACCACACGATTCGCGGTTCGATTCCCCGTTCCTTTCGAGCCTCGCTGCTCTTGCTGACGATGTGTGCCGCGCCGCATCTGCGCGCACAAGCGGCCGGCGCGCCGCCTGATCCACCGCCCGTCGTGCCGGATTGGGCGCTGCCGGGTTCCGCCACGCACAAACAGGTACCGCCGCCGGCGGATTTCCACCGGCCGAGCCGGAATTTCGATACGCCGATCGGCGTGTTTGAGGGCCAATCCGACATTGGCGGCGCGCTTGTTCCCGGCAGCGCCAGCTACGACGCCGGCACGAAACAGTACACCATCAACTCCGCCGGATACAACATCTGGTACCAGCGCGATGAGTTCCGCTATCTCTGGAAGAAGATCTCCGGCGACGTTTCGCTGGCTGCCGACGTGGCGTTCCCGGATCCCAAGGGCTATGGCGACCGCAAGGCGGTCCTGGTGATTCGCCAGAACCTGGATGACGATTCCAAGGAAGCCATGCTCGGCGAGCACGGTGTCGGGATGATCCACCTCGCACAGCGTCCGGAAAGAGGTGCGAACCTTAAGGATATGCAGTACCGTTTCGGGGGCATGCTCGCCAATGTCCGCGCCAAGCGCGTCGGAATCGAAAAGCGCGGCGATTCCATCGCCATCTTTGTCAGCCTGGAGGACGAACCTATGCAGCAGCTCGGACCGCCGATTACCCTGCACTTCGAAGCACCTTTCTATGTGGGGATCGGCTTCTGCTCGCACTTGCCGGACAAGTCCGATAGCGCCGTGCTTTCTAATGTCCTTCTCGAAAACTCCGCGGGCAAGGTGCGCTAATGCGACAACTCCTGCTGATTTGCCTGCTGGCCGGTTCGGCATTCGCTCAGGCCGGCAAACTGGGCGCCTTCACCAGTTCCGACGACATCGGGGCACCGCCGATGAAAGGTTCCGCGGAGTTTGACGGGGCCACCGGGTACTACAAGATCACCGGCTCCGGCACCGACATCTGGGGCAAGGCGGACCAATTCCGCTATCTATGGCGAGAAATGTCGGGCAATTTTTCGGTCACGGCTACGGCCGAATTCCTGACGGAAGGAAACGATCACCGCAAGGCCGGCATCATGCTCCGCCAGTCCACGGACACCGATTCCCCGTACTGCGATCTGGTGATCCACGGCAACGGGATGGCGGGGGTTCAGTTCCGCAATGCCAAGGGCGACAATACCAACACGGTCGATTTTCCGATCGAAGGTCCCGGAACGTTCAAGCTCAAGTTGGTGCGGCAGGGCGCCACGATCACCGTGTCCGCTGCCAGGAAGGGCTCGCCATTGCGGGAACTCGGGCATACCAGCAGTCAGCTGGGAAGCCCGGTATTGATCGGACTCGCCGTCAGCTCGCATACGCAGGCAGCCTCGAATACAGTGGTGTTCTCGGATGTCTCGGTAGAACAACTGGCGCCGCCAGCCGAGAGGAAACAATAACCATGCGTCCACTCCTGCTCACTTGCCTGCTGGCAGCTTCGGCCTTCGCGCAAGGCGAAAACCTGGGGCCATTCACCAATTCCGGCGACGTCGGCAACCCTGCGAAGAAAGGGTCCACGGTGTTTGACGCCTTAACCGGACAGTTTCGGATCACCGGTTCCGGCGCCAACATCTGGGCCAAGGAAGACCAGTTCCAGTACGTCTGGAAAGAGATTTCTGGCAACTTCGCGGTCACGGCGACAATGAAGTTTCTCGGCCAGGGAGCGGACCACCGCAAGGCGGGGATCATGCTCCGCCAGTCCCTGGACGCCGATTCGGCATACGGCGACATTGTGATCCACGGCAACGGGATGCCCGGGATTCAGTGGCGGAGCAACAAGGGCGAAAACACCAGCGCGTTCGATCTCCCGTTCGATGGTCCGGGGAAGTTCACGCTCAAACTGGTTCGCAACGGTGTCGGGCTGAGTGTATCGATCGCCAAGGATGGCGCGCCGCTGAAGGATGTCGCGCGCACCGAGGTGACGCTGCGAAACCCGATCCTGGTCGGGCTCGCAGTCTGCGCGCATCAAGCGGACGCATCGGAGACGGTGGTGTTTTCCGATGTGTCGGTGGAACAACTGGCGCCGCCGGCCGGCAAGAAACAATAGCGGGCCGACCGCTCCTATCGTCCTGGCGGGACATCTTCTCTGCGCCAGCGTGCTTCATCTGTTGTCCAGTTGGCGCAGCGCGAACGCATAGGCGCCTACGGCGACTACCTCGCTGGTTCCCGGGCGGCTGATCCCGACGGCGGTGCGGCGCATTGGGTCATACAGGATTCGGCCACCGCTGGCGGGAACCTCGATACCGCGCACTTCGCCACGCAGGAAAGCATCGCGCTCCGCCGGATCGTCGATCCGGAAGGCGAGCGGCACCAGGCGGCGCAGCGGGTGGCGTACCCCTCGTACGGCGCATTCATCGCGCGCACCAGATGGGGAAGAAAAAGCGGGTACGCGCCAGCAATGCCGCCTCCGATCACGGCCAGGCCATCGATCAAGGTCCGGGCCTGCGCGCTTGCCGGCAAGTTGGACAACCTGCTCCGCCACCTCCCTTGGAATCACGGCGAGGACATCGAGGTCCGCCGTCTCTCTCCCCAATCCGTAGTGCTGGCTGACGACGAAGCCACCGATGCAATGGAAATCGACCGGCGCGTCCAACTGGGCGTCCAACTCCGTGAGGAACGACAGACACGGCTCGGCGGGACCGTCAAGCGCCGAGAAAATTGTGGGCGAGTGGGCTCGAAGTTCTTCCGTCGCTGCGGGCGCTCAGGGCCGCCCCGCCGACACGCGACAGTGTGCCGCTCGCATCTTCCCCACTCGAAGAGCCTCCGCCCAAGCTTCCGCGTCATCCCCCATTCCCTTGTCGCCCATCCCTCGCTGGCCACCGGCGTTCCGCGGTGCGAAGCTGAAAGAGCATGAAACACGCATTCCTGGCGCTCCTGCTCCTCTCGCCTTCCGCCGCCATCGCACAGCAGCCGCCCGATCCCCGCGGTCCCGTCGTCAACCCCGGGATGGAACCCAAGGTGACCGCCGACGGCGTGCAATCGTCCGGCTACCGGTTCGCCCCCTCGAAAGATGCCGGGCCGTGGCAGGCCCCCTGGATCTGGCTCGACCCCGCCGCCGGCGGAAGTGAGTCCATCGCCGCCTCTTTTCGCAAAACGGTGATCCTTCCATCTGCCCCGCAAGCGGTCCACGCGCGCATCAGCGCCGATATCGTTTACCGCCTCTGGGTCAACGGCCGCCTCGTCGCGCGCGGCCCGGCCGATCCGGGCAACGACTACAGCCCGCGCACCCGCTGGTCGCACCAGTGGCTCTATGACGTCCGCGATCTCACGCCCTTCTTCCGCCAAGGCGAGAACGTCATTGCCGCCGAAGTCTTCACCACCGAACAGCCCAACTATTCGCTCGGCCGGCCCGGGTTCGCCTTCGCCGCCGACTTCAGCTTCGCCGCCCACCAGCCGCTCCAGGTGACCACCGGGCCGGATTGGCGCGCCGTCCCCGCGGAGGCGTACTCCGCGGCGGAGTGGAAAGCATCCGCGCCCAACGCCAGGCCCGTCCGCCACATCCGTTTCGACGCCGCCAGGGAAGCGCCGGGATGGCGCGGCGCCGGCTTCGTCGATTCCCGCTGGCCGCGCGCCGTGAAGATCGATTCCGTCTGGGGCAGCCTCGCCGCCAGCGAAATACCGCCGCGCATGGAAGCGGTGTATCCGCCCCTCGCGGTGGTGCGCGCCACCGATGGCGTGACTGTCGACGGAGGCGCCGTCACCTTGACCAAAGACGGCACTTTCGCCGTGCGCTTCGATCGCGTACTGAGTGCCTACTTGAGCATCAAGGCTCGGGGCCCGGCGGGAACCCTGGTGCTGCTTCAGCCCAACGAAATCGACCAGCCCGGATTCCACCGCATGACCGCCGCCGTGCTGCGCGCGGGCGTCACTTACTATGAGTTTCCGGTGATGGACAGCTTCTCCACCGTCAACATACAGGTGAGCAACGTCACCGCCCCTGTAACCATCGAAGAGGTGCGCGCCGGCTTCGTCTCTTATCCGGTAACTTACGCGGGCTCGTTCGAAACCAGCGATGCCGACTTGAACCGCCTGTGGAAAGCCTCCCGCTGGGCCACCCAAATCAGCATGCAGACCCATCATCTCGATTCGCCGCACCACCAGGAGCCCATCAGCGACCCCGGCGACTATCTCATCGAAGCCCTCGAAAACTATTACGCCTTCGGAGAGCCGTGGCTGGCACGCCAGGACCTGCGTAAGTTCGCTAACATTCTCTCCCACGCCGATTACTATAACTTCCACACCAGTTACTCGCTGCTCTGGCTGCAAATGCTCTTGGATTACTACGATTACACCGGCGATCTCGCCCTGGTGAAGGAACTGGCGCCCGTCGCCCACGGGCTGCTCGACCGCTTCACCGGCTGGCGCGGCAAAAACGGGCTGATCTCCGAAGCGCCTAACTACATGTTCATGGACTGGGTGAATATCTCTGGCATCCCCTGCCATCATCCGCCCGCCGTGATCGGTCAGGGCTACATGACGGCCTTTTACTATCGCGGTCTGGCCGATGCCCGGCGCGTCGCGCAATTGACCGGCGACGCCGCCGCGGCCCGCCGCTACGAGCAACTGAGGAACGAGACCGCCGCCGCCTTCCAACGCGAGCTTTGGAACCCCCAAAAGGGGCTCTACCGCGACGGCAAGCCGTTCCAGACCTCGGTCGCCCCCGGCCAGTGGCTGCCGGCCGATACCGCCATCGAAACCTACAGCCCGCACGTAAACGCGCTCGCCGTGCTCTACGATCTCGCTCCCGCCGGCGAGCAAAAGCCCATCATCGGCCGCATCATGGCTGGTACGCCACTCAACGTGCAGCCCTACTTCATGCACTTCGTCTTCGCCGCCATCGCTCACGCCGGCCTCTTCGAAACCTACGGCGTACCCCAGATGCGCCGCTGGAAGCTTCATCCCGATTCCGGCACCGCCACCGAAATGTGGGATAGCGGCGATTACAGTCACGGGTGGACGGGCACGCCGCTCATACAGATGTCCGCCCGCATCCTGGGCGTGCAGCCTTCCACTCCCGGTTTCCGGAGCGTCGCCATTCGTCCCACGCCCGCGGGATTGGACTGGGCTCGCGGCGTGGTCCCCACTCCCCTCGGCAGCCTGGAGGTTTCCTGGCAGCGCACCAGCGCCGGCTTCCGCTTGCACGTCTCCGTGCCGAAACAAGTTACGGCCGATGTGTATTTGCCGCTGACCGGGCCCATCCAGGTGGATGGCCAGAACGTGACCCCGGCCACTGACGGCGTGGTTCGGGTCTCCGCCGGCACCCACGACCTTTTCCGCCGGGCGAATTGAACCAACCGCGCCGTGCGCCGGCAACTCGCGCCGCCATCCGAGTTTCGATTTGCCCTCTGCCAATGGTAGAGTGATTTTTCGGCCGGCATCGCGCCGCGCCGCACAGGAGTACCATGGCCGCTCGACGTCGTCCGCTTATTTTTCTCGCATCGCTGTGCCTTCTGGCCTGCCTCGGCCTGGCAATCTTCGCCCAGCAGACAACCTCCGCGGGCCAGTATCCCGCCAGCCTGCTCTCCGGTCTGCGTTGGCGCGACGTCGGCCCCATGCGCGGCGGACGTACCTTTGCCGTTGCCGGCCACGCCAGCCAGCCCGACACCTTTTATTTCGGCTCCGTCGGCGGCGGCGTGTGGAAGACCGAAAATGCCGGCCACACCTGGTACCCCATCTCCGACGAGGGCATCCCCATCGGCTCCATCGGCGCCATCGCGGTGGCCCCTTCCAATCCCGATATCGTCTACGTCGGCACCGGCGAGACCGACATCCGCAACCAGCACTCCTACGGCACCGGCATGTATAAATCAATCGACGCCGGCAAGACCTGGACCCATATCGGCCTCGATGCCACACGCCAGATCGGACGCGTCGCGGTCGATCCGGCCAACCCGAACCGCCTGTACGTAGCGGCCCTCGGCCACGTCTACGCGCCCAACCCCGAGCGCGGCGTCTATCGCTCCACCGACGGCGGCGCCACCTGGAAGAAAGTGCTCTTCAAGACCGGCGATCCGAACAATGTCGGCGCCGTCGATCTGGCCATCGATCCCAGGAATCCGCGCGTGCTCTACGCTTCCCTGTGGGGGACGCGCCGTCCGCCATGGGCCGTCTACGCGCCCACCAACCTGCCCGGCGGCGGCCTCTACAAGTCCACCGATGGCGGCGACTCCTGGAAGCAGTTGACCGGCGGATTGCCCACCGATGACTTCGTCGGCAGGATCGGAGTCGCGGTCGCGCCCAGCAACCCCAACCGCCTCTGGGCGGTGGTGGATGATGTCGGCAGCGGCGTCCCCTCCGGCCTCGGCGGCGGCGGCGGTGGACGCGGCGCGGCAGGGGGAACTCCCGGGGTGCCCTCTGGGCCGGGCGGCGTCTACCTCTCCGATAACGCCGGCGCTACCTGGAAGCTGGTCAATTCCGAGAACCGCCTCTGGGGCCGCGGCTGGTACTTCGAAGCCGTCACCGTCGATCCCACCAACCCCGACCGCGCCTATGTCATCAATACCGCCACTTACGTGACCACCGACGCTGGTAAAACCTTCGTCCCTGTCAAGGGAGCGCCCGGCGGCGACGATTACCACCAGTTATGGATCAATCCCAGGGACGGCAACCGCATGGTGCTCTCCAGCGACCAGGGCACGGTGGTCAGCGTGGATGGCGCCAAGACCTGGAGCACCTGGTACAACCAGCCCACCGCCCAGCTCTATCACGTCGCCGCCGACAATCGCTTCCCCTACTGGCTCTACGGCGCGCAGCAGGATAGCGGCGGCGTCGGCGTCAGCACCTGGTCGCGCATGGGCGTGCTTTCCATGCGCAACTGGGAGCCCACCTGCCTGGCCGGCGAAAGCGCCACCGTCCTCCCCGATCCCAAGGACGGCAACATCCTCTACGGCAACGGCAACGGGCGCTGCGATCAGGCCTTCAACGTCGCCGCGCCGCTCGGCGGACAGTTGCCTCCGCCCGATCCCAACGATCCCGACCGCAAAACGTGGACGCTTCCTCAGGTCTTCTCCGCCGCCGATGAAGCCCTCTACTACGCCAATCAGTTCGTCATGCGCTCGCGCGACCGCGGCCGCACCTGGGAAAAAATCAGCCCCGACCTCGCGCGCCTCGACCCGCCCATGCCCGCCAACCTCGACCCCATCACCGCCAAGGATATCGACCAGGCGATGACCAACCGCTTCGGCGTCGTCTATTCCATCGGCCCTTCGCCGCTCCAGGCCGCGACCGTCTGGGTGGGCACCGACGATGGCCTGATCCACGTCACCCGCGACGATGGCAAAACCTGGACCGACGTCACGCCGCCCGCCATGACGCCATTCAGCCGGGTCACCGGAATCGAAGCCGGCCATTTCGATGCCGCCACCGCGTACGCCTCGGTCGATCGCCATCGCATCGCCGATAACCAGCCGCATATCTATCGCACGCACGATGGCGGCAAGACCTGGCAGGACGCGGTCGCCGGCATCCCCGACGGCGCTTACGTCAACGCCGTGAAGGAAGATCCCGAAGCCAGGGGCCTGCTCTACGCCGCCACCGAATTGCGCGTCTACGTCTCCTTCAACGACGGCGCGCAGTGGCAACCGCTCCAGAACAACATGCCGGTGACCTCGGTGCGCGACATCGTGGTGCATGGCGACGATCTGGCCGTGGCCACCCACGGCCGCGGTTTCTGGGTGATGGATCAAATGCCGGCGCTGCGCCAGATCGCCGCGCAGGGTGCGCAGATCGTGTCCGCGAGCGCTTACCTCTTCAAACCGGGCGAAACCTTCGCTATTCGCGCCGGCAGCATCAACGGCACGCCCATGCCGCACGAGGACCCGCAACTGGAGAATCCGCCGGCCGGAGTTGTGGCCTACTACTGGCTCAAGACCGCCGCCGCGCGGCCGCTCAAGCTGGAACTCGTGGATGGCGCCGGAGCCGTGCGCGCCTGCGCCGCCAGCGACACGCCCGTCCGCCCGGTGGATACCGAAACCCTCAACGTGCAGGCCATCTGGCAGCAGCCCGCGCAGCCGCCCTCCGCCGCTGCCGGCATGCATCGCCATGCGCTCGGCGCCCCCGCCGGACGCGGCGGCGGATTCGGACGCGGCGCCGCCGCTCCCGCCGCTCCCGACGCCTGCACGCCCGCCGCAAGCGCCGCCAATGCCGCCACTGCCAACGCGGCGGCGGCCGGACGCGGCGGCCGTGGTGGACGCGGCGGCGGCGGTGGTGGTGGCGGACGCGGCGGCGCGCCAGCCTTGCCACCCGGCCAATACACCGTGCGCCTCACCGTGGACGGCCAGACCTACACCCAACCGGTCACTATTAAACCCGATCCCCGCGGCGCACCCAACGGAGTCACCGAAGGCGCCGGTGGCGGCGAGTGAGGTACGCGCCTCTAACACATCCGTGCGCAGTGGATTGCATTTTGGTGGGGTAGGCGGTTGCGCCCAATGCCACTTGAACAAAGCTAGCGACTGGGATGCGACCGAATTGATGGGGCGCACCCCTGATCCGCGCATCCTACGCACCCCGGGGGTGGACTGTCAGGTCAGGCCGCGGCACGAGGGCGCACTTACATCATGATGCGGGCCGCCGCCGCGTCCTCGGCGATGGCGAGGTCATACTTCGCCTGCAGGTTCATCCACATCTGAGCGGATGTTCCAAAATAACGGGCCAATCGTAGAGATGTGTCGCCCGTAATGCCCCGCTGCCCTTTGACGATTCCCCCGATTCGGTTTGCGGGCACTCGCAGGGCGAGAGCCAGCGCGTTGACCGTCAATCCCGCATCGGTCAGGAGTTCTTTAAGCACCTCGCCAGGATGAAGCGGCTGAACCCGTTTTGATTTCTGAATTGCCATCTCAGTCCCTTCTAGTGATAGTCGATCTCCACATCGTGGGCATCCCCGTCCCGCCACCTGAAGCAGATCCGGTATTGGTCATTGATTCGAATGCTGTACTGCCCCTTCCGGTCGCCCTTGAGGGTCTCCAGCCGAAAACCCGGCAACTCCAGATCTCCAAGCGATGCCACTGCATCGAGCACTTCCAGCCGGACACGGGCGGACTTCTCGATAGCCTGGAGGCGCCTGCTGAATTTCCGCTCCAGCAGCCGCTGCGCATCTTTGTCTCGGCAGGAACGGATCATACGCTTCTCATATTACGGCACTCGTACCATGCCGGCAAGCGGTCGATGAACCAGCGATTCGGTGTCGCCGCTCAGGTACGGCCTTCGGGGAAGTTTGCCGATTAATGCCCGCAGGTCGGCCTGTGTCCCGCGCCTTACTGTGGGACGCCGTAGAGCGTGCCTGCTGGTCCGAAGTCGCCGTGTACGCGCTTGTCGTCGATGCCAAGGATGAACAGGCGGAGAGCGTCTATCTGCACCACGGCTTTGTTGCGTTCGGCGACATATCGAGATCTCTCATCCTGCCCCCGGCCGCAGCGCGAGCACCAGAACCCGCGCCCGGGGTGCCCCCGAGGCCGGGCGCGGCTTTAGCTTTAGCTGAGCCACCGGTCATGATCCAAATCGCCCCTCTGGTAAAACTTGTAGCTGGAAATAATCGAAGTGATCAAGCCGTTGCGAAACTGGTGGGAGTCGAAGAACACGATGTACAGGTGGATAATCGGCAGGCGGGGTACCCTCCGGGTCCGCCTGCCTCACCAATTGCTATGATGTACACCGTGGCCAACGTACTTATTAGAGCCCTCCCTCTTCTGCTCGCCGTCTCCGCATGGGCGCAGCCGGGTCCACTGGTCTATCCCGGCGGGGACGGGCCCGGTCGTGGGAAACACGTGGTGCTGATCGCCGGGGACCAGGAATACCGCGCCGAGGAATCGATCCCCGCGCTGGCGCAAATCCTGGCCGCCCGCCACGGTTTCCACTGCACGGTGCTGTTTACCGTCAACCGCCAGACCGGAAAGATCGACCCCAACACCATCGACAATATCCCCGGCATCGAGGCGCTGCGCCACGCCGATCTGGTGGTGCTCTTCGCGCGCTTCCTGGAACTGCCCGACGAGCAGATGAAAGAGATCGTGGATTATACCGAGAGCGGGCGGCCCATCGTCGCCCTGCGCACCTCCACCCATTCCTTCAACTATCGGAAACACCCGGAAAGCCCATACGCGAAATACAGCTACAACAACAAGGAATTTTCCGGCGGCTTTGGCAGGCAGGTGCTGGGCGAGACGTGGATCAACCACTACGGCGCGCATCAGAAAGAGAGCACGCGCGGCGTCATCGTGGCGGGAAGGGAGAACCACCCCATCCTGCGCGGCGTGCGCGACCTGTGGGGAGAATCCGACGTCTACGAAATCACCGCGCTTTCCGGCGACAGCCGGCCGCTGGTGATGGGCCAGGTGCTGACGGGCATGGACCCGGGCTCGCCGCCCGACCCCGCCAAGAAGCTCATGCCTGTGGCCTGGACCAAGACCTACACCGGCAGCGCGGGCAAACCCGCACGCATCTTCACCACCACCATGGGCCACCCCGGGGACTTCCGCAACGAGGGCTTCCGGCGCATGGTCGTCAACGCCTGCTATTGGGCCGCCGGGCTGGAGAAAAAAATCTCCGCCACGCGCAGCGTGGAGTTCGCCGCGCCTTACAATCCCCACCCCATCGGCGAACGCCGCGCCGCGCCGTAAGCGCGCTCGCCGCCGCGGTACGGCCTCTACTGTTTGGGCGTCGATGCGTGCTGCAAAAACTAGCGTTTCACCCACCATCCCGGCACAGGGACGCGGGGGAACGGCAGGTGCATCTTGTGGGTAGCTTTCAGCAATTCGGGTGCGAACTCGCGCAGCAGGTTTTGCATGGCGAAGTGGCCAAACGCGTTGGCCGCGCGAGCTTCGGCATGGCTGACATTGTTGAAACCGGCGGGCAGGTACAGATTGCCGGCGAAACCTTCGGCGCCCGCCGCTACGAAATTCGCCATGGCGATGCGGTCGTGGCCGGAATCCGACTTGTCGACGAAAGTGAATGCCAGCGCGTGGAAGATTCGGGCCATCGGGTCCTTGCTCTTTGACGGCCGGTAGCGGAAATCTTCATGCAAGAGAGCGCCGGTCAGGAACCTGCTGGTTTCCATGGCCGTCCGGTTGGCGAGGGCAGCGCCGTAGTTCCGTCCAAACGCGCCCGCCCCGAGGCTCCAATCGCGAGGGTATCCGTTCCGCGGCCGGGCCATTCGTATGGCCGCCCCAATCGCCGGCGTGAATAAAACCCGCGGGCCAAAGGTGACGATGGCGTAGCTCATGAACTTCTCATCCAGAGTCTGCGCCCGGGGTGAGGTCGCGAGGGGCGCGTATAAAGGGTCGCCGGCGGCCGGCACGGGCAGCGATGGCGCCGGCGGGTTCGCGTCGCTCTGGGTGTCGGCAGTGGGGACCGGCGCCGGGGGACGGGCCACTTCCTGCGCGTGCAGCGGAAAGCCAGCGGCCAAGAGACACAGCAGCGACAGGGATCGCAGCATCGTCTTCATTAAGGTCTCCTCGCGTGCGGATGACGTTATGATACCAGTCTGCCGACGCTATTCCGCGCCCAACTCCGCCAACTCCGCCAGCGACCACTCGGGGACCGCGCCGGGGCGCGAGGCCACCAGCGCGCCTAGGCGATTGGCGAAATCGCCCGTCTTCGCCGCACTCCACCCCGCCGCCAGGCCGTGCAGGAATGCCGCCGCGAAGGCGTCGCCGGCGCCCACCGTGTCGGCCACCTTCACCGGGTAACCCGGGCACTCGGCCCGATCGCTCGCAATGCGCACCAGGCAGCCCCGTTCGCCGCGCGTGATGGCCACCGCGGGAGCGGCGCCCAGGTCCGGGAACAACTCCGCCTCGTCGTCATTCATCTTCACCGCGCCGGCGAGAGCGAGCAGCTCGCGAACCAGCTCCGGCGTGTAGCAGCCGCGGCGCAGATTGACATCGTAGAAGCGCCGCGCGCCCGGCACGGCATCCATCACCCGGCGCAACACCTGGCGGGCGCGGGTGTCCATCGCATACAGCGTCCCGAAGTAGATCCAGTCGGGGCGCAATGCCGCGAGGAGCGCTAACTGGCGCTCGTCCAGCGCGAGGTAATCGTAGGCCGCGGGCCGGTGGATGGTGAAGTCGGGATGCCCTTCGGCGTCCAGCCGCACGGACACGCTTCCCGTCGGCTGGCCGGCCGCCACCTGAATGAACTCCGTCGTCAGGCCCAACGCCGCGGCGCGCGCCAGCGCCGCGCGGCCCGGCGCGTCGTCTCCCACGGCGCTCAGGAAAACTACGCGGTGTCCCAGGCGGTGCGCGTGCACCGCGAAGTTGAAGGGCGCGCCACCCAGCCGCGCCGTATCGGGAAATACATCCCACAAAATTTCACCAATGCCGAGGATCGTCATTCGGTACTTATCATAACTATAAAAACTTTCGATTGGCTCCGCCCGAGCCATTCGCTTATGATGAAACGGTAGGCAAGTTTGTCCACGCCGACAGCTCCCAATCTCAAAAACAAATAAACGGAGGAAGACTGTGAGCAACAGGTGTCCGCGGCCTCTGGCCGCGCTTGTGGCGGTGGTGTGTCTGGGCATTCCGGGCCGGTCGCAATCCGCCGAAATTGCCGCAATCGTCAGAGGAGAGCTGCACAGCGACGGGCCGGTATTTTTCCCCGATTTCCGGGTGGAGATGGCCGGGCCGAATCGTGCAAACGAAACGCAGCGCGCGGACGTGCACTTCGATGGCACTTTCCAACTGCGCGGCATTCCGAGCGGCGAGTACATGCTGCGCGTGACCACCCTCCAGGGTGAAACCGTGCATCAGGAGACGGTGATCGTGACCGCGCAAGCCGGGCCGTTGAGCGTGCTCCTGCCGGCGCCGGACAAAAAGCCCTCGGCGCCGGGCACCATTTCCGTCACCCAGTTGCGCCATCCGCCGGCACGAAAGGCGTTTCAGGCGGTGGCGGCGGCGCAGCGATTCTCCGAGTCCGGCGAGACCGAAAAGGCCGTGGAACAACTCGAAAAAGCCATCCGCATCTCTCCCGAGTACGCGGAAGCTCATAACAACCTCGGGGTGCAGCATACCCGCATGGGCCATTTTGAGGAAGCCGCCCGAGAATTCGCGCACGCCATCGGCATCGCCGGACCCAGCGCGCTGCTGCTCAGTAATCTGGCCTACGCGCAACGCCGGCTCTACCGGCTCCCGGAAGCCGCGGCGTCGGCGCGCGCGGCTCTGCACCTGGATTCGGGCTCTCCGCAGGCGCACCTGATTCTGGGATCGATCCTGGCGCAGGATCCGCGCACGCGCGCCGAATCCATCCCGCACCTGGAGCGTGCCGCCGCAACGCTGCCCTCGGCCCGCGCCATGCTGGAGTACGTGCGGCGCGCGCGTTAGGGCAGCGCTCGCCGCCGTAGTAGCCTGAAGATAGCGATGACCACGCCGCACCTCGGGCTCCTGGCGTTATTTTTCGCCGCCGCCTTGCCTGCCGCCGTTCAGGATGACGCCACCGCGCTGCTCGCCAAGGCCGTCGCGGCGTACGAGAAGAACCAGAAGAACGAGAAGCAATGGAACTGGAGCATCTTCGAGACGCGCCGCCTGCTGAACAAGTCCGGCGAGACCGTGCAGAGCTTCCCGTCGGTGACTTCGGAATCCGTGATCCAGAGCGATGGGCGCCGCTGCAATGCCGTCACCGCGTGGGGCGATGGCCGGGCGGCGTACATGAAAGATGCCGATCCCGACGAGCGTTGTCAGGCCTTCAACGCCCTCGGCACGCCGTTCCAGGTGGAATTCCTGCTGAAGAGCGGCGCCGCCAAACTGATCGAGCAATCCGCATCCGCCATACGGATCTCCGTGCTGCCCGATCGTTCGCGAGCGAAATCGCGCGACTACGCGGTGCGCTGCGCGGCATCCATCAAAGCCACCATTCTGCTCGATCCCGGGACCTTCTTCCCCACCCGTATCGAAGGCGAAGTCACCGAGTCCGGCTGCAACGGCCAATTCTATCCGGTGGTTCAGTACGAGACAGTGACGCGCGAGCCCATGGTCAGCCAGTTCCGCAAAGGGGCGACATTCCTGGTGGTGTACGGACTGCAAAAAGACAAGTTCGACAATCCCGCGAACAGCTTTTGGATCTCGACCGAGCAGCACTACTCGCAGCCCTGGGATTCGGACGCCCGCGTGATCTACTACTGGGGCCGCCAGGTTACGGTGGGCCGCACCGTGGGCCATCGTCTGGTCAAAGACATTAAGACCACCGCCCAGGAATTCGGCGCGGGCTCGCAACTTCGGTTCGATAAATAGCCGCCTGTCATGAGAAACGCCATCCTCATCGCCTGCGCCGCCGTTCTACTGCTGGCGGTGTTCTGGGACGGCCCCGAACCGCGCAGCGCGCCGGGCGTCCTGGTGCCCTACGAACCCGATCAGGACGCTATCGAGACCCGCCGCCAATGGCAGTTCAAGGATTGCCAGGTTACGGCGCTGGCGAACTTTCGGGTGCGCGCGCGCGTGTTGCTGACGGAGCATTACTGGTGGGGCCGCGACGCCGGAGTTTCTCCGGTGGACCTCGCCCTCGGCTGGAGACTGATGTCCAACCAGGAAGTTCTCGATGGCCTGCGTCTCTACCACCTGCGGCGCGCCTACGCCTGGACGGCGCGCCACGGCAGCCTGCCCGCCTCCGAAGCGGACATCATCGCCCACTCCGCCAACATGCACATGGTTCCCTCCACCGAGGAACTGGCCGGCCGCCTACGTAGGATCCAGCGCGGCGATCTGATCGATATTCGCGGCTACCTGATCGAAATCAAGTTCCCCGACGGCGGCACGTGGCGCAGTTCACTTAGCCGCACCGACACCGGCAACGGCGCCTGCGAGTTAGTCTGGGTCAACGAACTTAGTAAGTTGTAGTACCAGGCCAGGTGTTTGACCGCCTGAGTTTTGCTGTTCGGGGCAACCCCTCCCGGCCCAGCGGGCACCCCGCCGGGGCTCCGATCGGAGCCCGGAGCGGTAGCGACGGGTTGCGCGTTGGAACCGAATCTCGCGGTCACGGAACCAGTTGGGCCGGCTGCGCTGGCTTAGCTGCGCCGTCCGGCGTGTAATGTGCTACGTTTCGGGTTGAGGCGACTGACAGGCCAGGAGGCCTGTCCTACTATGAAACGCTTGGCACTTTTTTCCCTACTGGCCGGAGGTGTGTTCGGTGCGGCATCCGTCCGTCCGCAGCAGTTACGCTGCGAGTATCGCGTCAACCCGCTGGGCATCGACGCTACCGAACCGCGGCTGAGCTGGGTGTTGACACCGGTGAACGCCAAGGCACGCGGGTTGCGGCAATCGGCGTACCGCATCCTGGTGGCGTCGTCGGAAGCGACGCTGCGCGCCAATACGGGGGATCTGTGGGACAGCGGGAAAGTAGGATCGGCGGATTCGATCCACGTGGCGTATGGCGGGAAAGCGCTGAACTCGGGCAGCGCTGCGTACTGGAAGGTGCAGGTGTGGGATCAGGACGGGCAGGGGAGCGATTGGAGCGCCCCGGCGCAATGGTCGATGGGGCTGTTGCACGCCCAGGACTGGCAGGGAGGATGGATCGGGCGCGACGAAGCGGGCGTTTATAAGGACCCGGGCAGCGTCTATCAGTCGCTGGAGCACGCGCACTGGATCTGGGACGCGCCCAACGCGCAGACGAAGGCGGCGGCGGGCGACCGCTACTTCCGGGCGGTGTTCACGGTGCCGGCGGGGCGCAAGGTGAAGCGGGCGACGTTGGTAATCGGCGCCGATCCACGGTGCGACGCCTGGGTCAACGGCGAAGAGGTGGCGGCTGCCTCGGGCGCTTCCATGCCGCAGGATCACGACATCACCGGGCTGGTACGAGCGGGGGAAAACACGATTGCGGCGCAGGCCACGCACCCGCGCGCGGACACTCCGGCGGGGTTGATCGGCGCGGTGAAGATCGAGTTCGAGAGCGGGGAGCCGCTGCTGGTTCAGTCGGGCAATCAGTGGCGCGCCATCGCCAAGGTGGAGGCCGGATGGGAGAAGCCGGGGTATCTCGACTCGGCGTGGCAGGCCGCCAAAGAGCTGGGCGCCTACGGCATGGCGCCGTGGAATGAAGGGGCCTATGTGGAGGCGCACCGCCTGCCGGCGCGCATGCTGCGCAAGGAATTCACGGTGAACAAAAAGGTGCGGCGCGCCAACGTGTATTTCGCCGGATTAGGCACGAGCGAACTGTATTTGAACGGGTCCAAGGTAGGCGACGCGGTGCTTTCACCGGGCCTGACGGACTACGACAAGCACGTGCTCTACGTAACTTATGACGTCACGAAACAGGTGGCGCAGGGGAAGAACGCCCTCGGCATGATGCTGGGCAACGGGCGCTACTACGCGCCGCGTCTCGACATCCCGACGAGGACGCGCAATTTCGGCTATCCGAAGGCGAAGCTGCAACTCAATGTGGAGTACGAAGACGGCAGCCGTCTGACGGTAGCCGGCGACGAAAGCTGGAAGCTCGCGTCCAATGGACCCATCCGCGCCAACAACGAGTACGATGGCGAGGAGTACGACGCGCGCATGGAGCTGGCCGGCTGGAACAAGGCCGGGTTCGACGATTCCAAGTGGGAGACGGCGCACACGGTGGGCGCGCCCGACGGCGTGCTGGCGGCGCAGATGGCGGAGCCCTTGCGCGTCACCGAGACGGTGAAACCGGTGAGCGTGAAGCAACTGAAGCCGGGCGTGTATGTCTTCGATATGGGGCAGAACATGGTGGGCTGGTGCCGGCTGCGGGTGAACGGTCCGAAGGGCACGGAGGTGACGCTGCGCCACGCCGAGACGCTGGAACCGGACGGACGGTTGTATGTCGCCAACCTGCGCAGCGCCAAGGCGGCCGATATCTACACCTTGAAGGGCGGCGGTCCCGAAGTCTACGAGC